>OCHC01000012.1_pt1 | contig 305757 bp, 265 predicted proteins | sample 1538641 | NCBI WGS metagenome assembly OCHC01 (sample SAMN04571714, study PRJEB22368) | human gut metagenome | biome: human gut; material: stool | host: Homo sapiens | place: Luxembourg | collected 2012-08-17
CGGCTACTGATCGTCGCCTTGGTAAGCCGTTACCTTACCAACTAGCTAATCAGACGCGAGCTCATCTTTCAGCGATAAATCTTTGATAATCAAATCATGCGGTTCAATTATGTTATGCGGTATTAACGATCGTTTCCAATCGGTATCCCCCTCTGAAAGGCAGATTGCTCACGTGTTACTCACCCGTCCGCCACTAGATCAGAAAAGCAAGCTTCTCTTCTCTCGTTCGACTTGCATGTGTTAAGCGTGCCGCCAGCGTTCGTCCTGAGCCAGGATCAAACTCTTAATTAAAGTTGTATATCAAAAGCATCTCTGCTCTTGTTATCCTGTTTCAGTTCACTTCACTGAACGTACATTTCTTTTACGTCTTTATGTTAGACCTTTAATTCTTTTTCTCAAAAGAATCTCTCAAGGGTTTCGTACTATTCGTCTTTGTTCAATTTTCAAGATGCTGTTTCGTTGCACTCTTTTGTGTCGTGCAACTTTTACATTATATCACACTCTTTATCTTTTGTCAACCCCTTTTCTGAAGTTTTTTCAAAAAAGTTTTTTGACTTCCGATCTTTTCGTGTTTTCTAATGTGCTGTCTTAAATCAGCTTATCTATTATATCATATTAGCTAAGCTTTGTCAAGATTTTTCTTTGTGAATTCTTTGTGAATTCGTTTGAACTCTTTTGTGAAGTTCTTTTCGAGCTACTCCTTAGGTCTCTCCTGTTCTCCCGAACCTTTTACCTTCGTTTCGCTTCTCTCTTTATCGTTCTCTCTCGAGACGACTTGTTTATTTTATCACTTTTATGCCCTTTTGTCAACCCCTTTTTTCGCTTTCTGCTTTTTTTACACTTTATTTCCCTTTTCTTATCTCTTTTTGTCCATTTTGCTTCGCTCCTTTGTTCTTTTGATACAAAAAGTGACAACTGAGCGTCGCTCAGTTGTCACTTTGCTCGGTGTTTCCTCTATTTTGTGTTAATGATTTACTCGGTATGGCTCCGCCATTCCTCACTTCTCATTCCTCATTAATCTTACCGTTTCCGCCATTAATTCTGCAGCTTTCTGCTTTTTCTCCAATGTCACTGCAAAATACGGCTTATCTCCGTCAAAAAACCTGATCCTATTCTTATAAGCTCCATACAACGCTTGTATCTGTTCCACCTCTGCGGTTTTCACAAAGAACAGCACCTTATCTCCTCTTTGTGTTATTTCCTTTATGCCAAGCTTTGAAGCAGTATTTCTCGTAAGTGCAACGTTCACCAATCCCAGCACTGATTTCGGCGGGTCGCCGTATCTATCTATAAGCTCGTCGATAACGTCCCTGGAATCCTCCTCATTGCCTATGGAAGCTATCTTCCTATAGCAATCTATCCTCTGTGACAGATTTTCTATATAATGGTCAGGTATAAATGCGTCTATGGATATATCCACCAAACAATCCTCAGGTGACGGTGGCAGAGCCTCTCCCTTTTGTTCGGCTATAGCCTCATTTAGAAGTCGCAGATACATATCATATCCCACCGCTTCCATATGTCCATGCTGTTTACCGCTGAGTATAGAGCCTGCACCTCTTATTTCAAGGTCACGCAACGCTATCCTGAAGCCTGAGCCGAACTGTGTGAACTCTCTTATTGCATCAAGCCTTTTTGCCGCTACCTCCGTGAGTACCTTGCCACGTCTGAAAGTGAAGTACGCAAAAGCACGGCGGTTTGATCTTCCCACACGTCCTCTAAGCTGATAAAGCTGTGAAAGTCCTAATCTGTCAGCGTCCTCTATTATAAGTGTATTTACATTCGGCACGTCAACACCTGTTTCGATTATGGTGGTGCAGACAAGGATATCTATTTCTCTGTCGCAAAGCTGCCGCCATATTTCCGACAGCTCCTCCTCAGGCATTTGTCCGTGTGCGAACGCTATCCTTGCGTCAGGGAGCATTTCCTGAAGCTTATTTGCGGTCATCATGATAGTTTCCACCCTGTTGTGGATATAATACACCTGACCGCCACGTCGCAGCTCCTTGCTTATGGCCTGCGCTATAACGCCCATATTATGCTCTATAACATAGGTCTGAACAGGGTGTCTGTCCATAGGCGGTTCCTCTATGACCGACATATCTCTGATACCGCTCATTGCCATGTTAAGCGTTCTTGGTATCGGGGTAGCTGAAAGTGTCAGCACATCAACGCCCTTGAAAGTTTCCTTGAACTTTTCCTTATGGGCAACACCAAAACGCTGTTCCTCGTCTATGATAACAAGACCCAAATCCTTGAACTTAACGTCTTTCTGCACAAGCCTGTGCGTGCCTATGATAAGGTCGATAGTGCCACGGTTAAGCTCTCTTATTATCTGCTGTTGCTCCTTTGGTTTTCTAAATCTCGACAAAAGCTCCACCTTCACCGGAAAATGCTCAAATCTTTTTATCGCCGTCTGATAATGCTGCCATGCAAGAACAGTTGTTGGCACAAGTATAGCCACCTGCTTGTTATCGAGCATACACTTGAACGCCGCACGGAGTGCCACCTCCGTTTTGCCGAAGCCCACATCTCCGCAGAGAAGTCTGTCCATTGGGGACGGCTTTTCCATATCCGTCTTTATCTCCTGTATAGATCTTAACTGGTCATCGGTTTCCTGATAGTCGAAACGCTCCTCAAAATCCGCCTGCCAATCGTTGTCAGGGGAAAAAGCAAAACCCTTTGCCATTTGTCTTTGAGCATAAAGCTTTGTAAGCTCCTCCGCCATATCCTTTACGGCAGACTTTACCTTGTTTCGTGTCTTAGTCCACTCCATAGAGTTGAGCTTATTAAGCTTCACTGCCCCGTCATCTCTAGGACCTATATATCTTGACACAAGGTCAAGCTGAGTAACAGGCACATAAAGCACGTCCGCGCCTGCATATTTTATGGTGATATAATCCTTTGTTACACCGTTCGTTTCTATATTTTTTATTCCTGAAAATCTGCCTATGCCATACATAGCGTGAACAACAAGGTCGCCCGATTGGATATCAGACAGGCTTTTTATCTCTTCTCCTGCCTTGTGACGGGATTTTCTCTTCTTTGCACTCATGGCTTTCATCTGAGTGATAGCTGCACAGCCTATATCAGGATAATCAAAGCCACCTGACAGACAGCCTGTGCGCAGGTATACTTTACCCTTTATTATCTCGCTGTCCTCAGTGAGGATCTCCGCAGAGATGCCAGCATCATTAAGGTCTTTATTTATAATAGGAAGCGTCTTTTCCGAGCCTGCCAGCACAACAGTGCAATACCCCTGAGAGCAGAGGTTTTTGAGTTCTTCCTCAAGATTTATGATATTACCGCCCCAAGCCGCCGTTTGTCGGCAGTCGGTATTGATAAGCTTTTTGAACTTCACGCCGTTGTTAGAGCGCATAAAGCTGTCAAGAAACACCGACTTCATTTGTGTTATTTTTAGTTCCGCTTGTGGTATATCAAGATAAAAGCCCTCCAGCTTTCTGAAAAGTATGCCGTCCTCATAAAGAAGCTTCATATCCTCTGAAAGCTGAGCAAGAGCCGCCTTGCCCTTTTCGATACAGTTAGTATACTCCGACACAAGGCAAACACCGCTCTCAAAGTAATCAAACACTGTTGTGAGCTTGTCATAGCACACAGTATAATACTTATCAAGATTTGTGAGCGTGATACCGCTCTGAGCAGTTTCTATATCCCTTGAAATATTCGTTCTTATCTTATCGGTACGGCTTCCACGTACAGACTTCGACAAGGCTTCAAGCTTTGCCACAAGGTCATCAGTGTCAGGGAAAATTATCTCCAAGGCAGGGAAAACCGTTATCTCGTCTATAGGGTCGGCACGTCTTTGGCTTTCGGGGTCAAAATATGAGATAGAGTCAACCTCGTCGCCCCAAAGCTCTATTCTCACAGGACGTGACTCCTGCACAGGGAAAATATCGGCAATAGAGCCTCTCACAGAAAACTGCGCCTGACCCTCCACCTGATCTGTTCTTGTATAACCGCCTGCAAGAAGCTTGCTTGTAAGCTCCTCAAGGCTCAGTTCGCCCCCTGTTTTTATCTCAAAGGAAAACTCTTTCAGCTTATCCTGCGGAATAGTTCCCTGCAAGCAAGCTTCCATACTTGCGGCGATTATCTTGCATTTGCCCTGAGTGATGAGAGAAAGAGCTTCCAGCCTTTTATGCTCATATTCTCTTGAAACGCCCTCCATGTATGCAAAGTTCAGATCCTTTGCAGGAAAAACGCAGGCAAGCTGTTCCCCTGCCATTTCGTTTATATCCCCTGTCATTCTAATGGCAGACGCTTCGTCGTCGCATATAACAAGGCAAGGGGAAAGCCTGCTGAGAGCCATTGCGGTCTGAGCCTTGTGTATATTTGAAACGCCCGTGACCGCACAAGGGGTAAACCCTTTGAGCAGGCAGTTTTTCACATCTTTATAAAAGCCAAGACGGCTCGCCATTTCATAAAAAATATTCATCTTGCTGTTCTCCAAAAAAATATGCTTAATTGAACTTGTTCATAGCCTCGTTTATCTTGCCCTGCACCATAAGCTCCACAGCCTCGCAGGTGTTTTTATCCACATCAGAAAGCTTTTTCATTTCCTCGTCAGTGAATCTTGAAAGCACCCAGTCAGCCAGGTTGTAATCAGGGTGAGGCTTTTTGCCCACGCCTATTTTTACCCTTGGGAAATCCTGACCCCCGCACAGTGCGATAATGCTTTTTATGCCATTGTGACCGCCAGCCGAACCGTTTCTGCGTATCCTCATTTTGCCCACGTCAAGTGAAATATCGTCATAGACCACGACAACATTTTCAAGCGGTATATCATAAAAGTCCATAGCGTCGCTGACAGCCTCACCGCTATTGTTCATGAAAGTTTCAGGCTTCATGACAAGACAGCTTTTTCCACCTATAACGGCACGTCCCACAAGAGCCTTGAACTTATGTGTATTCACCGAAAAGCCGTATTTCTTTTCCATAGCCGCCACCGCAAGAAAGCCTGCGTTATGGCGAGTATTCTCATAAGCCACGCCGGGGTTTCCAAGCCCCACGATAATATACTCAGGCTTGCCCATAGCCGTTTCCCTCTCGGCAGACAATTTCTTCAATTTCTCAAATATATCCATTGTAAATTCTCCTATCTTTTATAATATGTCAGCCTCGACAGCTTATTCTATCCACGCACAATAACCCCGTCTTTATGCAAGACGGGGTATAAACAAAAGCCGACATTTTACTGTCGGCTTTATTATAGCATATGAGATTTTGTTTGTCAAACGAAAAATGAATAAAATCAGCATATCGTAAGAAAAGGCAGGATATTTCTCATAACATAATACAAATGCAGGCTTCCGAGCAAAACACCTAGAAGCACATAGCTCCTAGGAAATATCCTGACCTTTTTACCAAAAGAATATAACACCGCTTCCACATAAAACATTCCTGCAATGATAATAAGCATTGGCACGGTTATATTATATCCCAAAGCTTCCAAAACATGACCTTTAAACAATGCTTTGATACATCTTGTGTTTCCGCAGGCAGGGCAAAGATAGCCCGTAGCTTTGTGAAAATAACATTCTGGTAATTTGTTCCCTAAATTAATAATTATATTTTTGTTTATATAGGTAAACAAAGCCAATAATGGTACAATAACCATTATCAGCTTTGCGAGTTTTATACTTATTGTTTTACACATTGTATTATTTTTTATCCGAGCGCATCTACGATAGAACCTACTGTGGAAATAACGATAATAGAAGGTATAAGTGCGATTATTCCGCAGACAAGACCGGCTATAGCCATTCCTTTTCCACCTTTTTTAGTAAGTAAAGCACAGCCACCAAAAATTACGGCAAGTATTCCGCAGATAATTCCAACTACGCCGAAACAGCTTACAACAAGGGATAAGATACCCAATACCATTGACGCAATAGCCAGCCCGCTTGTTGGATTTGACGGTGCTGAAGATTGCTGAATATATATCGTGTTTTGCGCCGGCTGTGCCGATACAACAGTCTGTAAAGGATTAGGCGAACCACAGCTTTTGCAAAACCTTGCGGTGCCTGAGTTTGAAGCTTGGCATTTTGGGCACTGCCAAGCATTAGTATTTTGATTCTCCATAATATAAATCTCTCCCGTTACAACAATATTTTTAAAACCATATGGTTTTAATATGTATAGCATAGCACAAAAATATGGTAAAGTCAATAGTACCAATAGGTACTAAAATCACTTTCTACAATTTATACAAAAAACAAGGAGAATTTTTATGTATTTCCAGAGATTAAGGGATCTAAGAGAAGATAGCGACATGAACCAAACGCAGATAGCCGAAATTCTTTTTACAAGTCAGACAGTGTATTCAAGATATGAGCGTGGTGCAAGAACTATCCCCGTGGAACACCTCCTTATCCTAGCAGACTTCTATGGTGTTTCCACCGACTATATCCTCGGCAGGACAAACAACAAAAAGCTAAACAAATAAAAGACCCTGCCTTACAAAAGACAGGGTCTTGCTTATATTTGGGTATATTACTTCTCCTCAGACTTGCCGTGGATAGCCTCGAACTTTTCTGTTCTCGCCTTGAGCTTCTTCTCAGCGTAGCCCTCTTTGATAGTTTCTCTGCCACGCTCGATAGCAAGTGCGTTATCAGGGATATCAGTTGTGATAGTTGAGCCTGCCGCTGTGTATGCGCCCTTGCCGACTCTTACAGGTGCAACAAGGTTTGTGTTACAGCCGATGAAAGCATTGTCCTCGATAACAGTTCTGAACTTCTTGTCGCCGTTGTAGTTTACTGTTACAACGCCGCAGCCGAAGTTTACATTTGAGCCGACGTCAGAATCGCCGATGTATGTAAGATGTGCCACCGCTGTGTATTCGCCGATAGTTGAATTCTTTATCTCCACAAAGTCGCCTATCTTTGCACCCTTCTTGATGTGTGAATTAGGTCTGAGCTGAACATAAGGTCCTATCTTAACGTCGTCCTCGATAACAGACTCGTAAGCCTGAACATTGTTGAGGTTTACGCCGTTTCCTACAGTTGTGTTCTCTATTATGCAGTTGTTGCCGATATTGCAGTTTTCACCGATAGAGGTGTTTCCTCTAAGTATAACTCCGCTGTGTATCTTTGTTCCATGACCGATAGTAACATTGTTTCCGATAGAAACACCGTCTGTGCAGCAGAACTCGATACCCTCGTCAAGCCACTTTCCTATTATCTCATATCTTGCGATATCATTGAGTGCAAGCAGACCACGTCTGTCATTTGCACCAAGCGCAACATGAGGATTTGCAGAAATAAATGCGTCAGCCTTTTTGCCCTTTGCAATAAGCAGCTCGATGCAGTCTGTAAGATAATACTCGCCCTGAGCGTTCTCTGGCTTGATGTCGAAAAGAACTTCCAGCAGATCAGCCGTCTTGAACCAGTAACAGCCTGAGTTTATCTCAGTGATAGCAAGCTGCATAGGTGTGCAGTCCTTGTGCTCAACTATTCCTGAAATGCCATTCTCAGTGCGGATTATTCTGCCGTAGCCTGTAGGGTTCTCAACTCTTGATGTAACAACAGTTACGCCGCAGTCCTTTTCAGTATGAAGCTCCAGCGCACCCTTGATAGTTTCTGCGTCAATAAAAGGAGCGTCGCCGCAGAGTATAAGTGTGTTCCCTTCAGCGTGAGCCTTAAGAAAATCAGCCGCCTGCATAACAGCATGACCTGTTCCAAGTCGCTCTTCCTGCATAACAGTGCAGATGTTAGCCTTTGACTTTCTTGCGTCAAGATAATCCTCTATCTGCTGACCCTCGTAGCCTTTTACAACGCAGATATCGTCAAGCTCCGCATTTTCACAGGCTGTCAGTACCCACTCCAGCATAGGCTCACCGATAACATTGCACAAAGCCTTTGGCATATTGGTCTTCATTCTCTTGCCCTGTCCGCCGGCAAGAATAATAACATTGTTCTCCATAATACAAATTCCTTTCAGATACGTCCCACAAAATAAGACTTGGCACTTTTGCACCATTTCCCTATTATTATAATACGGTTGGGATAAAAAGTCAACAGTTGGTTCATATTTTATCGCAATTTATTCTTTTGCTTGACAACATATTGCGACACTGCTATAATAAAACGTGTAGTTATCATGTTCATATATTGCAGTTTTTTCTGCTTCGGATATGGGGGAAAATATATGCAGAAACAATTCTATCCTGTTATAGGAACTGAAATAGCTCTGCCATTTTATATCATTGGCATAGGCGTGAGCTGCTGGCAGTTTCCTGTCAGCAGACCTGAAGGCTATGATTATCCTCAGCTTTTCGTCTGTATCGAGGGCGAAGGTGAGGTAACGGTAGACGGCAAGACCGTAAAAATAATGCCTGACAGCATTTTCTATATACCACCGCACTGTCCACACGAATATAGAGCCCTGTCCCATTCATGGTACCTTGACTGGGTGTGCTTTGACGGCAAGCAGGCTCTCGAACTGCTGAAAGAATGGGATCTTAACAAATTTCATGTTTTCTTAAACTGCGGCGCAGAGCGTATGCACAAGCTTTTTGACAGCGCATACTACACCATAAAAAGCGACAAGGCATACGGCAACTATTATGCCTCAGCACAGCTTTACGATATGCTTCTTGAATACCGCAAGCTTTCGGACGATAAGTTCCCATACAAGAGCCGTGTAAATTCCGAAGCCGTCGCAAAGGTCATGAAATACACCGAGGAGAATTATTCAAAGCCTATAAAGCTCGCAGATATGGCGGCTGTGGCAGGGGTATCAGAACAGCACCTTTGCAGACTTTTCAAGAAAAATTTCAGCATAAGACCAATGGAATATTTAAACACAGTGCGCATAAGCCACGCAAAGGAGCTTCTTACCTACTCCTCAAAGACAGTTGCGGAGATAGCTTCGGAAACAGGCTTCAGCGACAGCTCGTATTTTTATGTTGTATTCAAAAAGCATGAGAACATCTCTCCGGCGGAATACAGGAAGATAAAGGCATAAGGTGGCAATAAATATGGAACAAAAATATATCTATTCCTTTTCTCAGATAGAGGATAAGGTCAAAGCTTTGCATGAAACCAATACTGAGGCTGCAGCAGCCGTTGCCCTTTCATGGCTGGGTCTGAGCCGTGATGAGCTTAAAACACTCAGGGTATCAGACTACAACAGCACAATGCGAATGCTCCACTCTGCAGGCAGAGTGGTGTACGTCCGTGAAGATCTTATAGCAGATATGCTTAAAGCTATATGCGAGGAGGCTCCTGAATACAGCATGGGCTTTTTCATTACAGACGTGAACTCTGCATACGAAGCCGCAGAAAAGCAGGAGCTTTCCCCTATCAGCGTGCTTAAAATGAGATACTTCTATGAAAAGCACAGTGCAAAGCTTTCAAGAGAGCCTGAGGACAGAGTATTTCTCAAAGAGATACTGCGCTCAGTTGGCGAAAGCGAAGCTGATATGGAAAAGCAGTTTGCCGAATACGAAAAGAACGCACCTGAAAAAATATAGACCATTGCCACTGCACAAATACATCGTCTATATGTAGTTCATTTGCCTACACATCTATTTGTTATAATTCACAAGACGGCTTTCAAAGCCGTCTTTTTTATGTCCTAACAACAAAAAAGAGCAAAACCGAAGTTCTGCTCTTTTGTAAACTATTCTGTTAGTCCTATCAAATCACCAAATTAGATAGAAGAATGGCTCTTTACATAGTCAACAACAGCGTCAACAGTTGTGTAAGCAAGACCTACGCAAGTGTCAGCACAGCCGTAGTAAATAGCGATTCTGCCTGTGTCAGCGTCGCAAAGTGTTGCGCATGGGAATGTTACGTTCTGAACATCGCCTACGCACTCATAGATCTCTCTTGGGTTGATGAGATACTCGCCGCATCTGTACTTAACCTTCCATGGCTGCTCCTTGTCAAGGATGCAAGCTGAGAAGCTGTATACAAAGCCGTTGCAAGACTCAAGAACACCGTGATAGAAGCAGAGCCAGCCCTCGTCTGTCTCTATTGGAATAGGACCTGCACCGATCTTCTTGGACTCCCAGCCCTTGAGAGGTCCCATAACGTGTCTGTGCTCGCCCCAGTACTTCATGTCAGGTGACTGTGAAATGTACATATCACCGAATGGTGTGTGACCTGAGTCAGAAGGTCTTGAGAACATTACATACTTGCCGTCGATCTTTCTTGGGAAGAGTACGCCGTTTCTGTTGAATGGGAGGAATGCGTTCTCGCACTGATAGAATGTCTTGAAATCATATGTATAGCCTACGCCGATAGTTGGCTTCCAGCCGTATGCATTACACCATGTTACCCAATATCTGTCTTCGATGAAGCATACTCTTGGGTCATAGCCGTAGCCCCACTGATTTACTTCTTCTGTAGACTTTTCAGCCTGCTCGAACATAATTCTTGTTGGGTTGATGTTCCAATGAATACCGTCCTCAGAGAAACCAGCATGGAGAGCCATGTTTCTTTCCTTATCGTCAACACGGAATACGCCTGCGAACTTGCCCTCGAAAGGAACTACCGCACTGTTGAAGATAGAGTTTGATGTAGGAAGAAGATTTCTAGGAATGATAGGGTTTCTGTTATCTCTCCAGATCACTTCATTGCAGTCAGCCGGCTTATCCTGCCAAGGCATATTTGGGATAGCCTGTCCGTTGATTACTTTAACGCTCATGTTAAAATCCACCTTTCATAATATAAAAAATACTGAGGCTGACCGTCAGGTCATGCCCTTGTTTTTATTCCTCCCTCGAATAGAAATGCGAAACTTTTCCCGCTTATTCAAGGCGATATCATTCGGCTTACCTTATCGGTAAAATGCCGCTGTTATTATTAAAACACACTTTCAGAAAAATTTCAAGCCCCTATTTTTGCTGAAAACGTTTAAAATTTATATGTAAACGTATTCTTCTTAAATTTAACATTTTATTAACAGTTTGCTTGGTTTCATATTTTTGCATCGCACTAAAAAACTGCGGTTTTCTGTATCTGCAGGCTCAGTTAGTTCTAGCAAAACAAAAAAACGGATCATCAGCAAGCGTTTTGAATGTAAATTATAAAAGTTGCCCATAATGGTCATATTAGCATAAGCATATTCGTGCAAGTTTCTGATTTTTTGCAAGAATAGAAAAAAGCACTTGCAAAAACAGTGAAAAGGGTATACAATATAAGTAAGGATATCAGATACGTTCGGCAGAGTGCGGCGAAAGTCGGGATTTGCCGAATTGTTCTGTATAGTAGTGTACTATAATTTATAATTTACAAGTGGAGGACATTGATATGAAACTAACAGAAATGTCTGCAGAGGAACTGGCATCATTCAAAGCAGAAGTCCAGAAAAAATATGACGATTTCAAGGCTCAGGGATTGTCGCTGAACATGGCAAGAGGAAAGCCGTCTGCTGAGCAGCTCGACCTGACAGAGGGTCTGCTCACAGCAGTAAAGAGCAGCGAGGATTGTTTTGCTGAGGACGGCACAGATTGCAGAAACTACGGCGGTCTTGACGGTCTGCCTGAAGCAAAGGCACTTTTTGCTCCTATGCTCGGCGTAACACCTGACGAACTTATCATTTGCGGAAACTCAAGCCTTAACATCATGTATGACACTATCGCAAAGTTCATGCTTTTCGGCACAGGCGACGGTGAAAAGCCTTGGAAGGATACAAAAGTCAAGTGGCTCTGCCCTGTTCCGGGATATGACAGACATTTTCTTATAACAGAAAAAATGGGCTTTGAGCTTGTAAACATTCCAATGGACAAAAACGGTCCTGACATGGATATGGTAGAAAAGCTCGTTGCTGAGGACGATACTATAAAGGGTATATGGTGTGTGCCAATGTACGCTAACCCTACAGGCACAACATACTCTGACGAGGTAGTAAAGCGTCTTGCAGCCATGACAACAAAAGCTAAGGATTTCAAGATATTCTGGGATAACGCATATTGTATCCACCACCTTTCTGATACGCCTGACACACTGCTCAACATTCTTGACGAGTGTGAAAAGGCCGGCAACCCTGACAGAGTTTATATGCTCGCATCAACATCAAAGGTAACATTCCCTGGTGCAGGCGTTGCAATGATAGCGTCATCTGAAAAGAACATCAAGTACCTCAAATCCATGATGACAGTTCAGACTATCGGCTATGACAAGATAAATCAGCTCCGCCACGTTAAGTTCTTCGGCACATATGAAAACCTTATGGAGCATATGAAGAAGCACAGAGCTATAATCGAGCCTAAGTTCAAGATAGTTCTTGACACTCTTGAAAAGGAGATAGCACCTCTGGGAATCGGAAGCTGGGAGAAGCCAAACGGCGGTTACTTTATAAGCTTCAACGCTCTTAACGGCTGTGCAAAGAGAATTTGTCAGCTTTGCAAAGAGGCAGGCGTAGTCCTCACAGGTGCAGGTGCAACATACCCTTATGGAAAGGACCCTGACGATTCAAACATCAGAATTGCTCCTACATTCCCTCCTGAGAGCGAGCTTAAAATTGCAGCCGACGTGTTTGCTACAGCAGTTAAGCTTGCAAGTGCAGAAAAGCTTCTTGCAGAATAATTCAACTAAGTCAAGATAACAATACTCTCTATATAAAAAAGCGATGACCTTACAAAAGGCTCATCGCTTTTTTTGTTTGCCTATAAAGCAAAAGCGGTATCGACCTCCTAAAAGGTCATACCGCCCGCTATGGTAAGGAAATTAAAATGGGAATAAAGCTTATTCTTTTACAGCTCCCGAAACAAGTCCGCTGTAAATGTACTTTTGCAGTAAGAGGAATATAATAAGAGTCGGAATAATACAAATTACGATTCCCGCAAAAACTACCTCCCACTGTACAGAAGTGGCATTCATAAGATTGTAAAGCACAGTTGAGATAACAACGTGGTCATCATCAGGCATATAAAGCTTTGGAGTGTAGAAATCGTTGTAGATACCAACGAACTTGATGATAAGCACTGTTGCTATTGCAGGCTTTAGGTTAGGGAGAATTATGCTGAAATATACCCTTGGATAAGAAGCACCGTCCATAATAGCACTTTCGTCCAGGGAATATGATATCTGTCCCAAAAACTGAATGAAAATATAGATAGAAATTATATCAGTACCGATATTCAAAATGATAGGCGCAAGCATAGATCTGTAAAGACCAAGCTTGTAAACTATCTGGAATACCGTTACCTGCATTGTGATATTAGGCAGAAGCGTTGCAATAAGGAACGCTGTCTTTACTACTCTTGAAAAATAGGTGTTGAAACGCTGAACGACATAAGCCGTCATCGTACCTGTTATTATCGAACCAACGCAGGATACAACAATGATTATAGCCGTGTTTTTGAATGCAAGAAGAATGTTCTGTGTAAAAAACGCTGTCTTGAAGTTCTCCCACTGAGGCACTTCCGGAAGAGTGAACACCGTGGTGTTTGAAAGCTCTTTGTAAGTTTTCAGCGAGCCTATGAGCACAACAAGTATCGGTACTATTACTATAAGACAGCAGAGTATAAGAAAAGCATACTTGAAAATGTTCAGTACCCTTGAGCCGATATAAAGCGGCTTTGAATCTTTGTTTTCATTCTGTGCCATTATTTCACAGCCCCCTTTCTGCTCCTTTTGTTCTCCTTAGGGGTCTTGTCGTCCTCACGGAAGAAGTATTTTTGTATAAACGTTACGATTATCGTTATGATAAGCAGCACGATACCCATTGCCGAAGCAAGACCCACCTTTTTCAGCGAGAACGCCGTGTTGATAGTCTTGATAACGAATGTGGTAGTGCCCATCATGCCCTTTGTTGTGATATATGGTATCTCGAATACTGAGATAGCACCCTTTACAGCAAGGATAAGCTGCAATGAGATGATAGGCTTTATGCTTGGAAATACGATATATCTGAAATTCTGCCATGGGTTAGCACCGTCAAGGTCAGCCGCCTCGTAAAGGTCAGGGCTAATAGACTGGATAGCACCGATATACATGATGATATCAAAGCCTATGTATTTCCATATGGAAATGAACACCAAGCAGCAGTTTGCAAGAAACGGCCTGTCAACATCGAACCACAGTATCGGGTCAAGGCCCAGTGTGGTAAGGATAGTGTTGAGCGTTCCGTCAGGGGTAAGACCCTTTTGACCTTTGAGGAAAAATCTTTGGAATATGATAGATACCGCAACGCCGTTCATAAGATAAGGGAAGAAAAGTATTCCCTTGAAAAGTCCCTTTGCTCTTATCTTTGAGCAGAGGATAGACGCCAGCAGCAAAGCCAGTGCCTGCTGAATGAATGAACCAACAAGATAATAAAGGCTGTTCTTGAAAGTTTCAAGATAGTCCTTGTCGGTGAATATCGTTACATAATTTGAAAAGCCTGCATATGTAGGGTTAGTGCCGTATGGATCTCTGTTCTGAAAACTGAATATGACCATATCCAGAGCAGGGATAAAGGTAAACGTTACAAGCAGGATTATCGGCAGTGCAAGAAACAGTATAGAAGTATAGAACTTTTTACCCGCATAAGTCTTTGACCACTGTGCAATGCCTTTTCTATTGCCGTTTTGCATTTGAGGTCCTCCTGAACACAATTATCAGGCACAGGAACAATGCCTGTACCTGATAAGGGATTTATCTTAAGTCTTAGCCGAGAACTTTATCTCTTGCAGCAGCCCACTTCTTGTTTACATCAGCGATGATCTCGTTGAAACCGTCGTCGCCCTTGCCTGCGAATGCTGCCTCAGCAAGCTTGATCTTGAAGTTGTCCTCGTCGCCCTGCCATACGCCAACGCCTGACTCCTTGTCGATCTCGTCGAACTTACCAACGAGGTCATCCGGAGCAACAGCCTTTTCAAAGAATACAGCGTCCTTGAAGCCAGACAGCATGCTTGGAAGCTCCTTGTTCTGAACTGTTGAGATCATACCCTCCTGCTCAGAGAAACCTGAATCAGAGATGAACCACTCAACATATGCCTTTGCAAGATCCTGATTCTTGGAGTTTGCACTTACGCCGAGAGTATAGTCAGGACCTTCCTCTGCGTATACCTTTCCGTCAGCCGCTGTGACAGGAACAGGCATATAACCGATATCGTCAGGGTTCTCAGCCTGTTCCATGAACTGTGAAACTGCCCATGAACCCATTACCATTGTAGCGATCTTGCCCTCACCGAACCATACCTTTGATGATTCCCACTCTGTGTTAGCGTGGTCTTCTTCAAGAAGGTCAGGCTTTGAGAACAGATCATACATCAGCTTGTATACTTCATAATAGCCGTTGCCCTCTACAAAGAGGTCGCTCTTATCCTGAAGAAGCTTGTTTTCAGCTTCAGCACCGCCTGCTGCTGAAAGAACAAGGTTCTGCCACTGAGTAATAGTCCAGCTTGCGTCCTTGAAGTTTGTGTAGTAAGGGATAGCGTCTGTGTTATCCTTGATGAGCTGAAGATCTGCAAGGAACTCGTCAGGAGTCTTAGGAGTTTCTGTTATACCAGCCTGCTCCCATATCTTCTTGTTGTAAAGAACACCTGTAGCTGTTCCGCCTACTGCAAGTCCGTAAACATTGCCGTCAGCCGTCATCTTCTTGTCTGACCAGCGATATGTGTCCTTGAACTCGTCATAAGTTCCGAGAGATACGAAATATGTAGGAAGTTCCTCAAGCTTAAGGCTTGAAGGGATACAAAGAACATCGCCGTAATCATCTGTACCCATTCTTGTTGCTACATCTGTATCGTAGTCCTTGTATGCAGTGTATTCAACTGTGCAGTTGTAAGCTTCCTCAAACTTGTCTGTGAGAGCGTCGAGCTTGCCGTCCTCTTTTCTGTCAGTTCTGTTCGTAAGAACTTCCAGTTTTGCACCCTTTGCGTCGAATGAGTCTTTGATATCAGCCTGCGATACTTCAGGTGTAACAGCCTTGCTGCTTGAATCTGTAGAGCTTCCGCAGCCTGTGAACGCACTCATTGTTCCCATTGACAAAACCAGTGCCATTGCACCGGCACATATCTTCTTTGCTTTCATACTTGATAACCTCCGAATTAGCTTAATTTTATTAAGTAAATTAATTTGTCTTCAATGACAATATTAAGTATACAGCCTAAATAAAATTAAGTCAATATCTTTTCAGAAATTAATATCTTTTTAATCTCAATTTTGTAAACAAACATAAACTTTAAGACCTGAATTTTAGCAATATGCACAAAAAAGTGGCGACAGTCTTAACAAAGACTGTCGCCAAGATCAGACAACCGACACAACCAACGGGGTCATGTCGCAAACAATAGAAAATCATAGATTAGAAAGGTGCACTTAATAAGTACAGGTATATTATAACTTAAAATTACTTATTTGTCAATAGCAAAACAAAAAAAGATCAACAAACACTATGTTGATCTTTTTGTTATATTTGCTAATAAAACCGCACTATATTCTCTTCACAGAGTCCTTTATAACGAGGTCGCCCTCGATAGTTATTATCCTTGGCTTGCCGTCAGGTTCTTCCATTCTATCCATAAGTGTCATTACCGCAAGGTCTGCCATATAATCTGCATCAACGTTTATAGTCGTGATAGTCGGGTCTGAAACTTCGGAGATCAAATAGTTATCATATCCCACGATGGAAATATCCTCAGGCACGTTATATCCCATGCCACGGAGCTGTCTTATTGCACGGTAAGCCGCCTCGTCGCAGTTGCATACGAAAGCCGTTGGCATATCGTCCTCAGGGAAAGTCATAGTGATAAAATCACGCTTGTAACGATCGTCGATACGCCACTTTTCGTTGACCTCATAGCCATGCTCTATCATAGCCTTTACATAGCCCATATATCTGTCAAAAATACTCGTTGTGGCAAATTTACTTCCTATGTATCCTATCTTCTTGTGACCCATTTTTATAAGATATGAAGTAAGCTTGTAGCCTCCGCTGTAGCCATTTGTCACAACAGCGTCCAAGTCTAAGGACGGCACATAATAATCAAGCAGTACAAGATCTTTCACATTGTCATTAAGAAGCTTTGCATAATTCTTTGAAAGCTGTCCCAGTGAAATAAGTGCTGAAACCTGCTTGTCCTCGATACAATGCGGGAGCATGAGCCTGTCCTCGTCCTCCTGATCTAAATTTTCCATTATGCAGAACATATTCTCTTTTTTGAGCCTTGTTACAAGAGCGTTATACAATGCCCAATAAAATGAACCGTTAGGATTGATGAATTTTGATGGGATAAGCACACCGATAGTATTACCTCCCCTGTTCTGAGTGCTTTTCACGCCCACATAACCCATTTCGTCAGCGACCTGCTTTATCTTCTCTCTGAGAGCATCGCTAACTCCGCTTTTTCCTGCAAGGGCTTTTGACACAGTGACATTACTTGTGTCACAGGCTTTGGCTATATCTATAAGTGTAACTGCTTTCTTCAAAATTCTCACCGCTTTTTCTTCTTAATGAACTCCTTAAAATAAACTCTGATAACATTCTCATTCAATTATATCATTTTATGACATAAAGTCAATAGAATATTGCAAAATCTCACATTTACACAAAAACGCAGACCAAAATCAGTTGATAATGCTCTCAACAGGAGCGTTATCCCTCTCTCTTTGCAGTCTTTTTCGCTCAATGAGTTTTCTTATTATAGTGCAGATGAGCAGAGTCGCTGATATAACAGCAACGCCTATTATAGGATAAAATCTCCACATATATTCCTTATCCATATTCTGCAAAGACTGATCTACAGCCGAATTGCTCAGCTTGTCCTGTATCCTTTTTATAAGATATCCGCCCGCTTTAAGAAACGATATCATGCCCCCAAGGCTAAGTATAAAGGAAACGATATATTTTTTGAAAAACGCAAACAATATTCCTGCAAACATGACAACAACGCCTGCCGCCATTGCCCACAGCACCCACTTTGGCGGAACGGGCTCTATATACTTGCCCATGATGCCCACGATAGTTACACCGCCGTAGAAAAATCCCGAATACGCAAACGGCACTATCATAAGAAGCTTCAAAATAAGATAATAAACAGGCTCACCGTTCGGTTTTGTGCGTTTCGCCTTTTTCATCATCTTTTTCGCCGAGCGGCTCTGCCTTTCTCTGGCTTCCTCACGCTCTCTCTGTTCTTCAAGCTCCTCTTCTTTTCTGAGCCTGTCCTGCTTTTCTTTCTGTGCTTTAAGTCTGTCTTTTTTTGACATAATGTACCTCTTTTATGTATTAAAATATTATCGTATCATAGTTTTCTCATCAGATATTTTATTATATCATAGTATGCCACGAAATTCAACACATACAAATGAAATTTTCTTCCTTTGCACTGTTAAGAAGGCAGAATAAAATTGAAAAAGGCTTTCCAAGACAAATAATACTTATGCCGACGGCTGAATTAAATTTCTAGACAGGTCAACAATAAAAGCGAAAAGAAAAACAGAAAGGAACGTGAAAAAAATGTCGTCATTTTTCAAAAAAACAGCCTGCGTCACAGGGATAATACTGCTGGGGCTGTTTGGTCTTATAGGATTTTATTCCACAACACTCCCCGATTTCTACCTTGTTTCAAAGGGCAGCGAGCTTAGCGTGAACTCATTTTTCACCATATCCTCAAAGCCCTGCGAAAGCAAGGTGACAGTGGCGGTGTCAGGCGGTTCGTCAGGGGCGTCACGATACACAAAAAATATGCTCATGCTTTTTGGGGCAGTGCCAGTCAAGGAGGTTGAATCAAAGACAATGGAAAGACCAATGCTTTATCCTTGCGGACAGCCATTCGGCATAAAGCTTCTCACAGAGGGCGTAATGGTAGTCGATCTGCAAAAGGTGGATACTTCAAGCCCTGCCAAAGATTGCGGTATAAGAGAGGGCGATGTTATAGTATCTATCGACGGAGAAAAAGTCAAAAGCAACGCAGACGTTGCAAAGATAATAAGAAGCTCAAACGGTGAAGCCTGCTCGGTGCGCATAAAGCGTGGAAGCAACGACCTGACCTTCAAGCTTTGCCCACGCCTTGAGAGCGGAAGCTACAAAGCAGGAATGTGGGTGCGTGACTCCTCCGCAGGCATAGGCACTCTCACATTCTATGACCCTGAAAACGGAACTTTCGGAGGTCTTGGTCACCCCGTATGCGACGCAGACACAAAAGAACCCCTCCCCCTCTCCGCAGGCACAGTTGGCGAAATAAACCTCACAGGCTTCAACAAGTCACGCTCAGGCTGTCCGGGACAGCTTTTAGGCGAGTTTGCAAACTCCGCCTCCACAGGTGATATCCTGAAAAACTGCGAAAGCGGCGTGTTCGGCACACTGAATGCAAATCCTTGCCCAAATGCAAAAGAGTTTCCTCTCGGCTTCCGTCAGGAGATACACCCCGGCAAAGCCAAAATACTCTCCTCTATTGACAATGATGGGCCAAAAGAATATGAGATATCTATCGAGCAGATAAATCTCTCAGATTCTGCCGAGCATGACCTTGTTATCAAAATAACTGACAAGACGCTTCTTGAAAAAACAGGGGGCATTTTGCAGGGCATGAGCGGCTCGCCTATCATTCAGGACGGAAGACTCGTGGGCGCAGTGACCCATGTTTTTATCGAGGATACCGCCAAAGGCTACGGTATCTTCGCTGACGAAATGTATTCAAAGACCTCAGAGCTTGCCGAAAGCACCATAGAAAACGCAGGTTAGCGACCTTTGCCGATCGCTGTCGATTTATGAAAAGGCTTTGCATAGAGAAAAATATCATCTGCAGTCGAACAATGCTTAATTATCTTGTTTTGGCATATTCACGCACTGATATTTGTACACTTTGCATTAATAAGTCGATAATTTGTTGACGATTTTTCTAAAAAACTATTGCATTTAACAAATAAATGTGTTATCATTTATCTTGTGAAAGGGAGTTAAAACAAACGCTCTCAAACAAAAATGACAGATTATACGACGGAGGAAATGACAATGACAAACAAGATCAAAATTCTTATTGGCGACGATTCGGCACAGTACGGGGTAGCATGTGCTTCCTCACTGAGAACAATGGGCTTTTTCGTGATAACACGTCCCAAGGACGGACTTACTATCTATGACGCTATCAAAAACGAACAGCCGGACGTTGTTATCGCAGACGCAGTGATGCCGAGCCTTGACGCAATCGAGCTTATCAGAAAGATACAGAACTCGTCCTATCAGAAACCGCTTTTTATAATCACAAGCGCCTATGAGAACTCATTTATAGAAACACAGGTCATGAACGCGGGAGCATCATATTTCATGCTCAAACCATTCGACATAAAGATACTTGGCGAGAGGATAAAGTCCATGCTGGATATCGACACCGATATATCCTCCGACTCAAGCTATACGAAAAACAAACAGAGCATAAACCTTGAGATAATCGTCACAGACATAATCCATCAGATAGGCGTCCCTGCCCACATCAAGGGCTATCACTATCTCAGGGAAGCTATCATACAGTCCGTGAACGATAAGGAAATGCTTGAAAGCGTTACAAAGCTATTATATCCTGCAGTGGCAAAAAAATTCGCAACTACGCCATCCAGAGTGGAAAGAGCCATACGCCATGCCATTGAGATAGCATGGGACAGAGGAGATATCGACACCCTCAACAGCTTCTTCGGCTACACAATAAACACAGGCAAGGGCAAGCCCACAAACAGCGAATTTATCGCACTTATCGCAGACAAAATAAGCCTTAAATTCAAGACCACCATGGCGGTCTAGGGGTCATAAGTCATATATGCAAAAAGAGCAGAACGCATTTTCACGTTCTGCTCTTTTGCCGTTTATTAATAAATGTAGGGGCGAACAGTGTTCGTCCGTCTTTGTTCACCTGCTAAATTTGCAATAAGACAAACTTTTTCGCTTTGGGTGTGACGTTGCATTTCAGAACACAGGCGACCTCATGTCGCCCCTACACACAAAATACAAAAAAAGAGGGCGAAAATGATCCGCCCTCTGCATTTTCATATTATCACAGCTTTATCTCTTCGCTGTTCTTTTCGTCCTTGCTGTTGTCATGCTCTATCCTGTCACGGTGAGTTTCAAGAGGAGCTGAATCCTTTACGCCCTCAGTGGCTTCTGGTATAAAGCAGGTCTTTACCGTCATAAAGAATATTCTAAGATCGAGCATAAGCGACTGATGCTCTATGTACATAAGGTCAAGCTTCAGCTTGTCATAAGGTGTAGTGTTATACTTTCCCATTACCTGCGCATAGCCCGTAAGTCCAGCCTTGACTTTCAGCCTGTATTTGAACTCAGGCATTGTTTTTTCATACTTCTGCGCGATCTCAGGCCGCTCAGGTCTAGGCCCTACAAACGACATATCGCCCTTTAAGATGTTTATAAGCTGCGGAAGCTCGTCTATCCTTACTTTTCGTATAAACTTTCCTATAGGAGTGATACGGCTGTCATTTTTCTTTGCAAGGGTCGCACCGCTTTTATTTTCAGCGTCAACTATCATGCTTCTGAACTTGTATACCTTGAACACCCTGCCCCCTGTTGTGAGCCTTTTCTGAGAATAAAGCACAGGACCGCCATCATAAGCCTTTATTGCAATAGCCGTCACTAACATGAACGGCGAAGCGATAACAAGCGCTGCTGCTGACAACAAAATATCGAGCGTTCTCTTTACCGCACGCTGTTCCCAGCGCAAGCCGTCATTTCTCGCCAGCAAAAGGGGCGTATCGAAAAGGTGGAAATCCTCCGCACCCCTTACGATAATATCTGACAGCTTAGGGTTTATATAAGTCCTGATAGAATTTTCAAAAGTAAATTTCAAAAGCTTGTTTCTCAGGTCATTTGGGATATCTGAGATTATAACAGCCTCGTGTTTTAATATCTCACGCTCGATATCCTCAAGGCTCTCCTCACAGCTTATAGAAGCGCATATCCTGTATTTGTCATTTCTCACACTCATTTTTGAAACAAGGTACCTAGCGTTCTTGTTTCCATAAACGATTATCATTCGCCGCGGAGGGTATACCGCCTGATATATCCAAGTGAAAACATAGCTCCACGCAAAGGCTATGGCCACCTGAATTACCGTCATAACAAGTATGGGCGCTATGTTGAGCCTGCCTCGTCCGATAAGAGAAACGAGTATAAATTCTATAAAATTCGCACCCAGCACACCCAGCACCTGCGAGCCGAAAAGCCCCGTGAATTTATCATATCCAAGACGGAAGCCGTTAAAGGTCTTTGCCATGGATATATAGAGCACCGCATAGATAGCCACCATAAGAATGTTACCATTATGCCAGAACGGGTCACGCATCGCCTTGTTGTAATAGTTGTTCCAAACCGTGTCGAAGCACTTCATAAAGGCACAGATTATAACAAGTGCGCTGAGATAGTTAAGTATCTTTTTGAACTGATCTCTGTTATTCAACAAAAAACCGCCTTTCTCTGCTGTTTTTGTTATCTGCTCAATGAGTAAAGTATAGCATACTTTTCGCCAATAATCAAGCATTACACACAATTTTCACCGTCTGCCACCTTTTTCAGCCTGATTTTTCAAGATAATACCTGTATCTCCGTTCAATATAGCTTTAAGCTATGATAGACCATAAAATAAAAATTATTGATTTACTAGGAATTTTGTGTTATAATATGCTTTGCAGAAAAATAAAAAATATATTTTTATATAGATAACAGAAAAGAGGAAAATAAATGAAGACCTGCGAGCTTTTCAAGAAAAAGACAACATTATCCTTTGAGGTGTTCCCACCAAAGAGTTCAACGCCTGTTGAGAGCATATACAGCACCATATCACAGCTCCAGCCACTTAATCCTGATTTTATCAGCGTAACATACGGAGCAGGCGGAAGCACGAACAATGCAACTATCGACATATGCTCGGCTATAAAAAATCACCACAAGATAGAGTCAGTGGCACATCTTCCATGCCTTTATCAGACAAAGGAACGAGTATTAGAGCAGCTTGAAGAGATGAAGTCTGCGAATATTGAGAACATACTTGCTTTGAGAGGTGACAGAAACCCTGATTTCGAGCCGGCAGGTGATTTTCACTACGCTTCCGACCTTGTATCTTTCATAAAAGAACACAGCGACATGAACGTGATAGGCGCATGCTATCCTGAATGTCACCCGGAGTGCGACAGCATAGTAGATGATATAAAGCACCTGAAGGATAAAGTAGACGCAGGCTGTTCACAGCTTATCACCCAGCTTTTCTTTGACAACAGCACATTTTACGATTTCAGAGAAAAAACAGCCATAGCAGGGATAAACGTGCCTATCGAAGCAGGAATAATGCCTGTGACTAACAAAAAGCAGATACTTAGAATGACAACTCTTTGTCATGCGACCCTGCCGAAGAAGTTTCTGAAGATAATGGACAAATACGAGAACGACCCAATAGCAATGAGAGATGCAGGCATAGCCTATGCGGTATCGCAGATAGTAGATCTCATCGCCAATGATGTAGACGGCATACACCTTTACACCATGAATAATCCATATATAGCAGAGAAGATATGTGAAGCGGTGAAGTCGCTTTTCTGATTTACACAAACGCAAGCAGGTGGAGAATTGATCTCCGCCTGCTTTTTGTTTTCCGCACAGAACAACTGTAGGGGCGAACAGTGTTCGCCCGTTTCATTTTTTCACGATCCTACTGATTATTACATTGTATAAACACTGCACCCAAATGTAGGGGACGGCGCCCCCGACGTCCCGACATCGAAGCGTTATGGTTTGATTTATCATAAAGCTGTGTAGGCAAACAAAAGCGGGTCAGAGCTTTACACTCCGACACCGCTTTATTATAGCTCCTTATTCATATCTCAAAGCGTCGATAGGATTGAGCTTCGCCGCCTTTATGGACGGAATAAGTCCAAATACTATTCCAACTACCATTGAAAATACCACCGACACTACTATTGACGCCGAGGATATTGCCACAGGCACTTCCGCTACCTTCGCTATTACCTGTGAAAGCCCTATGCCCGTCAGCACACCGATTATTCCGCCTATGCTCGTAAGAACTGCCGCTTCTGTCAAAAACTGTGCAAGAATTCTCTTTTTCCTTGCTCCCAGTGCTTTTTTCAGTCCTATCTCTCTAGTTCTCTCTGTTACCGACACGAGCATAATGTTCATTACGCCTATACCGCCTACCAGCAGTGAGATGCTAGCTATCCATATAAGCATCTTATTAGTGGATGAACTCAGATCCTGCAATGACTTCGCCTGCTCCAGCAGGCTATCGCTCTTGTATTCCACAGAAGCGCTGGTTTCCTCGCTTCCGCCCTTTACAGCCGAAACGTTCTCGTTAAGGATATCCGCCGACTTTTTGCCCGCATTCGTCATCGAGTCCGTGTCCACAGCCTTTACGATACAGTTTTCTGGTTCGTCATAGCGGAAAACTATCCCCCAATCGTTTGTGGGGATAAAGACAAGTCCGCTTGATGTCTGATTGTATGTGTAGTAGTCCTCCACTGAGCTTATAACAGGCTCAAAGTTTGAATTTTTCACAGCCACGCCTATTACAGTGAACGGCTCGCCACTTATGTCTATGACCTTTCCCACAGGGCTTTCACCCTGGAAAAGACCCTCTGCAAGCGTCTTGTCTACCACTGCCACCTTGTCAAATTTGGTAAAGTTTCTCTCCGCAAAGCCCTTTCCCTCAACTATCTCGTATCCAACAGTATCAAAATAATCCTTGTCTACTCCGTATATAGTTGACGAATCCATTTTGTTGTTAAGATAAAACAGATTGTCAGGATTGTTTCTTGTGCGGTAAAAAGTGCTTGACTCCACCTCTTTAAGCTCGTTGATACGTTTTTTAGTGTCCGGTGTGAACATTGCCACATTAGACGGCGGCGCTTCATAAGAAAAGTCGCAAACAGTGTCGCCATTTGAAAGCTGGATCTTCACAGTGTTGTTTCCTGCGCCGATAAGATTGTTCTTTATCTGCTCATTTGTACCCTTGATAGTGGAAACTATAGCAATGATAGCCGCAATACCGATAATGATACCAAGCATAGTAAGAAACGAGCGTATCTTATGTGAAAGTATTCCCTTAAATGAAAGTCTGATATTTTCTATCATATTATCCGCCCTCTTTTAATACTCAGGATAAAGGACTTTGTCGGTCTCCTTTGTCCTTACGCCCTCTTTGACGTCCTTGCCGTATGGGAAGCATATCTTATCTTTCATAGAAAGTCCGCCCTTGACCTCGATATTAGTGCCATACATTATCTTGCCTGTTTTTATGTAGCTTTTCACAAGTCTGCCGTCCTTGTCGGCTTTCATTATATAGTAGTTTCCGTTTTCCTGCCTTACATAATGTATAGGAAGATAAACGCTGTCACTGGTCGTGGTGTCATTCACAAATGAAACGCCTACCCAGTCGCCCACGTTGAAATCCGTGCTGTCGCTGAGCTTAGCTTCTATAGTGTAGGTGGAGCTGTTAGGATTGTCACCCCAGTTGTTTGTCGAGTATGACGTAGGCTCGCTGCTTATCTTTGTTATCTCAGCGTCAATGCTCATTCCCGTGTTGTATGAGTTCACCATAACAGTGTTTCCCACAGCCGCTCTGTCAAGATTAAGCTCGCCCACACTAAAAGTAACGGAAACTCCGCCCTCGCCCTCGATTATTGCGAAAACGTCATCATCAGAGCTGTCACCACTGTAGTCCATGCTGCTGTCTGTAATGTCCATATCGTCTTTGTCGTCACCATCGTCCGAATTATCACCCTCTGCGGCAGCGTCGCCTACAGTGCCTATCTTCTTAACAACGCCGTCGATAGTAGCCACTACCTTGCCGTCTGTCTTTTTCTTCAAAGCGTCATTGTAGTCAAGCTTTGCAGACTTAAGGTTAAGCTTTAAGCTCTTTATCTCGTCCTCTTTTTCTGATATCATTTTCTTTATCTCTGCACGGCTGTGCATATAGTCCTCAGAGCCTGAATTTGCACCGTCCGTCTGTGACGGGTCAGCAGGAGTGACATCTATGCCGGCGTCATTATCATCATAATCACCATTATCAGGTATATCCACATCACCGCCATTGTCGATATCATCAGTATCATCGCTATCGTCAGCACTGTCATCACTGCGGTCTGAGCCTGCAGGCAAAACAATAGAGAACTTGCCGAACTGCTCCACAGAAGTGTCAAGAGAAAGCGTACCGCTTTCCTTGTCCTCAGTTATCCCCTGTGAAACTGTCCAGTCTGCAAGAGCCTTTTTGCCAATTGTTTCACGGTTGACTATCCACTTGTATATAAAGTTTGAATTATCATCATAAACGCAAAGCTCCGCATAAGCCCCCGTTGTCTTTATCCTTTCAAGAAACGCTCTGGATACCTTTGTGTTCCTGTTGCAGTTTATAATATAAGGATCGTCCTTTGTGCCTGCATTTTTCGTCTGGAAAACAGCCTTTACAACGTCCACAGTTTCCACAGGCTCAGGAGTTGGCTCAGGATCGGGAGTTGGCTCTGGCTCTGGCTCTGGTTCCGGCTCAGGCTCTGGATCGTCAGGCTCTTGCGGTGCGTCCTCAGAAGGCTTTAAAAGCTTGTATTTAGCAAGCTCCTTTTGAGCCATTTTGATGTTCTGCTCGCAGACCTTTACCTGATTTTCTTTCTGTGAAAGCTCCAGCTCCACCACCGTCATGTCATATTCAAGTATAGTGTCGCCCTTTTTCACAGTGTCGCCCTTTTTCACAAACACCTTTTTAACAAGTTTCTCGTTGTCAAGAGTAATTCTCTGAGCGTTGGCAGAAACTATCTGCCCATCCATGTTCGTTGAGCTGTCCCACTCGTAACTATCCGCAGTTTCCGCCATAAGGTCAACAGGAACTACCGCCACAACAGTTTTCTTGTCCTGATTTTTCTTATATTTCATTGCTCCCGCATATCCGCCTCCGCCGAGGATAGCTATGCACAGGAGTGTTATTATTACCTTTTTCATTCCTGCTCACCTGCCTTTTCTCCATGAAGCTCGCCGTCACGGATATACATTATCCTCTTTGCACATCTTGCAATGTCAGGCTCGTGTGTTATCATAACGATAGTAACACCGTCATCATTAAGTTCCTTGAAAAGCTCCATTACCTGATCGCCCGACTTTGTGTCAAGAGCGCCTGTGGGTTCGTCTGCAAGAAGAAGCTTTGGATTGTTGACTATCGCCCTTGCAATAGCCACCCTCTGCTTCTGACCGCCTGAAAGCTGAGTAGGCTTGAACATCATTCTCTGTGCAAGCCCCACCTTTTCAAGAGCCGCCTTTGCTCTCTGACGTCTTTCTCTTTTGCCTACCCCCGCATAAAGCAGCGGAAGCTCCACATTTTCAAGTGCTGATTGTCTAGGGAGCAGATTAAAGTTCTGAAACACAAAACCTATCTTCTTGTTTCTTATCTCCGAAAGCTTCCTATCCTTTGCCTGCATAATGTCACAGCCGTCAAAAACAAAGCTACCCTTTGTCTGCTTGTCAAGACAGCCTATAATGTTCATAAGCGTAGACTTTCCCGAGCCTGACGGACCCATTATCGCCACATATTCCCCCTCTGAGACCTCAAGGGAAATATCCTTAAGCACAGGCACAGCTTCCTTGCCCTGCAAATAATCCTTGTAGATATTTTTCAGTTCAAATACCATTGCAAGCCCTCCTTATTCAGCGAAAGCTGCGTCAGCATCAGCAGCGTCGGCATTCTCACCGTCTGCATTTTCTGCATTTTCCTCTTCACCGTAAAGCTTGTTGAAGTATTCTTCTATCTCCTCGTCCGTCATGCTTGCAAGCATATCCTCGTCTATAGCCATGCCGTCCTCATTACTTCCGTCAAAAGCGATGTCCTCGTCACCGCCCTCGGTATCAGCGTCACTGTTGTCGTTCGTGCCAAGGTCATTAGGTGGAACAGACACGTCAGCCTCATTGGTGGTAGCCGTCATGCCCTCCTCGATAGATTTGTCAGGGTATGCGATATAATCGCCCTTTTCAAGACCTGATTTTATCTCGCAGTCACCGTTATCCTCGTCCTTCTGACCTATCTCAACATATCTCTTTTCTATCTTTCCGTCCTTGTCCTTAGCCCAAACGTAGTTCTTCTTGCCATCCTTGCAGATAAAGTCGGAATAGAGCCATATGCCCGTCTTGTTTATAGAAGTATCCTGACCGTTGTCTATCTCGATAAGAACGTGCTGACCGAGCATAAGTCCGTCAAAGCTCTCAGGCTTAACATAGAAAGCATAGTTTGAAGACTGGCTCATCTCATCGCTTGAACCGAAGCTGTATATATCATCACCAGAATTTTTCTGCGGACTTGTGTCAACAGAAGTTATCTCGCCCTTCCAAGTGGAATCATCAAGCCTTGACTTTACGATAACAGAAACGCCCTGCATGATATCTTTGCTGTTCTGCTCGTTGAATCTGCCCTTTATTCTGTAGTCGCCCTCTTCTGTTATCTGCATTATAACGTCGCCGCCGTCCTGCTGAAGCTTGTCCACCGTCTTGACGTTCTTTACAGTTCCGTCGATAGAAGCGGTGACGTATGCGTTCTTTGTGGAAGCCTCCAGCTTTTTGATCTCAACGTTTTTAGCCTTTATATCATATTCGTTCTTAGCATTGTCGCTCTGCAAAGAAAGGATCTGGGTCGTGTATGACACAGCAGCGTCCTGATCGGCGTTTTTCTTTTCCTTTTCAAGCTCAGCTATCTGGCTCTTGTTTGAAGCTATCTCGTTCTGGAGCCTCTCCACCTCGAGCTTAGCCTGCTCAAGCTGAAGATTTATAGCCTCAACGTCATATGTAAGAAGCTTGTCACCCTTTTTAACAGAGTCACCGTTCTTAACAAGTATCTCGGCCACCGTCTTTGAGCTGTCATACTTTACGTCCACAGACTCCTGTGCCTCAACAACGCCCAAAAACGAGCGATTAGAAAGCTTGAAGTCCGACGCAGTGTTAAGTGACGATACCTTCTGCACATATACCTTCTGTGAGCTTTTTGAGCCTCCCTTGCCGGTCTTTTTCCATACGAAAAAGCCTCCCACACACACTGTGCAGACGATAACAAGCACTATTATAACAGTGCATATCCTTTTTTTCGTGGTCATTGCAATACCTCCGTTTGTGATTTTTTCCAAAACAGCATAAAAAGATCCGCCTGACAGCAGCCAGACGGATAATACAGCCCCACCTTCCCCATAAGGGTATAGCATGAGCGTATTATTCTTTGTTATCTTGCTGTCCTGTTGTCTTTTGTTCTTATCTGTTTTTATGTATACATTATACCATAAAAAGAATACAAGTCAATAAATAAAGACGTTGTTTTAAGAAACTCATAAGACTTCCCCTCATCTATAAAGACGTGCAATAACAAAAAAAGTTGCAAACAAAAAAATCTCTCTCGTACTATCCCGCAGAGGCACCTGATGTTTTTCAACACTCTCGGTGCAAACAGCATTCACCAAAACAGATTGTAACAAATCACCCCAACAAAAAAGGGCAGCCCATGCCGCCCTAATATGTATTATTTTTTCTTAGCCATAAGCCCTATCATTATAAGCACTACCACCGCACCGCCACCGATACAGCCGAAAAGCACCCAATCGGTCTCATTGTTCTCTGTGGCGTTTTTCTGCGCCTTGATGACCCCCTGCTCCGCCATAGCCTCCGCCGCAGAGCTTTCCGTCACAATGGAACTGTCCTCCACCTGAGGGCTGTCCGCATACACCGCCCACGGTATTATCATCATAAGCGACATCACAGTCGCCCCAAGCCCCGACAAAAGCTTTCTCGTCCTCATATAAAAAGACCTCCTCCGATACGCCATTTATCAACAGCAAAGCTTTATCACAGAGCTGCTTAAAGTTTTCCTCATTCAATTATACACATTTTCCAATAAAATTACAAGCAGAATTTTGTACAAATCATACATTAGTTTACACAACAATATACACAACACCTCACGAATTACAAATAAATCGCTGTAAATTTTGATTTATCAGTTTATTAATTGTGTATTGTCACAAAAATATATAGCAAAATTCATCAAAAATAGCATTGAAAATCTTGTTCATATGTGATATAATAACGAATAGCAACATACTGTTCACACTTTACTTGTAAGGAGGTCTTTATTTTGGAAGAACGTATGCAAATTATACAGGCAGCAGGCAACAGCAAGATACAGATAGGCGTTATACCGGGTCACTATGCAACTAACCACTCGCATATCAATTATTATGTAGATATAACATCTATTAAAACTGGTTATAAAATGGCAAAGGAAGCCGCAAAGGCATTGGCAGCCACCTATGTTTCAACACATATCGACACTATCATATGCCTTGAAGGAACAGAGATCATCGGTGCCTTTCTCGCTGAAAGCCTTGGCGAAAGCGGCATAAACAGCGGTGCAGACGTAAATGTAGTAACACCTGAGCTAAACGCTGTAAATCAGATGATATTCAGAGATAACACTCAGAAGAAGATATGGGGCAAGCAGGTGCTTCTGCTTATCGCTTCCGTTTCAACTGGAAAGAGCATAAACAGAGCAATGGACTGTCTGAAATACTATAACGGCAACCTTGTAGGAATAGCTTCCATATTCTCCGCTATCAAAGAGAACAACGGCACTGCTATCCACGCCCTTTTCACAGAAAAGGATCTGCCTGATTACATGACATATACATCATCAGAATGCCCAATGTGCAAATCAGGACAGAAGGTCGACGCTTTGGTAAACAGCTTCGGCTATTCAAAGATATAGCTTGTAACTTCATTCTCCATAAAAATAACGTTAAAGGGACGGAATTTGACTTCCGCCCCTTTTTCTTTTGCCAAAATGCGTAGGGACGACCTGATGTCGTCCACTTTGCTTATCACGCTTTTATGCCAATAAATTATCCAAACAAATGTGAAAATTTCTTTTTAAGCCCAGCCTTGTCAAAACCAAGACCAAGCACTATATAAAGTATCGAGCTTGCAAGCACCTGTATGCAGTAAGCAGGAGTCTGACCGAAAGCCGAAATTATTGCGCTCTTTGAGAAACCGCCTGCCATAAAAATTCCCTCATAAAGACTGTAGCATACCACGCATATAACAAGTGCAGGGATAATGCCGAGAAGATTTCTCACGCAGATTATCTTCTCTGTCTTTCTTGAAAAGCAAAGAGCAGTTATCGCCTTTATAACGATAGTTCCAGGGAGCCATACCACAAATCCCGAAAGTCCGTCTGCAAGACCTGCTCCGATAGCGCCTGCCGCCATTGCATAAGGTGTAGGAAGCATTGAAGCCGCAAGATAAATAAGTCCGTCACCTGCGTGTGTGTAGCCTGCACCCGTAGGAATGTGCAGCCATGCCGTAAGAACATATATCATTGCCGCAAAAAGACCTGTCACACAAATAAGCTGAATATGCTTTGTTGAATTTTTTACCTGAACTGTTGTACTCATTATTATCACTCCAATTTAATTTCTATCCTTATTTTATACCTCCAGACTATGATTTGCAAATGCCTCAGTTTCGCACTTTTTCCACCGCAGATTGTATCTTTTGCACAATCCAAAAGTCCTATCCGAACATCACATTTGTGCATCAAAGCAATACCATATCCCACAATAATTTTACAATAACATGACAAAATCAATTATGCACAAAACCAAGCTGTCATATAGGCTTTCTTTTGTGCTATAGGTAGAAGATAAAAAGGCGTAAAAAAAAGAGCGGTCATAGTCAAGACCACTCCACTTTACAAAACATAAATCATCAAATTGTAGGGGACGGCGCCCCCGACGTCCCGATACTTCTTTTCCCATAAATGTTACCGAGAAATCACAAGCCCTAATACCTAGATAACGTAATCATCTATCCTTGCATTTTCCTGATTTACAAGGTCCTGCAAGGTAATGCCGTCAACAACACCATTTATAGCACCGTAAAGCTTTTTCCATACCGTCAGCGTTGCACAGCTATCCTGACGTGGACAGGTATTTTCTTCCCCCTCCAGACAAGCCACAGGAGCAAGACTTCCCTCTGTGAGCCGAAGTATCATTCCCACAGTGTATTCCGCAGGCGTTTTTGCCAGCTTGTATCCGCCACCTGCACCACGAACGCTCTTTACAAAGCCCGCTCTCGCAAGAATGGATATTATCTGTTCAAGATACTTGTCGCTGATGTCTTGTCTTTCAGCGATCGCTTTGATAGGCACATATCCGCTCTGCTCATGTAAAGCAAGGTCAAGCATAAGCCTCAGTGCATATCTTCCCTTTGTGGATATTTTCATCAGCGTCAGATCCTTTCATAAATCCTATAGAAAATCTATGATTAATTATATATCATATTTGTAAAAATGTCAAGCAAAAACCACCGCAAAGGGCGTATTTACAAAAAACTTCTTTTTACCCTCTTTATTTTTCTCAAAAAGTAGTGTATAATACAATTAAGTATACAAGTTCACAGCAAAGAAAATAAAGGGAGGTCAAAAGCTATGAAAAACAAGCTTAAAGTAAATATTTATAACCGTACATACAACCTGCTTTCCGAAGAGTCGCAGGAGTATACCAATAAACTTGCGTTGGTGATAAATTCAAAGATAAAAGGCATGATGAAAGCTATCCCGAGCCTTTCCGTTCAGGACGCCGCAGTGCTGACAGCACTTGATTGTCTTGACGAGCTTAGCAAGGCAAATCAGAATATCGAAAATATCCGCACCCAGATAAAGGACTATGTTGACGACGCAGGCAGAGCAAGAAGTCAGGCCGACGAAGCTCAGAAAGAAATAAGAGAGCTTCAGGCAAAAGTCCATGACCTTGAAGAACAGCTCGAAGCACGCACAGTTGTAAAAAGAGAGCCTGAGGACGAAGTTATAAACGCAAACGAGCTTCTTTCGCAGGAGATAAAGAACGCTATTGAAAGACCTGTCCACCCTAATCAGCCTAACAACGGCAATTTTGTCGGCACAGTAAATTACAGACCCGAGGGAGGAAGCCATTAATGGCTCACAAAGCTGAGATACTTGCCCCCTGCGGTTCTTTTGAAACTCTCGAAGCCGCCCTTAGAAGCGGCTGTGACGCAGTTTATCTCGGGGGAGAGAAATTCTCCGCCAGACAAAATGCCGCCAATTTCACAGATGAACAGCTAAAAGAAGCCGTAAGGCTCTGTCACCTGCGAGGTGTAAAGGTCTATCAGGCGATAAACACTGTTGTCTTTGACGAACAGCTCGAAGAGTGCAAAAAAGCCGTCAAATTTGCCGCAGAAATTGGCGTTGACGGACTTATCACCCAAGACCTGGCCCTTGTGAAAATATGCCGTGAATGTTGCCCCGACCTTGAATATCACGCCTCCACCCAAATGACCATTCACAGCGAAAGCGGTGTGAAAATGGCTAAAAAGCTCGGCTTTTCAAGAGCCGTCCTGTCAAGAGAGCTTCCCGAGCATACCATAAAAGACCTCACCGCCCTTGGCATCGAAACAGAGGTCTTTGTACACGGCGCACTTTGTATGTCCGTGTCAGGTCAGTGCTATATGAGTGCGTTGATAGGTTCGAGAAGTGCCAACAGGGGACTTTGTGCACAAGCGTGCAGACTTCCCGCACAAGGGGATAAGATAACAAAGGGGCAGGAGCGTTACGCCCTCTCTCTGAAAGATATGTCCTATGTTGATAAGCTCCAAAGGCTCGAAAAGGACGGAGTTTTCTCTCTTAAAATAGAGGGCAGAATGAAGCGCCCTGAATATGTTGCGGCGGCAGTGAACTGCTGTAAAAATTCTCTCGAAAACAAGCCTTATGACCTGAAAGCCCTTGAAGCGGTCTTTTCCCGCGGTGGCTTTACAGACGGCTACTACAATGGCAGATTAGGCAGAGAAATGTTCGGCACAAGGCAGAAAGAGGACGTTTCCGCCACCGCCAAAATTCTTCCCGAGCTTCATGAGCTTTACCGCAGATGTGAAAAGCGCACAAAAGCCTTTTTCACCATAAAGCTTCAGGAAAAATCTCAGGCGGAGCTTTCTCTCCGTGACAGCGAGGGAAACACCGTGACCGTTTACGGTGATATACCACAAAAAGCCTTGAAAAAGGCCTGCGACAGCGACTATGTAAAAAAACAGCTCTCCAAACTTGGGGACACCATATACGAGTTCGGAGGACTTGAAGCCGCCATAGGCAAAGACCTTGCCTATCCAGCTTCCGCACTTAATGACCTAAGACGGCAGGCGGTAGAAAAGCTTGACCAAAAGCGTATAGACTTTTTCACCCATACCGCCGATTTTACCGACAAATCACTTGCCGATCTTCCTACCCTGCCAAAAGCCTATGAACACAAAAAGATCCGCATAATGCTCTCAAAACTTTCTCAACTTGAGGGTGTTGACCTTGACAAAGCAGAGCTTGTGGGTGTGCCAATAGAGATAGCGTCAGAAGCGGCAAAGATCGTGTCAGACAAAAGCAAGCTTATGATAATAATGCCACGCTTCACATTCGACGAAAAAGCCCTATGTGAAAAGCTTTCAGCCGTAAAAGAAGCAGGCATAACAAAAATGCTCGCCATGAATATCGGTCACTGCCTTATTGCGAATGACCTTGGCTTTGAGCTTCATGCAGGCTATTCATTCAATCTCTGCAACTCAGCCGCACTGGACGAGGTAAAAAAACTTGGTGCAAAAGACTGCACAGTGTCCTTTGAGCTTAAAGCGTCGCAGATAGAAAAGTTAAAGAAGCCCATTGAGATAGGCTTTGTGGCATACGGCAGACTTCCCCTTATGCTCACTGCAAACTGTCCTATAAGAAACGATATGGGCTGTAAAAACTGCAAGGGCAAGCTCTTTGACCGCACAGGCAGAGAGTTTCCGGTGAGATGTCCAAAGGGCAGAGATTGCGCAGAGATACTAAATTCCGATATTTTGTATCTTGCAGACAAGCTGACGGATTTTGACAATGCCGACTATATGGAGCTTCACTTCTATGAGGAGAACGCCCACAGGATAAACGAAATAATAAAGGCCTACAGTGGCGAAAGGGGTGCAAAGCCCGAAAACGCCACCAACGGATTATACTACAGAGGAGTTTTATAAAATGAGATTACTTATAAAAAAGCTTAAGGAAAATGCAGTTATCCCTGCAAGACAAACAGAATTTAGCGCAGGCTATGACCTTTGTGCCTGCACAGACGCACCTGTTACCATAAAAGCAGGTCAGACCGAGAAAATACACACAGGCATATCAGCCGAGGTTCAGGGTGAGAAAAACTGCGTTCTTCTTATCTATGCAAGAAGCTCACTCGCATCAAAGTTCGGCATTGCCCCTGCAAACTGCGTTGGCGTTGTTGATTGGGACTACAGAGGTGAGATAATCTGCGCTCTCCACAACAGTTCAGACAAGGACTACACCATAAACAGTGGCGACAGGATCGCACAGCTTGTGATAACCCCTGTTTTCACTCCCGAAGTAGAGGAAGTAACAGAGCTTTCCGATACAGAGCGTGGCGCAGGCGGCTTTGGCTCAACAGGCAAATAAGAATGGTGAAAACTGCATATGAAAATTTACAACGTTAAAATAAAGACCATGGACAGCGACAGACGTGTTATTGAAAACGGCTGGGTTGAGATAACAGACGGCATTATTTCCGCTGTAGAAAGCGGCTCTCCCGAAGCTGTCACAGCCGAAGACATAGACGGCAACGGCAGAACAGTTTACCCTGGTTTTATCGACATTCACACACATCTTGGACTATCCACAAGCGGCGTAGGCATGGAGGGCGAGGATTTCAACGAGGAATCTGAACCATGCACAGCACATATCCGCATTGTTGACGGCATAAACCCCATCGACTATTCCTTTGAGCTTGCAAGAAAAGCAGGAGTAACATGCTGTCTTGTATCCCCAGGCTCAGCAAACCCTGTTGCAGGCAGTATTGCAGCAGTAAAAACCTATGGCAAGCGAATAGATAAAATGCTTGTAGGCACAGTTGGAATGAAATTCTCAATGGGTGAAAACCCTAAACTCACCTATTCTGACAAAGAGGACGCCCCCTACACCCGAATGGCAGTGGCAGGCATAATAAGAGAAGCACTTATAAAGGCGCAGAAATACGGTGAAGCGGTCGAGCGTGCAATGGGAAGCGAGGAGGATATGCCGGAGTTTGACATGAAGTCGGAGGCTCTGCTCCCTGTTCTCAGAGGCGAAGTCAAGGCGCATTTTCACTGTCACAGGGCGGACGATATTTTCACCGCCATAAGGATAGCGAAAGAATTTGAGCTTGACTATGTGCTTATACACTGCACTGACGGTCATATCATAGCTGACGAGCTTGCAGAAGAAGAAGCAAGCTGTGTGATAGGTCCTGTAATATGCGACAGGTGCAAGCCTGAAATGGCAAATCTTACACCAGCCAATGCAGGCATACTTTCGTCCCACGGCATAAAGGTAGCAATCTGCACCGACCACGCAGAAGTGCCGATAGAATATCTGCCCTTGTCAGCGGCTATTGCAGTAAAAAACGGTCTTGACTATGAAAAGGGCATTGAAGCTATCACCTGCACAGCGGCAGAGATAGCAGGCATATCCGACCGGGTAGGCTCTGTAAAGACAGGGCTTGACGCAGACCTCACCCTATTCAGCGGCGACCCCCTTGATGTAATGGTATCACCTGACATGGTGATATGCGGCGGAAAAATAATTTGATATGATACCAATGCGGAACGGTTTTCGTTTCGCATTTTTTATTTGCGGTATCCGCAATTTGTCATTTTTTAACCATGTAGGGGCTGCCGCCCTCGACAGCCCGCACCTGTTTGCCTGCTCAATCCTGCGATAACCCCACAAATGGCGGTAGGGGCGAACAGCGTTCGCCCGCCTTTATTCGCCTACATGGTTTGTACAAATTCAACCCCCCGCAACTCCTCGAAACGGGACTCGTATTTCTGCAAAGCAGAAATTGCGCTGCTCCCCTACAGGTATTCGGGCAAGTTTCTGCCGCCGCAAAATCGCTCCGCTCTTTGCGGATATACGTTTTGCTTTGAGATAGAATAGCGGTGCAGATTGTGTTACTCCGATATTTCTTTTGTCTGATATCTTATTTCTATATGCTTTTAATACTACAATCTGCACCTAGTCGGCTATCGCCGAATGAGGCTCTGCCTCATACTCCGCTAGGGGCTTTGCCCCTAGACCCCACAAGCCCTCTAGCGCCGGGCTTGAGCGTGCGCTTTATCTCTCGCTTCGCTCGGTGCTTGGGGGCAGCTTTGCTCATTCCTCATTCCTCATTCCTAATTCCTCATTCCTAACTCCTCATTCCTAACTCCTCACTTGATCGTTTCTTTTACTTAAAATGCACAAAAATGCTTGAAAAATATCAAAAAATTTGCTATAATATTATTGATTATATCCGTATGCTTCAACAGCACCGAAAGGGAGTGACTTTTTTGCCGAAATTTGAAAGCGGTATGGAAAATATGGCGGATATGTTCGTCTTTGAAACAGGCGACCTTCTGGAAAAGTTGGACGAGATCCTTATGCGCACCGAGCAGGAAGACTCTATCTCCTCCGACGATATCAACGAGATATTCCGTACCATGCACACTATTAAAGGCTCTGCCGCCATGATGAGTATGCACAATATGTCTACCCTTGCCCACTCAGTTGAGGATCTCTTCTACATTATCCGTGAAGACCCTACTGTGAAATATGACAAGCCTGCTCTCTATGAGCTTCTTTTCTCAGCCTCCGATAACCTTAAATCAGAGCTTGACAGCATTTATGACGACGCTCCGCTCACCGATTTTTCAGAGCTTGAAAATAAGATACACGCCTTTGCTGACACCATGAAAGGTCAGCCTGCCACAGACAGTTCCGATACTTCCTCAGCCGATACCGACACCTATGAGGGGCTTTTCCCTGATGATGAAAAAGAGGGCGTTCTCACCTATAAGGTCACATATTCCGAAAGCTGTGCAATGCCTGATATGCGTGCATTGGTGCTTTTGCGTGCCTTAGGTAAAATGTGCGAGGTAATAAAAACTTTCCCTGAGGATCTTGACGCCGACAATGCAGGGGACGAGATATCCAAAAAGGGACTTTACATAAAGCTTATCACCGATGACCCGAATGGCGTTCTTGACCTTATGAAAAACGCCGTGAACGTTGACAAAGCCGAGCAGGTGAAAAAGCCTGAGCAACCTGCTAACGCAGCCAAAAAACCTCAGCCTGCCCAAAAGTCTGCTCCGGAAAAGTCAGCCCCAAAGCCTGCTCAGCCTGCAAATACAGTCCCAAAAAAGCATGCCGAAAAGCATGAGCAGTCCATGATATCCGTCAAGCTCGATAAGCTCAACAGACTTCTTGATCTTGTGGCTGAGATCGTTATAACCGAAGGTTCTGTTATCTCCTCTCCCGACCTGAAAAAAGCCGAGATAAACCTTGACCGCTTCAATAAATCCTCCCGTGAGCTGAAAAAGCTTACCGATGAGCTTCAGGACGTTGTAATGTCCATACGAATGGTTCCTGTTTCCACAGCATTTCAGAAGATGAACCGTGTTGTCAGGGATATGAACCAAAAGCTTAAAAAGAACGTTACTCTTGTGTTTGAAGGGCAGGAAACGGAAGTGGATAAATCTATCGTAGATATCCTCAATGACCCCCTTATGCACATTGTGAGAAACGCAGTTGACCACGGCATAGAAGACCCCGAAGTCCGTGCAAAAGCAGGCAAGACCGAGCCTGCCACAGTTACTCTAAGCGCAGGCTATGACTCCAACGAAGTGGTCATCTCCTGCCGTGACAACGGCGCAGGAATGGATACCGCAAAGCTTATGGCGAAAGCCAAGAAAAATGGTATGCTCACGAAGCCTGAGAATGAATATACCGACAAAGAGATATTCAATTTTGTTGTGGCCGCAGGCTTTTCCACCAATGATAAAATAACCGAATATTCAGGCAGAGGCGTGGGAATGGACGTTGTAAAGAAAAACCTTGAGAAAGTCGGCGGAAAGCTCTATGTTGACTCCAAGTTTGGCGAAGGCTCTGTCTTTACTATAAGGATACCACTTTCTCTGTCTATCCTTGACGTTTTAAGCGTTGACGTAGGGGGCGAGAATTTCTCTCTGCCTGTTTCCGCAGTTTCCGAAGCTTTCTCCTGCAAAGCCGAAAGCTTTATCACCGACCCCGAGGGCAACGAGTTTATAATGCTCCGTGAAAAATGTCTGCCTCTTATCAGAATGAGCGACCATTTTGATATACCAAATGCCGAAAAGGACGTAACAAAGGGCATAATGCTCTGTTGTAAAGACGGTGGCAAGGAAGCCGTCCTCATGGCAGACAGGATAACAGTTGACCAGCAGGTGGTAGTAAAACCGTTCTCACCTCTCCTTGACGCCTATCCCCTCAAGGAATCAGGCATGGCAGGCTGTTCGGTCCTCGGTGACGGCAGTATAACCATAATACTGGATATGAAAGAATTTCTCGGCAATTATGACTTCCGAAAGGGTGAACAAAGATGTCAGAACAGGATATAAACGAATTTTGTCAGAAGGGCGGAAAAATACTCTCCTTTGTTTCTGATGAAAAATATTACGCCTTTGAGGTAAAAGATGTCACCGATATAATAGGGCTTCTCCCCGTCACAAGACTCCCGAAAACACCAAAGTTCATAAAAGGCGTTATAAATCTGCGAGGAAAAGCCGTTCCAGTGATAGATCTCCGCCTGCGCCTTGGACTGCCCGAAGGGGAGTATGACAACAGAAGCAGTACCATAGTGATAGAAGTCGGCTCAAATCAGGCTGGCATAATATGCGATAAGGTCTTGGACGTTGAGGATATCCTCCCCCAGCAGACCGCCGTGTCGCCTGTAAAAAACAGCCTTGTAAAATGCTTTATAAACGCAAACAACAAAAACATATCCCTGCTTGACCCTGATATTCTGGTCAGAACAAACAGGTAAAACATAATAACAAGGAGGAAGAGGAATGCTGTCACGTCTTGAGATCTCTCAGTCAGACTTTGACGAGCTTACTGCATTCATAAAAGAAAAATACGGCCTTGACCTTGCAAGGAAAAAGTCTATCGTTGAAAGCAGGCTGAGCAACTATGTATTGGACTGCGGCTTCAACAGCTTTTCAGAATATCTCAGCGCCGTCTACAGCGATGAAACAGGCAGAGAAACTGCCAACCTTATAAACCGCCTTACTACCAACCATACATATTTCATGCGTGAAACGGACCATTTCCAACACTTCATGGAGAAATTTCTCCCCTATGCCGAAAAAAACGTCCTCGATCATGATATGCGTATATGGAGTGCAGGCTGCTCATTCGGCAACGAGCCATATAATCTTGCCATGTGTATGGACGATTATTTCGGCTTTGATCGCCGTTTCTGGGACTTGAAAATACTTGCCACGGATATCTCCCTTAACGCACTGCGTTCTGCCAAAAACGGCATTTATACCAGTATGTCCATAAAGAATATCCCCGAAGATTGGCGTAAAAAATATTTTCACCCATATTCAAACACAAAGGATCTCTGGCAGGTCAGCGATACAATAAGGCAGAATGTTGAGTTTCGTTACCACAATCTTATGGATGATTTCACTTTCAAAAAGAAATTCGACCTTATCGTCTGCCGTAACGTCATGATATATTTTGACGACGATACAAAAGCCGAGATATGCAGAAAATTCTATGACGCAATGGAGGAGGGCGGCTATTTCTATATCGGTCACGCAGAATCAGTGCCGAAGTATATGCCTTTTGTAAAAGTTGCCCCTGCAATATACCGCAAGCTGGGAGGGGATAAAAAATGACGCCTCTCTTTCTTGTGATAACCGAAAACAAAGCCTTTGCACAGCTTTGCAGAAAGGCCCTTACAAACGCAGGCTTCCAAAGCTCAAAGCTTGCCTCAGCCTGCCTTAGCAACGGCAGAAAAAGCGTCACTGCCCTTTCTCCCGACTATGTTCTTCTCGACGGTGATTGCCAAGACAATATGGACGACTACATCATAAGCCTTGCCCCACGATATTCTGTGCCTATAATCTATCTTACCATTCAGCATAACAATAAATATCCCATGATGCAGGCAGGTGCCATAGACGTCGTATATAAACCTGACGGCACTCCGTCTGATAACGAGCGTTTTCAGAAACGCTTTGCCGAAAGCATACAGCGCCTTGAAAAAGCAAGAGCTAATTCTGTTGTGCATATACCTGCCATAAATACCTCCAGAATAATAGCCATAGGCGGTTCAACAGGCTCAACGGAAGCCCTGAAAGCTATCCTTAAAGACCTCCGCCACGACCTGCCTCCTATAGTGGCAGTCCTGCATATGCCTGCAGGCTATACAAGGATATATGCCGAACAGCTATGCACTGAGACTGGTCACAACGTTGTGGAAGCCAAAAGCGGTCTGTATCTCAGCCAAGGCATGGTGGTAATAGCGCAGGGCGGTCAGCACCTTAGATTGTTCAAGGATAAAAAAGGCTATTTTGTCACCTCTGAAGCAGGTGTAAAGGTTTCAGGTCACTGTCCGTCAGTTGACGTGCTTTTTGACTCTGTGGCATACAGCGCAAAGCGTAACGCTATAGGCGTTATCCTCACCGGCATGGGCTGTGACGGTGCAAAGGGTATGCTCAACATGAAGAAAATGGGAGCATATAATATCGGACAGGACGCAGAAAGCTCCATAGTCTATGGTATGCCCAAAGCCGCATATGAAAACGGCTCAGTGTCAAAGCAGTGTCCCCTTGACAAGATAGCACAGGAGATACATTATCGCATCGACAGCGGCTTATGATAAAATATAACAAGGAGGGATAGCTGTGGAAAACAGCAGATATCTCATTTTCACCTCAGCAGGGCGAAGCTTTTCACTGCCCTTTGAGGATATAAAAATAATCATAGCGGCGCAGACCCCAACTCCCGTGCCTGATTTTCCCGACTATGTGCCGGGAACAGTGGTGAACGAGGGCGAGGTAGTGCCTGTCATAGACCTGCGCAGACGTTTCCACTATGAGCCAAAAGAGATCTCCGACAGAGATTGCATAATAATCACAATGGGCGAAGAAGTTTCCGTAGGGCTTTTGTGCGACAGCGTAACAGGCTTCACGGATATTCCCGAGGATAAGCTGTGTAAAGCCCCAAACGTCAACGAAGAAGCCTGCGCAGATTTTCTAAAAGGAGAATTTCTTCTGGAGGGCAAGCCATGCTATGTCCTTGACAGCGAAAAAGTAATAAAGCTCAGCGACCGTGAAAAGGTAGCAAATACAGAGCGAAAGGATAAATAAAAATGAGAGAGATAAACGTTTCAGAAGTAGAAGAACTTGTAAGAGATCTGTGCATAAAAGCCAATCTGTATCTTCCTGAGGATATGGAAAGCTGTATAGAGTGCAACGCCAAAAAAGAGCAGTCCCCGGTGGGAAAGAACGTCTTTGCTGATATCCTTGACAATATGAGAGTAGCAAGAGAAGAAACTATCCCTATCTGTCAGGACACAGGCATGGCAGTTATCTTCATGACCATAGGACAGGACGTGCATTTTGTAGGCGGTTCGCTGAATGAAGCCATAAATAAAGGCGTAGCAAGAGGCTATACAGAGGGCAGACTGCGCTGTTCCATAGTATCCGACCCATTGGAAAGAGTAAACACAGGGGATAATACACCGCCTGTTGTGCATCTTAAAATAGCAGAGGGCGAAAAGGTAGAAATAATGGTGGCACCAAAGGGCTTTGGCAGCGAAAATATGTCACAGCTTAAAATGATGACCCCGTCAGTTACCGAGGACGAGATAGTGGATTGGGTAGTGTCAGTGTGTGCAAAAGCAGGTTCTAACCCATGTCCGCCAATAGTCATAGGCGTAGGCATAGGCGGCGACTTTGAGAAGTGCGCATACCTTGCAAAGAAAGCTCTGTGCAGAAGCGTGTCAAAGAGAAACCCAAAGGAACGTTATGCAAAGCTTGAAGCGAAAATGCTTGAGAAGATAAACCTCCTTGGCATAGGACCACAAGGCTTTGGCGGCACACAGACCTGCCTTGCAGTAAATATAGAAGAAGCACCGACCCATATCGCAGGCCTGCCGGTGTCAGTGAACGTAGGCTGTCATGTGACAAGACACGCAAGCGGAGAGATATAAGGGCATAATGTGGAGGCGAACAGTGTTCACCCACCTTTGTTCGTTTGAATGACTTCACGGAAAAACAAAACTCACTACTTCGATAACGGGACGCCGAGGGCGTCGTCCCCTACAACTTCATCGTGCCGCAAAATCGCTTCGCTCGGTGCTAACTTTTACTTTGTGCTTGTGCACAACTCTGGTCAGCTTTGCCAATTCCTCACTCCTCATTTCTCATTCCTCATTTCTCATTCCTCACTCCTCACTCCTCACTCCTCATTCCTCATTCCTCATTCCTACCTCTTTTCTCCACAACACCAATACCCCGATAACATTCGGCACTGCCATAAGTCCATTGAAAATATCCGACACCCCCCACACAAGCTCCATGCTCCACATCGTTCCAATGCACCCACAAGCTATAGCCATGATCCTATAGATCATATCGCTTCGAGGGAAAAGATATCTCCAAGCCCTCTCTCCAATGAAAAACCACCCTGCCACTGTCGCTAATGCAAAAAGTATCAGCGAACCTGACATGAAATACTTCCCCGCTCCACCAAGAGCAGCATTGTAAGCCCTCACTGCCATATCCTCCCCCGTGAGGTCAGTGCCGCTTATTATTATCACCACAGCCGTCAGAGTGCATATGACAAAGGTATCTATAAAAACCTCAGCCATTGCCCATGTTCCCTGCAATTCAGGCGACTTTATCTCGCATGAGCTGTGTACTGCCACCGTCGAGCCTAAGCCTGCTTCGTTTGAAAACGCTCCACGCTTTAACCCCTCCACCATGGAAAATATTATCGTCCCTGCCACCGAGCCTGTTATACAGGCTGTGGGGCAAAAGGCGTTTTTTACTATCATTGCTATCGCTCCTGCGGCTTTTAATGGGTGAAATATTATCACTCCCAAACTGCCGCCTATGAAAAGTACCGCCATTATGGGCACAAGCTTTTCGCAAAGACAAGCTGCTGAGTTTTTCCCCACAGCTACTAAAAATACAAAAATAAGCACTATAAGCGCAAATATATACGAGGGTATCCCAAAACCCTCTCGGGCAGCCGCAGCCGCAGAACCAGTCTGCACCATGTTGCCCATTCCAAGGGACGCACCCACCGTAAAAACTGCAAACAAAACAGCCGTGAGCTTCGTTTTGCCTATTTTTTCGAGATAAGCCGCCGCACCGCAAGGCTTTCCGTCAGAGTATCTCACTCCCAGATAGTTTTCGCAGTAAGCAAGCCCCATTCCGAAAAAGGCAGACACCCACATCCAGAATACCGAGCCTGCGCCCCCTATCCTGATACATTCCCCCACGCCCACCACCGAGCCCGTTCCCACAGTTGCCGCAAGCGCCGTGGAAAACGTCTGAAACTGCGAGAGAGAATCGCTTTCGGAGCTTTCTTTTTTAAACAGCGTAAAAACCGTTTTCTTCATTATTTTTATAATGTGTATCTGCGGAAATCCAAGCTTTATGCTCAGATATATCCCGCCCCCAAGCAAAAGTATCAAAAGCGGAACGCCCCATAAAAGCGAATTTATCTTGTTTATTATAGCCGTAAGTTCCATAGCTTTCCCCCGAAAACAGTTTTTTCGTGCAAATAATTGCCTTATAAATGATATGATATAAAAGGGAGATTAATTCTTGAAAACTGAGATAACCATACATACAAATACGCAAAAAAACAAACAGCGAGGTGAACGTCCTCAAATGCACAGATATAAGCCCTCAAAAATACCGCTTTTTATCTTCTGGGCTATCCTTGCGGTAATACTTTTTCTTATCCGCTATGCGGTCAATCTCATAGAAAAACTTATCCCATTTTCCGTGAATTATATCCTTATGCCACTGTGGATAATCGCCGCACTTTTCTGCCTGCTGGTGCTTCCCTTTTATTTCATCAGGTCATATTTCACCGTCAGCTCAAAAGAAGTCACCGCCTTTACAGGGCTTTTCTTTACCATGCGGCATTTTATGCCCACCTCGGCAATAAAATCCGTCACAACTATCATAACTCCCCTGGGCAGTATAACAGGACTTAACTTCGTTGTCTTGAACGCCTTGGGCGCAAGACTTCTTATACCTTTTATGAGCCGCCGTGATGCCATGGAAATATCCGCCATAGTAAACAGCTCCATACGAAACAGAGAACGCAAAGAAGACTAGATACCAAAGACAGGAAAGGTTTAAATGAGCCGCAGAGAAACTATCAAGGAAAAAAGCAGCTGGCTGAAGAATTTCTTCGCCCACCGCCAGCACCCTATAATGATATTATCTTATACAACTAAATATATGTGGCTTCTTGCTATCCCTCTTGCCAAGTATCTCATAGCCGCAAAATTCAACTTTCAAAGCTGGTTTCAGGCACATTGGGTTGATATCCTCACTATCACATTTATCTTTAGCTACGCTTTCCTGCGCTGGATATTCGTCTACTATGAGCTTGAAGAAGATTGCATCATAGCCCACACAGGCTATTTCGGCATAACACGAACAAAGGTCTATTTTGCCGAGATAAGCTCATTGTCACTGTCACAAGGATATATTTCCAGACTTATACATTCCTGTGCCGTATACATAGACACCGATGCAAAATCACTGCAAAATGCAGATATAATGCTCACCCTTACAAAAAAACGGGCCTTTGAGCTTTATCATTTTGCCACTGCCAAATGCAAAAACAAACCTAAATATGTCTACAACTCAAAGAAAAGCCTGCTCGTTATATTCTCTCTTATCTTTTCATCAACTCTGTCAGGCATGATAATCGTTCTGTCGGTACTTTACGAAGCCTATAGGATAGTAGGACGAGAGGCGGAGGAACAAATACTCCGCAGAGTGAATACGGAGATAGCAAAAGTTCCGGTGCTTGCAGAAGTGCCTGAATATATCCTTATCGCAGGCGGTGTTCTGGCAGGAGGCTGGCTCATATCATTTCTGTCAAATCTTATGCGCCACTGGAATTTTTCCTGCACACGCTGTGCCGACCTTTTCATAATCAGAAGCGGGATAGGCACAAGACGCAGACACGTCCTCTATAGAGATAGAGTAAACTATATCGACCTAAGACAATCATTGCTTATGAAGATATGCAAAATAACCTCTGTGTCTGCCCACTGTACAGGATACGGAAAAAGACGGCTTGAAATATCAGCACTTATACCGATAACGACAAACGGACAGGTTGATCGCTCCCTGAAGATGCTCATGCCGAAAATACCGCCGGTGAAAAGCGACATCTCCACAGGAAAAGCCGACCTTGGCAGATTTATAACGATACCGCTCATATGCACGTTTATACCCATCGTATCAGGAAGAGGAACGCTTTACTTTTTTCCTAACTGGAAAAGAGAAATAACCATACTTGTTATACTAACTACCATACCATTGCTGTGGCTCGTGATGGTTAAGGCGGCGGCAGCGTTCACAACGTCAATAGGCTTTGAAAACGGGTATTGTACATTGTCATATTGTAAATGGTATAGCTTTCATAAATCAATAGCCGCACTTGACAGAGTGTCAATGGTAACGGTCATGCAAAATCCGTTTCAGAAGATAAGCCATACTTGTGCCGTGAGAGTTTATACCAATTCGGAGAGTACAGACTATCATACTGTAAAGGGACTTAATTATGATAAGGTCATAAAATTGTTGAACAGGAATGGGTATGCGGTGTGAAAAAATGAGGAATGAGGAGTGAGGAATGAGGAATTAGCATAGCAGACCAAAGTTACCCCCTCAGCACCGAGCGAAGCGAGCAAAAGGTCCAGGGACACGTCCCTGGTCAGGGTCAAGGGGTGAAACCCCTTGTGGGTACAGGGCAAAGCCCTGTCGGAGTATGAGGCAGAGCCTCATTCGGCGCAAGCCGACCAAGCGGTGCAGAGTAAAGCAAAAAAGCATATAGAAGTAGTGCTTTATTATAAATGTATATCGAAGAAACAAAATCTGCACCGCTTTTCTATCCTCCTGCACAAAGTAAAATCCGCAAAGAGCGAAGCGATTTTGCGGCGGTAGAACTTGCGACCATAATGTAGGTGACGGCGCCCCCTATATTATGGTTTGTAAAAATGCACCAAAACGTGCGGATATGCAGGGTTTGACAGACGACCGACACGGGCGACCAGAGGTCGCCCCTACACAGTTTGATAAACAAATATCATCAGGGACGACCACCTCGTCCCCGATTTTTTATTCAAAAATTTTTTTTCACTGCAACATTTCAGTGAAAAATATACACTTATATTATGACGGACGACAGGGGGGATCAGATTGGACAAAAAGGGAAGAAAAAAGCTCGCAGAACTTGCGGTGAACGGCGATACGGACGCCTTTTCTAAGCTCTATGGAGAGATATATAAGGAGCTTTATTATTACGCCCTCGCTAACCTGCAAAATGCCGAGGACGCCGCCGATGCAGTGCAGGACGCTGTGCTGGACGGCTATATGAGCATCTCCTCGCTGCGGAAAAGCGAAGCTTTCGATAGCTGGATGTTCAAAATTCTGGTCGCCAAGATCAAACAAAAACAAAAGGAATACGCCCAAAGACGCTCTAACCTCGATTATATTAATGAAAGCGACGCAATAATCAAGGACGAAAACGGATTCGAGCGGTGCGAGATCTTAGAAGAGTTTGCTGATCTCAGTGAAGCGGAAAGACTCTGTATATCACTTCACTGTATAGCAGGCTACAAAGGCAGGGAGATAATGGAGATAACAGGTATTAAAGATACGACAGTCCGTTCCCATATATCCAGAGGTAAAGCAAAAATACGCAGTAAGCTGTTTGGAAAGGAGGTGACATGATGAGAAATTTAAGAAAACGCAGAAAGCTTATCAGACAAATGGAACAGGCAAACAAAATTCCTGATAAGCTCATGCCCCAGGAAATAAAAGATATGCTGGACGTAGCAGGCTTCAGACCCGTTATCGAAAATACTCCAAATAGTGCAGAGATAAAAATAAACAGCGGCAGAAGCAACGCCCTGAGATGTCTGGCTGTGGTGGCGGCTTTCGTCCTTGTGGTAGGCGGATTTGCTGTGCTTAGGTTCAGCAATACCCAGTTCGTCAAAAAATACCCCAATTCCGCTTCTTCACAGTCCGCTGACGCCTCAGGTCTTGACGGCCTCCGTGGAACGACCTATAAGGGTCTTTACAACTATATAAATAGCAACAGCAAAAACATAGAGGACTTTATAGTTGACAATAGCTATATATTCAAAAATATCGACACTTTGACTGTTGATGACGATGACTATGTGGCTTTGTATAAGCAGGCACTTAGAGATCACCAGCTCACCCCTAACCCCGCTGATATACAGCTCACTCGCTCAGGCGTGGATATCACCCCCACAAACAGCATAGATGAGCTGGAAACAAACATAACCTACGGAAATGCCCATTTCATTACTGACAATGGCGGTATCGACGTTTATATTACCCAAAACGGAAATATCACAAAGTCAGAACAGGATATCTTTGCGGAAACCTTCCTTAAAAAAGGTCTTGTCGACATTGCCGAATACGAACAGTACGGCTGTAAGTTTGTTCCAAGCGTTGTTGCAATGTATTTGGATAATAACGAGCTTTACGCTTTCTTCGACTTTATCTTACCCGTGAAGTCAGGAAAGAAAAACCTCGATATCGAATACTGCGGAATGTGCGTGTTTGACGTGAGCGACCCTGAGAATATCAAGCTCATAAGCGAGTTTGAACAGCCCGGCGTGCTGGAGGGCATAAGAAAAGTTGACGGAAAATTTTTCATCGTGTCACGCTACACCCGAGCAGCTTCACTGCTCTTAGATGACCAAAAGCCCGAGGATATCGCACCCGTGCGATACATCAATGGTGAAAAACAGCTTTTTGAAGAAAGTGAAATGTATATCACAGCCAGAGATAATACACCGTCCATGATCCTGCTTTCGTCCTTTGACGGAAAAAATCAAGGCTCATACATGGCTTCAAAGCTTATCGCCTGCGGTGAAAGCAGCATCTTAATGGGAACAGACAACATTTATATTTTAAGAGCATATGGCTTTGAAAAAACAGACGATGATTACAGCACAGTGCCAACAAGAGCGCTTATTACAAGAATAAACTACGGTGGCGGCGACATGGAGCTTAACAAAACCCAGACCGTCACAGGCGCAGACGCCGAGCATATAAGCCACGCCATATCAGGAGATGAGTATAACGGCAGATTGTCGCTGTTCTCAAACGACTCTGCAAACATTTACGATATCAGCACACACAATATCTATTATAGCGGCATTAATATCTGCACCCTGTGGCTTTTTGACAATGACCTTGGCGGCCCTGTGAAAAAGACCCTCACATACGAGGATATCGACTTCGAGAGCGCAAGATATAACACGTTCTATCATTCTATGCTGTATGTTTACAGAGATTATTCTTCCGCTTACAGCAATGATGACACTTATCAGCAAGCGAACAATATCCAGCTTGATGAAGTATATGATTTCTCAGACCCTAACAAGATAACTCAGGTGACCCCTGATGATAAAGTGATAGCAGTGTCAACGGCAAACAACATTTTCCATTATGACCTGACGAACTATAATGACGATATCGCAGTGCGCACCGACAGCACGTCATTTGACTCTTTCAGCGTAAAGATACTCGACAAGAGCAAAACAGAAAAGCAAGAAACGCTTTTATACGGCTCAAGCGGCAAGGGCATAGCGAATGCTAACGGCACAGTGGATCAGGTGCAGGTTTATGACACAGAGGTAGTAAAGAAATTCAACTTCTTCAAGACTATACAGGAATACAAATATCACGAGAAAGAAATGGAAACAACAGTTGACGGAAAGGATATGACCCAAAGATCCGCAAGCACTGTTTTTTCAAATTCAATAATAACAGACAACGAAAACGGATATATAGCCATACCATTATATGACGTTACCTCAGTTGGAAAGACCACTAACGGCTACGATCTGGACTGTACCTATTATAATAAAACTATAGAAAAAATGCTGGTAATGAAATATAACATAGAAACCAAAACCTTCAGCGAGTATGGAACTATAAAGCTTGACGAATATACAGATTATTATGACGATTATTTCGATCAGGCTAGTGAAGACGAGATCACGGCTCTGGTCAACGACAATGACCAGAGAGATCGTTACCGCAGTGCATTCGTTCAGGACGGATATATTTATATCTTCTCCGACAGACAGATACGCTCATACAGCTATGACGATCTCTCAAAACCCACTGACAGTGTAGACATAGTTAAATAAAATTACACCAAATTTCCCCTTTAGCACCCGACGGATAAATTTCTGTCGGGTGTTTTTTTGCTAAAACGTTTTCGTTATTGCACACAAATAAAACCACCGCAAATTGTATAGTATGTACAATAAATGTTCACAGTAATATAACCAATTGAAATTCTATTTGTGCTAAAATAATATGGTTTTAGGAATAAATATAAGACATAAATAGGAGAAAGAATTATGAAAGACCTAACGAAAGGAAATATCACAAAGCTGATATTGATGTTTTCCCTGCCCCTTCTGCTTGGCAACGTTTTTCAGCTTTTTTATAATCTTGCCGACACCCGTATCGTGGGACAGACCTTAGGCAAAAACGCCATAGCCGCCCTTGGCGCAACTTCATCAGTAAACACCGTCATAATAGGCTTTCTGAATGGTCTTACAAACGGCTTCGCCCTTGTGACAGCACGCTTTTTCGGTGCAAAAGAGTTTGACCGCCTGAAAAAGTCCGTCGCCCACGCCCTTACCCTAGGTATCGCAACGGCAATAGCCCTCACCGCCCTCAGCCTTGCCTTTATCGACCCACTGCTGAGAGCGTTGAACACGCCAGACAACATCTTCAAGCAGGCAAAAACCTACATAGTCATAATCCTTGCAGGAATGATAATATCAATGTTCTATAACATCTGCGCAGGTGTCCTCCGTGCAGTCGGCGACACTGTTTCGCCACTTATCTTCCTTATAATATCAACTATCGCTAATATCGGGCTTGACCTTCTCTTTATCCTGGGCTTTAAAATGGGTGTTGAGGGTGCGGCATATGCCACCCTTATCGCACAGGGTATCTCAGTTGTGCTTTGTGTAATATACATCATTAAAAAACACAAATTTCTTATCCCATCAAAAAGCGACTTCCGCTTTAACTTCAAGCTCGCAGGAGATATGTATGCAACAGGAGTTTCAATGGGACTTATGATATCTCTCGTTGGTATCGGCACTGTTATAATGCAGGGCGCAATAAATATCTTCGGCACTGACATAATAGTCGCCCATACCACCGCAAGAAAAATATCTGAGATCTATATGCTCCCTATATCAGTTTTCGGTGCAGCTTCAGCAACCTTTTCAAGCCAGAACTATGGTGCAGGCAGGATAGACAGAGTAAAAGAGGGCGTGAAAAAAGCGACCCTCATAACATGGGGCTGGTCTGTTATCGTAATAGCCGCAACATGGCTTTTCACACCATTTTTCGCACACCTTATCACAGGTATCAGCGACCCTGAGATAGTGGGTACAGTGGAAAAATACATGAAAATAAACACAGCATTTTACTTTATCCTCGGCATAGTAATAGTTTTCAGAAACGCACTTCAGGGCGTAGGAGATAAGATAACACCTATAGCTTCAAGCATAATAGAGCTTTTGGGCAAGTTCGCAGTGGCAATGATACTCGCCCCACGCATGGGATATTTCGGCATCATGATAAGCGAACCCCTTGTGTGGGCAGGCATGGCAGTGATGCTCGGCATAGGCTTTGCCGCAAATAAGACCTTCCGTAAAGAGAATATCCCCAATACGGCAGAGCAAATGTAAATAGTTTGTTAATTCACATCAAACAGATAGCTCCCTATGTAGAAAAAAGTAAGCCACTATTGATTTTATCAAAGAAACGTGTTATAATTAGTAAAAACATACAATCCACAAAAGTGTGGCTAACATACCATAGACGTGAAAGGGGGAAATGCCTGCAAACGGCAGGCATGACAGAAAAAATGCTTTCAAAAATATTGTCAAAAGAGGAATGTGCAAAGTGCAGGATATGCTGCTGCTTTGACAGCTATGATATATGGGAAACACCATATATCTCACCAACGCTTGCAAGCAAGATATTGCAGGAATATGCCCCTAAGCAGGAATTTATAAAGAAGGAAAACCATTTCTTGTTTAAAATGGATAAGGAACAGAATGCAGACCTGTATTATTGCCCAATGCTAGATAACGAGAAGGGCTGTATATTAGGCGACGACAAACCGTTCGACTGCAGGATATGGCCGCTGAGAGTAATGGCACTGAATGAAACTAAAGTAATAACATTGTCGCCGGTCTGTCCTACTATGAATGAAAAGTCCATAAAGGAGCTGACGAAAACGGCTAACGAGCTGGCAGATCAGATATTTGAGTATGCAGACGAAAATCCGGAAGCCGTGAAACCGTATCTTGACGGCTATCCAATATTGGTGGTAGAGGGCAAGAAGTATAAGGATACCCTCGTATAAAAAGTAAAAACCCAAAAACAAAGCGGTGTCGGAGTGAAAAACTCTGCACCGCTTTTTCTATCCCATAGCATAAAGTAAGATCCGCAAAGAATGCCAGCGATTTTGCGACGAAAAAAATCGTCACAAATGTGTAGGGGCTGGCGCCCCCGACAGCCCACACCTGTTTGCTGCTCAACCATGCGGTATATGCACAATATTTCCCAACACGGCACGTCTACACAAATTCGTGATAAAACCAAACCTTATCGCTCTCAGAACGGGACGTCGTATTTTTGCAAAGCAGAAATTGCGCCGCTCCCCTACAGTTAGTTTGTGCGGTTATCATGAATTGCAAGCAGCTTATCGCAAAAACAAATAATAAATAAGCCCGTAAAGCACACTAGCCAAAGTGCCGTAAAGAATAACAGGTCCGCTGATAATGAAGATCTTCGCCCCAAGCCCAAGAATATATCCCTCCGTCTTGAACTCAAGAGCAGGCGCTGCCACAGAATTCGCAAAACCTGTTATGGGTACAAGCGTACCTGCACCTGCGTGCTTCGCTATGCGGTCATACCAGCCAAGACCTGTGAGAAGAGCCGATAAAAATATCAAAGTTATTGATACCGACATTGAGGCGTTATCCTTGGATAAACCTAAATATAAATACATATCCATAAGCGATTGCCCAATAACGCATATAAGTCCGCCAAATAAAAACGCCTTCGGTATGGTCACCCACCACTTTGTCCCGTGGGAAGCCTCCTTGTACATCTCGATGTATTGTGCCTTGCTTAAATTTATATCCATTTCTTTCGCTCCTTTTTTCTATCGTGTTTGCACCTATTGTTCCTCAAAAATCAGTTCTTATTCATTTTTTAAGCTGCACTATTTTCGCATGATTTGTTCAATATGTTGCTGTAAGGTTAATATTTTTATATAGTTTCAACAAGTTTTGTATAATGTAAACGATTTATCATAGGGAAATTTGTTAAAATAGTATCTTGAAAAAAATGCGAAAATTTTGTATCATATTCATTAGAGATATTCTATCTTAGGGGCAGTGTAACTGCCATTATTTTTCAGGAGGTTATTATAATGAAAGCTAAAAAAATTCTTGCTGCTGTCACAGCTCTTTCTCTGACAACAGTAGTATTCGCATCATGCGGCGATTCAGCTGATTCTTCAAGCTCTACTGCTGCCGCAACAACAACTACAGCTGCTACTACAACTACAGCTGCAACAACTACAACAGCTGCTACAGAGGATTCTGCTGCAACAGGCGGCGGAGCAGGCGACTCTGCTGTAGCAGCAGACAGCACAGCTGACTCAAAGACAACAGGCGGTGACTCTGATTACACACCTGTAAAGACATTCGAGGGCTATGATGCATTCCTTATGTTCGGTGACAGCCAGTGGCTCTGGGGCAACTGGGAAGGTCAGGGCGAACCTGAAGCTACTAAAGCATTCGGCGTTGACGCTGATGTAACAGGCGACGGTGAGTACACAGTTTCTATCACAAACGCATCTATCTCTTATGACGATCCGGACGAGGGTATCAACCCACAGATCGCTCTTGACGGCGACTATGCTGTTGGTGCTGAAGGCTGCGTAGTAATGTGCGTTGATATCCTTGGTCTTCTTAAAGGCGACAAACTCAAGGGTACAGGCGATCCTAAGACTGATAAGGAAACTCCAGGTAAGTACAACGCTGACGATCTCAAGGTAGAACTTAAGTCTATCAAGGCTGACGGTCAGGAAGTTGCATTCGATAAAGCTAAGATCAAGTATGGCAACATCGAGGACAACAACAACTGCTACAGAATCGAGATCTACAACGATTACGGCGATACAGCTAAGGATTCTCCTATCGACAAGGACAATCTTGCATTTGAGGACAGCCTTGAGATTACATTCTCTATCGAGGGTCTTTCTGAATAATTTTTCATGAAAACTAAGAGCAGACCGCAATATGGTCTGCTCTTTTGTATTTTTATACATCTTTCCAGTGACAAAAAGTGTGACAGATTTTTTAAAATAGCTGTCACACATTTATGTTGACATGAAACTAAGGGGAATATATAATAATAGTATTATAGTAATTCTATAATATCATCACATATTTTATTAATCCCCTAAGAAAAAAGCCGTGGTACCCTTTCTTACCACAGCTTTTTTCTTTTTTTATTTATTCTGACTGTCTGCCACCAGACCGCCGTTATCCGCCATAAGCTTGAATTTTATCTCAAACTCTTTCTCATCACCGCTGTCCGTCTTGCGATATACCTTGCAGACAACTTCATCTCCTGCCTGCTTTCCTGAAAACAGCGACGCTATATCCACCTCTCCTGCGGTGGACTTTCCGTCTATTTCCGTGATGATATCGCCCTCCGCAAGGTCTGTGTTAGCAACGTCACAATCAGGGTTTATGGACACAATACAAATGCCCGGCTTTATACCGTATATCTCAGCAGTGGTGTCGCTGACAGCATAATAAGTCACACCTATCTTTACTCTGCCTGCCACATAGCCCTTTTCCATAAGCTCCTCAATAACAGGCTTAGCCTCGTCTATGGATACCGCAAAGCCTATGCCCTCATAATCGCTTGAAGCAAGCTTCGATGAGGTTATCCCTATGACCTGCCCCCACATATTGAACAGCGCTCCACCTGAGTTACCGGGGTTTATGGCTGCGTCTATCTGTATGCAGTTCATTATTGTTGACGAGTTTTCAAGCCTTATCCTGCGGTTCACACCTGACACGATACCCTTTGTCACAGTGCCGTAATAGCCAGCCGGTGAGCCGATAGCGACTACCTCTTCCCCTGCATTCACCTGAGTTGAATCACCGAACTCAGCCGCCTGCAAGCCCTGCGCCTGTATCTTTATCACCGCTATATCCGTGGCAGAGTCCTGCCCCACCACCTTGGCTTCATACTCCGAATTGTCGCTTAGAACAACTTTTATGCCCGACTCCGCCGCATTTACAACATGAGCGTTTGTGACGATATATCCGTCAGCAGACATTATAACACCGCTGCCCTGACCTGCCGCAACATATCCACCCGAATTTTTGTAAACCTCTATAGATACCACAGCAGGAGAAAACCCCTTTGCGATACCCTCGGCAGTGTATCTTCCGTCAGCCTGATAAAATTCATCGTCAAGCTTCGGCTTGTCAGCCACAGGAAGCGTAAAGCTTATCTTCTCGTCCCCTGTAACAAGATTTCTCACCCAGCCGCTTCCCCTTATGGAGGTTATTGATATGGCTATTCCGATGCCTACAAAAAGCACCATAAAGCACAGCCTTGCAACTGCATGGCGCATACGCTCTCTGTAGCGGCTTCTTTTTTTTGCCGAATCAACAGCCGACCAAAAATCTTCGTCCACCTTGTGAGCGGCTACCGCTCCCTCAGGCAGCTTGTAATGCCCAGTTTCTTGGGCTGTATCTTCATTTTTATCATGCAGACAAGGCTGCTCTTCAAACTGCTCCATATGAGCCTCCTAGTCGCCCTCCGCCTTGTTAGGCAGCGTGAACTCAAATTCCGTATACTCGTTCTTAACGCTTCGTACCATTATCTTGCCCCCGTGGAGCTTTATGATAGAACGCACGATATTAAGTCCCAATCCAACGCCCGTCTTGTCAAGTCCTCTTGACTTATCGGTCTTATAAAATCTGTCGAACACCAGCGGAAGCTCGTCCTCAGACAGACCCTCACCGCTGTTTCTGATAGAAATGCTTGTCATATTGCCCTCAGGCTCAAAGTGAAACTCTATATAACCGCCCTTGTCAACAAACTTTATGGCGTTCTCTATGAGGTTATACATGACCTGATGCACAAGGTCGTTATCAGCATAAAGGGTCACTCTGTCAACGTCAAGACCCCTTATCTCTATCTGCTTTTCCTCAAGCCTTGGCTCGAATGTCACAAGGGTATCGACTATCGGCTCAAGCACAGAGAAATACTGCAAATTAGGTTTAAGCTCGCCTGCCTCGATCTTTGCAAGATTGAGCATACTTCTTACGAGCCTTGCAAGTCTGTGTACCTCAGAGGAAATTATCTTAAGATAATATCTCTCCTGCTCCTTCGGTATGGTGCCGTCAAGCAGACCGTCCACAAAACCGCCTATAGACGTCATAGGCGTTCTAAGCTCATGAGAAACGTTCGCAAGGAAGCTGTTTCGCATAGTGTCATAGCTTTTCAGGCTGGCAGCCATATCGTTGAAAGCGTTGCTGAGCTGTTCAAGCTCCGAGGTAGAATAATCAGGCAGCGTGACAGAAAAATCTCCTGCTCCTATCTTCTTTGACACCTCCGCTATCTCTTTTATAGGCTCTGTAAGCTTCAGCGTCATGAAATATACCAGAAACATTACTATGACCAGAACTATTATAGCGGAAACTATAAATATTTCCATTATGTTGTAGGTATAGTCGTCCTGAGCCGCCTTTGAACTGAATGCAAGCACATAATATTCAGGTCCATTCGCTTTGAACGACTTACCTATCACATGATATATAGCATCGAAAGCTCCTCCGAGATCCGAATAAACATACTCGCAATTGTCAGAAAAAGCTTCAAGCTCATGGACAGATATATTATGAGGGCTGCACACAGGATCCTTACTGGAGTTCACAAGCACTGCTCCCGTAGAGTCGCACAAGATAAAATCAGCGTTGCACGCCATTGAATACTGCATCATCTCATCTGTCACCGACTTTTTCCAGTCGGCAGGCTGAGCCAGCATTTCTTCCTGCGTATATAAAGCAAGAGCCTTGGTGTTTTTCTCCAACAGGCTCTTTTTTTCATCAATAAAATACCTTGAAGAAACCAGCAGTAATACCGTTCCTAAGCAAACAAAGCTTATAAGTATTACTGCTGAACAAATTACAAAGTATTTAAAGAATATGCTTTTACGATTACTCATGCGGTGTTTCAGCGACTTCAAACTTGTATCCTACGCCCCATACAGTTTTAAGTGCCCACTTGTCAGAAACGCCCTCAAGCTTCTCACGCAGACGCTTAACGTGAACGTCGATAGTTCTCGAATCGCCATAATATTCAAAGCCCCATACCTCATCAAGGAGCTGATCTCTTGTATAAACTCTGTTCGGATTTGAAGCAAGGTGGAACAGAAGCTCAAGCTCCTTCGGCGGTGTATCAAGCACCTGACCGTTTACTCTCAGTTCATATCTTGTCATATTAACTGAAAGCTTGTCATACTTGACTTCCTTTATCTCAGCTTCGCCTGATGACTGACCTACTCTTCTGTAAACAGCCTTTATTCTTGCGATAACTTCCTTTGTATCGAAAGGCTTTACGATATAGTCGTCAGCTCCAAGCTCCAGACCAAGCACCTTATCAAATGTTTCTACCTTTGCGGTTATCATGATGATAGGCACGTTGGACTTCTTTCTTATCTCACGGCATACCTGCCAGCCGTCTATACCAGGCAGCATAATGTCAAGCAGTATGATGTCAGGCTTAAGAGCGTTGAATTTTACCACTGCTTCCTCACCGTCATGTGCAAGTATTACTCCATAGCCCTCCTTTTCAAGGTAAAGCCTGAGCAGCTCGCAGATGTTCTTATCATCGTCTACTACCAATACTCGTCCAAGCGACATATTTCATCTTCCTTTCGTTTATTTACTTCTTTTCATGCCCATTATTTCAAATTTTCGCACTTCTGAAAATTTGAACAAAAGACAATAATTATTCAAATTGATATAAGTATTATAACAAATTCACAAACCCATTGTGTGAATATTTATTTAATTTTTTATTAAATATCATAATTTGCTTTAATTTTAAGCGGACGTCTGCAACAATATGTATATATTTAATTTAATTAATCAATACTTTTGGATTTTATTTACAAAAACATCAAGGATATTATTTGATTTTTGTAAACTATATCATAAAATATTACCCATTCCATACAAACAGCCTCCGCAGGATAACTACGGAGGCTGTAAATTATATCAGATATTAGTCAGGGGAGCTTATTAGTACATACCGCCCATTCCGCCTGCACCTGCTGCTGCGGCTGCCATAGCAGCGTCAGCCTGTGGGTCCTTCTTGTCTGCAACAAGGCTCTCAGTTGTAAGCACCATTGAAGCAACAGAAGCTGCGTTCTGGAGAGCTGAACGTGTAACCTTAGTAGGGTCAACGATACCTGCAGGTATCATGTCAACATACTCAGAAGTATAAGCGTTGAAGCCGTAGCCGACCTTTCTTGAACGGATTATCTTGTCTATGATAACGCTGCCCTCAAGACCTGCGTTCACTGCGATCTGTCTAACTGGTTCTTCAAGAGCCTTGTAAACGATCTGAGCGCCTGTCTTTTCATCACCGCTGAGCTTGTCAACGAGCTTCTTAACTGCTGGCATAGCGTTGATAAGAGCTGTTCCACCGCCTGCTACGATACCCTCTTCAACAGCTGCCTTTGTAGCTGCCAGAGCGTCCTCGATCCTCAGCTTCTTCTCTTTCATTTCTACCTCAGTTGCAGCACCGACCTTGATAACAGCTACGCCGCCTGAAAGCTTAGCAAGTCTTTCCTGAAGCTTTTCTCTGTCGAAATCAGAAGTTGTGTTCTCGATCTGTGACTTGATCTGACCAACTCTTGCCTTGATATCGTCGCTGTTGCCTGCGCCGTCAACAATGATAGTGTTCTCTTTCTGAACGACTACCTGTCTTGCTCTGCCAAGCTGCTCCATAGTTGTTTCGCTGAGTTCAAGACCAAGTTCAGATGAAATTACCTGACCGCCTGTGAGGATAGCGATATCCTGAAGCATTTCCTTTCTTCTGTCGCCAAAGCCAGGAGCCTTGACTGCAACACAAGTGAAAGTACCTCTCAGCTTGTTTACGATAAGAGTTGAAAGAGCCTCGCCCTCAACGTCCTCGGCAATGATAAGGAGCTTCTTGCCAGCCTTTACGATCTGCTCGAGAAGTGGAAGAATTTCCTGAATGTTAGAGATCTTCTTATCTGTGATAAGAATGTAAGCGTCATCAAGGACAGCCTCCATTTTATCTGTATCTGTTACCATGTAAGGTGCGATATATCCTCTGTCGAACTGCATACCTTCAACAACTTCGCTGTAAGTTTCAGCAGTCTTTGACTCTTCAAGAGTGATAACGCCGTCAGCAGTTACCTTTTCCATAGCCTCAGCGATAAGCTTACCGATGTTCTCATCAGCGGCAGAAACAGCACCTACTCTAGCTATCTCATCAGAGCCTTCTATCTTCTTTGAGTTAGCGACGATAGTTTCAACAGCAGTATCTACAGCCTGATCCATACCTTTCTTAAGTACCATTGGATTAGCACCTGCTGCGATATTCTTCATACCCTCTCTAACAAGAGCCTGAGCAAGCAATGTAGCTGTTGTTGTACCGTCACCAGCAGCGTCGTTAGTCTTAGTAGCGACTTCCTTTACAAGCTGTGCGCCCATGTTCTCGAATGGGTCGTCAAGCTCGATCTCCTTAGCTATAGTAACACCGTCGTTTGTGATAAGAGGAGCACCGTACTTCTTATCAAGAACTACATTTCTGCCCTTAGGTCCCAGTGTTATCTTAACAGTGTTTGCGAGCTTGTCGATACCGCTCTGCAAAGCTTTTCTTGCGTCTTCGCCAAAAATTATATCCTTAGCCATTGTAAATTACCTCCGTTTATATACTATTTAAAATGCAGTGAAATTAGTCAACAACTGCGAGAATGTCGTCCATTTTAACGATAATGAACTCTTCACCGTCCAGCTTAACATTAGTACCGCTGTACTTAGAGATAAGCACCTTGTCACCCTTATTAACGCCCATAGTAACGTCCTTTTTACCAGGGCCTACAGCTATTACCTCTGCGACCTCAGGCTTTTCCTTAGCTGAGCCTGTGAGAATGATACCGCTCTTTGTGGTTTCCTCAGCCTCTGTCATCTTAACTACAACTCTGTCCTGCAATGGTTTGATCGCCATGATAAGTTCCTCCTTTTATGATACCTTTTAATATGCTAAATTAGGATCCTTCGTGGTCGCACCTATGTTTTCAGCACTCTCACGATCAGATTGTTAGCACTCAGTCTTTCTGAGTGCTAATTATATTTTAGCACCTTTTTCGCAAAATTCAAGTCATTTAAGGTCATTTATGTAATTTTTGTAGGGTTGCACAATATCTATCAGGCTAAAAATTAGTTTCAGAAGCATATTGTACAATTTATTGTGGGGTATTGCTGATCTGAAATCAGATTTTCAGGTGGGGATAAATGTATTCAATGGAGGTATGCGTATCAACAGTATCCATAATTGTAGGGGACGACGCCCTCGGCGTCCCGATATTCCTCACCCATTGAATTAACGGAGATTATCACAACAATGTCACCCCGAATAATTCAACATCGAAGATACCAAAACCACGGCGTTACCTCTCCGAACGGGACGCCCATTTCTGTGAAACAGAAATTGCGTCGCTCCCATACAGGTGCGGTGGGCAAGTTTTTCGGTTGCCAAACCGTGTTGTAATTGTGGGCTTGTTCCTTCGACGGGCGAACGGTGTTCGCCCCTACAGATTTGTTGCCGTGGGGTTCGTGTTTCAGCCGTTTATATTCTATTTTCAAGCTTCAAACAAGGTGCAGGAAGTGCTTTTCTGTGCGATCAGAACCTCTCATCGTGTTCACCTAACTCACGTTGACAGAATGTGTCCTCATACACTGCTACCTTGCAAGATATTCGATTTGGGATAATATCCTTATACTTATCCCGAAAATCACCACTTTTGTTGCATAAAAAATGCAACAATTGCAGAAATGTTGTCAAATTAAAAAATAAATCATTTGTTTGCACAAATTACGATGTGATAAATTGTGCAGTATCACATATAAGATCGTAAGGGTTTATTATTTTTATTGCCTGGGAAATAATATATGCGGAGGTGATAAAAATGAAAAACAACTCTTTTGCTCACGGGCAGGAATTGCCGCTGGGGCTGTCTATGGCTCTTGCTCAGGTGCCTGCGGCATATGCTTACTTTGCTAAGCTTGATCCGCTTCAAAGACAGCAGATAATCGACTCGGCACACTGTATTCGCTCCAAAGAGGAAATGCGTGATCTCGTCAACAGCTTGTCAAATGGTCAGATCACTGATACAAGTATTTTCTGAACAAAAAGTTAATGTAGACAAATTTCACAATAAATCAAAGATTAATTGATATAAATTTTATATAAATATGTGTTGAAATTTATCTATAAATATTGTACAATATTATTGTAAGGCTTTGTATGCTGTTATGGAGAAAATCAGTAAAAAAGCTTTCGCAGACAGTTTTGCTCCGCTTTACTGTCTGGTAATATTGTGCAGTATTTTTTGTATGTATTCAGGAGAGATGTATGACTGAAATGTGCTGTTTTTCATCAATTACATATTCTTTTATGGGTAGGTCTTTAAGTATAATTGCGTCCTGCCTTGATTTTTTGCACTCTAACAATATAATTATGCACTGACTAAAACTGCAACGCCATTGTTGCAGTTTTTTATTTGTAATTTTTTGTTTTACTTGGAGGTATAAATTTATGAAAAAAGTTGCGGTAATAATGGGTTCTGACAGCGATTTTCCTGTTGTCAGCAAGGCTGTTGCTGAACTTAAGGCTTATGGTGTTCCTTACGAATGTCACGTTATGTCTGCTCACAGAACGCCTGCGCTTGCAAGCGATTTTGCTGACAAGGCTAAGGAAAACGGCTTTGGAGTTATAATCTGCGCTGCCGGAATGGCGGCTCATCTTGCGGGAGTTATTGCAGGTCACACAACGCTTCCTGTTATCGGTATTCCTTGCAAGGGTGCTAACTTCGACGGCATGGACGCTCTGCTTGCTACCGTTCAGATGCCTAGTGGTATCCCTGTTGCCACTGTCGCAGTTGACGGCGCTAAGAACGCTGCTATACTTGCTATTCAGATGCTTGCTCTTTCTGACGAGGGTCTGGCTGAGAAGCTTGAAAAGGCTAAGCAGGATATGATAGACGGTGTTGTGGCTAAGGACAAAGCTTTACAAGACAAGCTTGCTGCGCTTTGATTTTTTGATACAGACATATAGCTCGGCTGTATGTTATATTTGATATATCGGGGAAGTTCTGCTGTCGGCAGGCGAACGATGTTCGCCCCTACATATTAAAACGGCAGTGGATATGTTTTCGGTATATCATATAAATAATGTAAATAATTTTATGGAGGAATAAATCTATGGAAAACATTGTAAAGACAGAACAGCTCTATGAGGGCAAGGCTAAGAAAGTATTCGCTACTAACGACCCTGATCTTGTTATCGTTGATTACAAGGACGACGCTACTGCTTTCAACGGCGAGAAGAAAGGCACTATCGTTGGCAAGGGTGCTATCAATAACAAAATGACAAACTATATGTTCAAGCTTCTTGAAAAAGAGGGTATCCCTACTCATCTTGTTGAGGAGATCTCTGACAGAGAGACTATCGTTAAGAAGGTCGAGATCGTTCCGCTGGAAGTTATCGTAAGAAACGTTGCAGCAGGAAGCTTCTCAAAGAAGCTCGGTATCGAGGAAGGCACAAAGCTCAAGCAGCCTACACTTGAGTTCAGCTACAAGCGCGACGAGCTTGGCGACCCATTCATCAACAAGTATTATGCTCTTGGTCTTGGTCTTGCTACTGAGGAAGAGATCGAGGATATCACAAAGTATGCTTTCAAGGTAAATGAGTTCATGCTTGGCTTCTTCAAGAACATCGGCATTGACCTTATCGACTTCAAGATCGAGTTCGGCAGATTCCACGGAAAGATACTTCTTGCTGACGAGATCTCACCTGATACTTGCCGTTTCTGGGATTCTAAGACACATGAGAAGCTCGACAAGGACAGATTCAGAAGAGACATGGGCGGCGTTGAAGAGGCTTACCATGAGATGATAAAGAGAGTAATGGGAGAATAATATCTATGGGCGGTTTTTTCGGAGCTGTTTCAGCTAATGACTGTATTCAGGACGTTTTCTTCGGGACCGACTATCATTCACACTTAGGCACAAGGCGGGGCGGAATGACTTCATTCTCCCCTGAGCTTGGCTTTCAGAGAAATATTCACAGCATTGAAAACTCACCATTTCGTACTAAATTTGAAAAAGACGTTGACAAAATGAGAGGAAACATCTGTATCGGCTGCATAAGCGACACAGATCCTCAGCCGATAATGGTACGCTCGAAGTTAGGACTTTACGCAGTGTGTTCTATCGGTGTAATACAAAATGCCGCTAAACTGGCTGACGAACTGCTTGAAAAGGGCTGCGCAAACTTTGAAACAATGAGCAGCGGCGCTATCAATTCCGCAGGGCTTATCGGTGCGCTGATCGCACAGAAGGACAGCTTTGTTGACGGCATAAGATACGCACAGGACAAGATAGAAGGCACGATGTCACTTGCAATAATGACAGACAAGTCGATGATCGTTGCCAGAGATAAGGACGGACGGCTTCCTATTATAATAGGACAGCGTTCTGACGGATATTGCTTTTCTTTTGAATCATTTGCATATCAGAAGCTTGGATACTCCACCTGTCATGAACTAAAGGCGGGAGAGATAACTGAGATAACCAAGGACGGCTACAATATCCTCAGCGAAGGTACAGACAAGAAAAAGATCTGCACTTTCCTTTGGACTTATTACGGCTACCCTACCGCTTGCTATGAGGGCGTGAACGTTGAACTTATGCGAACACGCAACGGTGAGATAATGGCAGAGAACGATATGAAAAACGGCAGGCTCCCTGACGTTGATTTCGTTTGCGGAATACCTGATTCGGGCGTTCCTCACGCTATAGGATATGCAAACAAAAGCGGCATACCTTTTGCAAGACCGTTCATCAAATACACTCCTACATGGCCTAGAAGCTTTATGCCAACAAGCCAGTCTATGAGAAACAGAGTTGCGAAGATGAAGCTTATACCTGTTCACGAACTTATCGAGGGCAAGAAGCTTCTGTTCGTTGACGACAGTATCGTCAGAGGAACTCAGATGAGGGAAACTGTTGAGTTTCTTTATGAGAACGGTGCAAAGGAAGTCCACATGAGATCAGCCTGTCCTCCTATCATGTATGGCTGCAAGTATCTAAACTTTTCACGCAGCACCTCGGAGCTTGAACTTATCGCAAGACAGATCATTGATGAGAACGAGGGTATCGAGGGAGTTAAATACATTGAAGAATACAGCGATTCAAGCACTGAGCGTGGCAAGCTCCTCAGGGACGAGATATGCAGAAGACTTAAGCTTACCTCTGTTGAATTCCAGTCGCTTGAAGGCACTGTAAAGGCTGTGGGTCTGCCAAGCTGTGAGCTTTGCACCTACTGCTGGAACGGAAGGGAATGATTTAATTGGTAACAGGTATCCATGAAGAATGCGGCGTTTTCGGCATTTATACTAACAAGACAAGCGATGTTGCGGCTCAGACTTATGTATCTCTTTACGCTTTACAGCACAGAGGTCAGGAAAGCTGCGGTATCGTTGTAAACGACGACGGCGTGTTCAGCTATCACAAGGACGTGGGTCTTGTCAATCAGGTTTTTGACAAGGAAACTCTCGAACGGCTCGGCAAGGGCAATATTGCTATAGGTCATGTGAGATATTCGACTACAGGCAACTGCAATGCTTCAAACGCTCAGCCGCTTGTTGTTCGTCACATAAAAGGTCCTATGGCTATCGCTCACAACGGCAATCTTACTAACGCAAGAGAACTTAGAGAGCAATATGAAAACAAGGGCATGATATTCCACAGCACAAATGATACTGAGGTCATATCATACGCCATAACCGAGGAACGTCTTAGAGCACCGTCTATACAGGCGGCTCTTGAAAAGGCTATGTACAGGATAAAGGGTGCGTATTCGCTGCTCGTTATGTCGCCGACAAAGCTTATTGCGGCGAGAGATCCTGACGGCTTCAGACCCCTTTGCCTCGGAAAGATAGACGACGGCTATGTGGTAGCGTCGGAGACCTGTGCTTTTGACAGCATCGGCGCTGAATACATAAGAGATCTTAAACCAGGTGAAATGATAGTTATTGACAAAAACGGTGTGAACTCTATCACGACTCACTGTGGTAAAAAGGGTACTATATGCGTATTTGAATATGTATATTTTGCTAGACCTGACTCTGTTATCGAGGGATCGAGCGTTCACATGGCAAGGCTCAGGGCAGGAAAATATCTTTGGAGAGAACACCCTGTTGACGCTGATATCGTCATAGGCGTGCCTGACTCGGGACTTGACGCTGCGCTGGGATTTTCTCAGGAAAGCGGCATACCATACGGCATTGGATTTATCAAGAACAGATACATAGGCAGGACGTTCATTCAGCCTAGCCAAACAGAGAGGACGAACTCCGTCAAGATAAAGCTCAACGCTATTTCAAGCACTGTTAAGGGCAAGAGGGTCGTTATGATAGACGACAGTATCGTCAGAGGAACGACTTCGGGACGTATAGTCAAGCTGCTGAGGGACGCAGGTGCAAAGGAAGTTCACGTTCGTATCTCCTCCCCTGCATTCATTGCACCATGCTATTTCGGAACGGATATAGACAGCAAGGAAAATCTTATCGCCTGCAAGATGACCAATGAAGAAATATGCGAATATATCGGTGCAGACAGCTTGGGATATCTCAGTGTTGAAAGCGTTAAAAAGCTTGCGGGAAATTCAAAGTGTGATTTCTGCGTAGGCTGCTTTACAGAGAAATACCCTATCGAAGTTCCTAAGGATATGCCTAAGGACAAATTTGAATCGAAGATATCGGAAAAGAAGTAAATAACTGAAAGGATATTTTATCATGAATACAAACAGTTTTTCAAACAGCTACAAGGAAGCAGGCGTTGACGTAACGGCAGGCTACAAGGCAGTTGAGCTTATGAAGCAGCACGTTGCAAGGACCATGACGAGCGGTGTTCTCAGCGGCATCGGCGGCTTCGGCGGTCTGTTTGAGCTTGACATGACAGGTATCACAAAGCCTGTTCTCGTTTCAGGCACAGACGGCGTTGGCACAAAGCTCAAGATAGCTTTTCTTATGGACAAGCATGACACAGTTGGTATCGACTGCGTGGCAATGTGCGTAAACGACATTATCTGCTGCGGTGCAAAGCCACAGTTTTTCCTTGACTACATCGCTGTTGGCAAGAACTATCCTGAGAAGATAGCTCAGATAGTTTCTGGCGTAGCAGAGGGCTGTGTACAGTCAGGCTGTGCGCTTATCGGTGGCGAAACGGCTGAGATGCCTGGTTTCTACCCTGTTGACGAATATGACCTTGCAGGCTTCTCTGTTGGCGTTGTTGACAAGGACAAGATACTTGACCCAAGCACTCAGAAGGCCGGGGACGTTATGATAGCTATCAAGTCAAGCGGTGTTCACTCAAACGGCTTCTCACTGGTAAGAAAGGTATTCAGCGTTGACGAAAAGACTCTTTCCGTTCACTATGACGAGCTTGGCAAGACACTTGGCGAGACACTGCTCACACCTACAAAGATATATGTAAAGGCTGTTATGAGCCTGCTTGACTCTGTTAAGGTAAAGGCTATATCTCACATCACAGGTGGTGGATTCTATGAGAACATTCCACGTTCACTTCCAAGCGGTCTTTCTGTTAAGATAGCAAGAAGCGACGTTCAGGTGCTTCCTATTTTCGACGTTATCGCAAAGACAGGAAACATTCCTGAGAGAGATATGTTCAACACATTCAACATGGGCGTTGGTATGACAGTTGTTGTTGACAAGGCTGACGCTGACAAGGCTATCGAAGCTATCAAGGCGGCAGGCGAAGAAGCTTACGTTCTGGGCGAGCTTGTTGACTCTGACATGGGCGTTATCATCTGCTAAGGGTAAAGAGATATGAAGAAGATATGCGTTCTTGTTTCGGGCGGCGGAACAAACCTACAGGCGCTTATTGACGCTGAAAAAAGCGGCATTATAAAAAACGGCAAGATAACCTGCGTCATATCCTCGAAGGAGGGTGCTTATGCTCTGGAGAGGGCGAAAAATGCAGGTATCGGCACTGTCGTTATTCCGAGAAAGGAATATGCTGACAGCAAGAGTTACAGCGAGGCTATTCTGGCTGAGCTTAACAGACAAGGTGCTGACCTTGTGGTGCTGGCCGGATTTATGATAATTCTTGACGAATGCGTTACAAAGGCTTATCCTTACAGGATAATAAACGTTCACCCTGCACTGATACCGTCATTCTGCGGCGAGGGCTTTTACGGACTTAGAGTTCATGAAAAGGCTTTGGAATACGGCGTTAAGGTATCGGGTGCGACTATACATTTTGTAAACGAAAAGGCTGACGCCGGAGCTATTATTTTGCAGGGCGCTGTAGATGTTGCAAATGACGAGACGCCTGAAAGCTTACAGAAGAAGATAATGGAAAACGTTGAATGGAAGCTTTTGCCTAAGGCGGTTTCGCTGTTCTGCGAGGACAGGATAAGAATTAAGGACGGCAAGGCTTACGTTGACCTTAAAGACTGAGAAAAATTATGGAGGACAAGTTATGAAGACCCTTAATATTTATGACGAGCTTAAAAGCAACTCATATCCGGGCAGAGGGATAGTTATAGGCAAGTCTGCTGACGGAAAGAGTGCTGTGACTGCTTATTTTATCATGGGCAGAAGTGTTAATTCCAGAAACAGAGTTTTCACGGAAACTGAGGACGGCATCAAGACAGAAGCTGCTGACCCTAGCAAGCTTTCTGACCCACACCTTATTATATACTCCCCTGTTCGTGTGCTTGGAAACAAGACTATCGTTACAAACGGCGATCAGACGGACACTATCTACGAGCTTATGGACAAGCAGCAGACTTTTGAGCAGTCACTGAGGACGAGAGAGTATGAGGACGACGCTCCAAACTACACTCCTCGTATTTCAGGTATCATGCACGTTGAGAACGGCGCATATAATTATGCTATGAGCATACTCAAGTCCGCTGACGGCAACCCTGACTGCTGCGAGAGATTTACTTACACATACACCAACCCTCTTAACGGCGTGGGTCATTTTATCCACACTTACATGGGTGACGGCAATCCTCTGCCAAGCTTTGAGGGCGAGCCTAAGAAGGTGGAGATACCTAACGATATTGAGGAGTTCACCGGCAAGCTTTGGGAAGCGCTCAACGAGGACAACAAGGTATCGCTGTTTGTAAGATACATTGACATTGCAAGCGGCAAGGCTGTTTCTAAGATAGTTAATAAGTACAGCAAGTAATATCTGCGGAGTGAATAGGTTAAATAAACGGAGGTAAAAATTATGGCAAATGAAATGCTTTTGAAATACGGCTGCAACCCTAATCAGAAGCCGTCAAGAGTATTTATGGAGGATGGCAAGGATCTCCCTATCGAGGTACTCAACGGCAAGCCCGGTTACATCAATCTGCTTGACGCATTCAACGGCTGGCAGTTGGTAAGAGAGCTTAAAAAGGCAACAGGTATGTGTGCGGCAACTTCTTTCAAGCACGTTTCACCTGCGGGCGCTGCTATTGGCAAGCCTTTGAGCGAGGTGGAAAAGAAGATATATTTTGTTGACGATCTGGGCGAGCTTACTCCACTTGCAAGCGCTTATGCGAGAGCAAGAGGTGCTGACAGAATGTCATCATACGGCGATTTTATCGCACTTTCTGACGAGTGCGACGCTTGCACTGCAAAGATGATCCAGAGAGAGGTTTCTGACGGTATCATTGCACCGGGCTACACTGACGAGGCTCTTGAGATACTCAAGTCAAAGAGAAAGGGTACATACAACATCATCAAGATAGATGAGAACTATGTTCCTGCACCTATTGAGAGAAAGCAGGTTTTCGGCGTAACTTTTGAACAGGGTCGAAACGAGCTGAAAATAGACAACGATATGCTCACAAATATCGTGACAGACAACAAGGAGATCCCTGAGGACAAGAAAACTGATCTTGTTATCTCACTTATCACACTTAAATACACACAGTCTAACAGCGTATGCTATGTAAAGGACGGTCAGGCTATCGGTATCGGTGCAGGTCAGCAGTCAAGAATACACTGCACAAGACTGGCAGGAAACAAGGCTGACATCTGGTGGCTCAGACAGCACCCAAAGGTTCTGGGACTTCAGTTCGTTGACAACATAAGACGTCCTGACAGAGATAACGCTATCGACGTTTACATTTCTGACGAGCATGATGATGTACTGGCTGAGGGCGTATGGCAGAACACATTCAAGGTAAAGCCTGAGGTGCTCACTGAGGCTGAAAAGAAGGAATGGCTTGCAAAGAACACAGGCGTTTGCCTTGGTTCTGACGCTTTCTTCCCATTCGGCGACAACATCGAGAGAGCTAAAAAGAGCGGTGTGGCTTACATTGCCGAGCCAGGCGGATCTATCAGGGACGATCATGTTATCATGACTTGCAACAAGTACAACATGGCAATGGCATTCACCGGAATAAGATTGTTCCATCACTAATTTTTGTGCATTAATGCAAAACAATAAAGGTCAAGAAGAAAAGGAGAAATTTATTATGAAAAAGTTACTTGCATCACTCATGGCACTGTCAATGGTATTTGCAGTTACAGGCTGCTCAGAGTCAAGCGATTCAAGCAGTGAGTCAAAGGCTGAGGCTAAAACAACTACTACAACTACAGCTGCACCTGCTGTCGAGTCTAAGGCTGACACAACAACTACAACTGCTGCGCCAGAGGAATCAGCTGCAGACACAACAACTTCTGCTGACGACACAGACACAACAAGCACCGGCGACGAGGCTGAGGGAACTTATAAGGATAATGTTTACACAAGCGATCTTTATACATTCAAGATTGACTCAAAGAAGTGGGCAATGCAGGAGTCCGCTGGTGTTGACGTAATGTTCACATACGCTGACGCAGGCGATGATGCTGAGCTTGAGTCTGCTTCTATCAACGTTATCTCAATGTCAAACGATCTGCTCAATGGTCTTACAGCAAGTGATTATGCTGACCAGATCAAGCAAACATATAATTCCATGGACGGCTACACTGTTACAAACGACAAGGAAGATAAGTTTGCAGGCAAGGACGCTTACATTGTTGACGTAACAGGCGAGATCGGCTCTCAGAAGGTACTGCTCAATCAGATAATCACTTCTGACAACGGCAACCTTGTTGTTATCACATATGGTGCAAGCGAGAACGCTTACAGCAAGCTTTCTGACGAGTTCAAGACAGTTCTTGACAGCTTTGAGCTTAAGTAATAATATACGAAGTAAATAAATGACGATACCGCACAGCATAGGTGTGCGGTATTGTTATAATTGGAAAAACACACTGAGGAGGTCTGAAAATGGACATATTAGTTGTTGGCGGAGGCGGACGTGAACACGCTATCGTTATGAAGCTTGCGGAGTCCCCTAAGGTAGGAAAGCTTTACTGCACACCCGGAAACGGTGGCATTTCACGCTATGCAGAATGTTTTGATGTTGCGGCAACGGATATCGAGGGCGTTGTGGCTCTGGCAAAGAAGCTTAAAGTAGACATGGTGGCTGTTGCACCTGACGATCCGCTTGTACTTGGAATGGTAGACGCTTTGCAGGCTGAGGGTTTCAAGACCTTTGGTCCTAAGAAAAATGCGGCTATAATCGAGGGTTCAAAGGTCTTTTCTAAGGATCTTATGAAGAAATACAATATTCCTACAGCCAAATACGAGGTGTTCACAAACAGTGAGGACGCTATAAAATATGTCAAGGAACAGAACACATACCCTGCTGTTATAAAGGCTGACGGACTTGCACTTGGCAAGGGCGTTATTCTGGCGGAGAGTGAGAAAGAGGCTGTGGAGGCTATACACTCAATGATAGATGACAAGCAGTTCGGTGAGAGCAGTTCCACTATCGTTGTGGAGGAATATCTCACAGGTCCTGAGGTTTCTGTGCTTTCATTCACTGACGGCAAGACTGTTGTTCCTATGATCTCTTCAATGGATCACAAGAGAGCGTTGGACGGCGACAAGGGTCTGAACACAGGCGGAATGGGTACTGTTGCACCTAACCCTTACTACACTGAGGACATTGCCAAGGAGTGCATGGAGAAGATCTTCCTGCCGACTATAAATGCAATGAATGCTGAGGGCAGGACTTTTGAGGGCTGTTTGTATTTCGGACTTATGCTCACCCCTAATGGTCCAAAGGTAATTGAATACAACTGCCGTTTCGGCGACCCTGAAACGCAGGTAGTTCTTCCTATGCTGGAGGGCGATCTTTGCGAGATATTTGAGGCTATTTATGAACACAGGCTGGCTGATGTCAAGATCGGCTGGAAGTCGGGTTACTGCACTTGTGTTGTTATGGCCAGCGGAGGATATCCTGTTAAGTACAAAAAGGGTATCGAGATGTTCGGTATGGACGACAAGGGTCAGGTAGACGGAGCGTTTATTTATCACGCAGGCACTAAGTACGAGGACGGCAAATTCTACACAAACGGCGGTCGTGTTCTGGGTGTTACCTGCAATGCTTACACGCTTCAGGGTGCACTGGACAAGTCTTACGAGGCTGTTTCCAGGATAAAGTTCGAGGGAGAGCATTTCAGAAAAGACATTGGTCAGAAAGCACTCAAGGCACTTCCTAAAGATTCTCTTGATCTTGAATACAAGCAGGACATGGAGGACTACATCGAAGAAAACGGCGTTTATCTAAGACAGTAGGATATATAAAACGGACGGAGAGATTCCGTCCGTTTTTTTGTACAGATAATACGTTTATAAATACAAAGACCCCCTCGGACATTTCTGTCCAAGGGGGTCTTTGCTATGTGTGGGAAGTAAAAATTACTCGTCTGCTTTTTCAATAGCCGCAGTTTCGTAAATATACTTAACTGAGCTTTCAACGCCATCGGCTGCGCCTGAGAATGTTGTTGAATCCTCGGCTGCTGTCTTGAGAGCGTCAAGTCTGTCGATAAGTCCCTTGAGGTCGTTGTTGTAGATGTCAAGGAGCTTGCCGATGCCCTCGTCCTTATACTTAGCCATGCCGTCTTTAAGGGTCTTTGCACCGCTTTCAAGCTTCTTAACACCAGATGAAAGCTGTGAGCTGCCGTCTTTGAGCTGACCGATACCGCTGAACAGCTCTGCACTGCCGCTTGAAAGTGTTGTTGTACCCTGTGCAAGCTCTACAAGTGATGAATAGAGTGTTGCAGTACCGTCTTTTAGCTGCTTGCTGCCGTTGTCAAGCTGACCAAGACCGCTGTCAAGAGTTTTTGCACCGTTTGAAAGCTTTGATACGCCTGTGTTCAGGCTATCAACGCCCTTATCAAGCTTGCTTGCGCCTGCCTGTGCTGAGCTTACGCCTGCGGAGAGGTTCTTTGTGCCTGCGGAGAGTGTAGCTGCACCATTGTTAAGATCCTTGCTGGACTTAGCAAGTGTGCCGATACCGGTTTTAAGTGCAGAAGCACCCTCGTTTACCGTTTTAAGTCCTGTATTCAAATTATCAACGCCTGCGACAAGACCTTTCTTCTTATCGTTAAGACCATTGTATATCTGAGTTACGCCGTCAACAAGCTGTTTGCCCTCGGTTGCCATTGTACCGACACCTGTTGAAACATCGCCAAGGCCGCTCTGTGCGCCCTGCTGATACTGGATAGAGCCATTTACGGCTGCTATCATATTGCTTATGCTCGTATACTCTGCTGAGCCTTCTTCGTAATTGCCGAGAAGCTGCTCAAGTCCTGCGAGTACCTGCTGGTCGTATGCGATAGACTGTGTAAGTGCGTTATCTACCTTTGTTATGCCATTTGAAAGAAGTTCAACGCTTGCAGGGAGTGACTGCACCTTTTCATAGAGTGTGGAAACGCCTGCATTAAGTGTTGCAACGCCTTTTTTCAGTGCAGTTGAACCGTCATAGGTCTGCTTTGTGCCTGCGGCAAGCTTTTTAGAACCTGCTTGGAGGTCGCCTACGCCTGTAACAAGCTTATTTGTGCCTGCGGCAAGGCTTGCAGCACCGTTATTTACCTGCTGTGCGCCTGAGGATACCTGTGAAAGTCCGCTTGAAAGTGATGATGAGCCGTTCTTCAAGGTTGACATACCACTGTTTACCTGATCAAAACCACCGAGGAGGGCTGTTGAACCGCTATGAGCTGTGGAGATACCTCTCATAAGCTCACCTGTTGAAGAATCAAGGGTCTTTGCTCCGTCACGAAGCTTTGTTGCACCGCTGTTAAGTGTCTTTGCACCATCGTCAAGTGACTTAGAACCTGAATAAAGCTTGTCGATACCTGTGATAAGTGTTCCTGAGGAATCGGACAGCTTCTTTATGCCTGCGTAAAGCTCTGCTGTGCCGTCTACAAGCTCGTCTGTAGCATCAGAAAGCTCATCAAGCTTATCCTGAAGATCGTCAGCATCACCTATATCGCTAAGGTCAAGTTTTGAGAAGATGTCAGATGTTGCGACTGTGAGAGCAGTTGTTGACTCGAAGTTCTTTACGTCTGCTGTGAACTCAACGTACTCCGGTATCTCGATATCTTCGTTATCCTGAAGGTCAAGGCTCTTTGTAAGGCCAGGCATTGCAACGCCTATAAGTATCTGTCTGCTTCCGTCTGAAATGAGCTTGCCATTTGTTACTTCAACGTTTGAATAAACGTTAGTATCAAGGATAGCTGTTGTTGCCATAAGGTATGGAACATAGATATCTGTTTTCTTGCCGTTTATCTTGACAGTTTTCTTATCGTTGTTTGTATAGTCATATCTTACTGTAAGCTTACCGCTCTTGCCTGCGAGGTCCTCAGGCTTTATCTCCTTGCCGTCAAGGGTATATGTTACCTTTACATCAACCGGGAGTGCCTTATCGGTATAGCCCTTATAGTAGATATCTCCGCCCTCGGTATCCCATGTGAGCTTATCACCATTGGCTGTAAAGCCCTCGTCTGTTTTAACATTCTCGATATCTGTCAGGTCAGAAACGTCCTCCAGCTTCTTTACGCCCTGTGGGTTTTTCAGCCAGTTGGAAACGACTGTTTTTGTCTTGTTGCCGGAAGCGTCAGTGATAACATAAACTGTTTCTTCCTTAGCCTGCTTTTCTGTATCACTGTCAGACTTATCAGCTTTCTTTGTATCTTTTGTATCTTTTTTATCTGATTCGCTCTTTGTTGTTGAGGCAGTGCTGTCGGCAGCGGAAGAGCTGTCTGACTGAGCTGCTGCATAAAGACCTGTGCAGCCTGCGGAAAGAAGTACGGCAAGTATGCCTGCAAGAACTCTTGAATACTTTTTCATAACTATATCTCCTTTACGAATTAGTTTATTTCAGGAAGCTTATAAAGCTTATTTTCTTTTTTCTTCATGCCCATTGTTGTATTGATTATTACCTTATCGAACAGCATAAGCATTGAAGGAAGTATGCAGATAACAGTTATCATACTGATTATTGCACCTCTTGACATGAGCGTACAAAGCTGTGAGATCATATCTACGCTTGAATATACGCCAACGCCGAATGTTGAAGCGAAGAAGCCAAGTGCGCTGACCATAATAGACTTCATTGAAGTGGTGAGTGCGATAGTGACAGCTTCGTGCTTATCTTTGCCTGCGTTACGCTCGGTCTTATATCTTGTTGTCATAAGAATAGCATAGTCAACTGTTGCACCAAGCTGGATAGTACCGATTACTACCGACGCTATGAACGGTATGGTGGTATTCGTAAAGCACGGAACACCCATGTTTACTGTGATAGCAAATTCGATAACGGCTACCAGAATAATAGGCAGTGAAACTGAACGCAGTGCAATAAGAATGATGATGAAGATAGCGGCGATAGAAACTATATTTACTACCTTGAAGTCATGATCTGTTATGTCGATAAGGTCTTTTGTTGCCGCCGCCTCACCGATAAGCATTCCGTCCTTATCGTAGGATTTAAGTATCTTGCTAAGCTCATCTATCTGGGCATTCTCTTCATCAGAAGCTACCTTATATTCAGAGCCAACCAGCATGAGCTGCCATTTGTCGCTCTTGAGTATCTTTGTTACTGACTCAGGAACTATCTCACGAGGGATAGACGGACCGATAAGAGTATCCAGTGACATTGAGAAGCTTACACCATCAACCTTGCCCATTTCGTCGAGCATAGAGTTTACTTCCTTTGGCTCCATATCAGCGTCAACCAGGAGCATATGGGTCGTTGCCATGTTGTATTCCTCATCTAGCTTTGTGTTTGCGATAACACTGTTGAGATCCTTTGGAAGAGTATCTGTCAGGTTATAGTAGACATTGGTGTTTATCTGACCATATACAGCAGGGATAAGTACAACTATAAAGAGTACGATAAATGCTGCATGGTGCTTGATAATGAACTTTGAAGGCTTTTCAAGGCTTGGAACAAGGTCTTTATGCATTGTTTTTTCAAGTGCCTTATCGAAGACAAGTATCATTGACGGGAGAACTGTTATGCAGCAGATAACGCCAATAACGACGCCCTTTGCCATTACGATACCCATATCCATGCCAAGCTCGTAGCTCATGAAGCAAAGTGCAAGGAAGCCTGCAACTGTTGTTATGGAGCTTGAAACAACTGAGGTGATAGTTTTGCCGATGGCGACTGCCATAGCCTCTTTGTTGTCACCAGGGTGCTTTTCTTTCTCCTCTTTGTAGCTGTGCCACAGGAAGATCGAGTAGTCTATCGTTACCGCAAGCTGAAGCACGGCCGCCAGAGCTTCGGTGATGAACGATATTTCGCCTTGTATGAAGTTCGTTCCCATGTTATAGACTATCGCCATGCCCACGCTGAGCATAAAGAACAGTGGGATAAGGAACGAATCCATTGTAAGTGCAAGTATGATACTTGTAAGTATTACTGCGATAACAACATACATCGGAGCTTCCTGCATTGTCAGATCCTTGATATCCTCAACGACTGACGACATACCGCTTACGAAACACTGTTCACCGGCGATGCTTCTTATCTCCTTGACAGCTTCAAGTGAGCCGTCAGCGGAGGTTGCTTCGTCAAAAAAGACAGCCATCATTGTGGAGTTATCTGTATTGAAGAAATCGTAAATATCATCAGGAAGAACTTCCTTTGGAAGTGAAACGTCTGCCAAGGTGTCATACCAGAGAACATCGCAAACGTGGTCTACCTTTTCGATCTTCTCCTTGACCTTTTCAACGTCCTTATCCTCCATGCCGTCAAGCATTACCAGCGAAAAGCCACCCTTGCCGAACTCGTCAAGCATTATATCCTGACCTTTCATGGTTTCAATGTCTGACGGGAGGTATGAAAGAATATCATAGTTTATTCTTGTGCTGACAAATCCGAATATTGACGGTATCAGCAGCAGAACGCTGACTATGAGTATCGGTACTCGGAGCTTTACAACTCCTCTGCCAAATTTCTGCATCAAATGTCATTCCCTTCACATAGTTTTTGACCTTTCGGTCTTTTACAATTCATAGTATACATCAAAAATGACCAACAGTCAATAGCGAAATGACCATTAGTCATTCTTTTTGTAGAGTTGCACAAAATGACCGACGGTCATAACTGACTATTGGTCATTTTGCTCCGTTGACTTTAACAAGAATTTGTATTATAATAAATATAGGGTCAGCCATAGTAAACCTGTGTATGTGTGGCATACAAATTGTATATATTATAATAAGGAAGGACGTGTTAAAATGGGCAAGCTTGATACCAATAAAAAGGTAAAGGAGGACTCTCTGCTTAACACGGCTTTTAGTCTTTTTACCACCAAGGGAGTGAGCAAGACCTCTATTTCAGACATCGTGAACAACGCTGGTGTGGCGAAAGGGACGTTTTATCTTTATTTCAAGGACAAATATGACATAAGAAACAAGCTTGTTTCTCACAAGTCGTCACAGCTTTTCAGAAACGCTATCGAGGCATTAAATGCGAGCGGCAAGAAGCTTACATTTAACGAACGAATTATTTTTATTGTTGACAACATCATCAACCAGCTAAACGAGAACAAGTCGCTTTTGACTTTTATTGCAAAGAATCTTAGCTGGGGCGTTTTCAAGCACGCTCTTACGTCGCCTATAAAGGACGATGACATCGACTTCCGCAACATTTATGACGCTATGCTTGCTGACGCTCCATATGATATTGTTCAGCCTGAGGTCATGATATTCATGATAGTTGAGCTTGTAAGCTCAACCTGCTACTCGTCCATACTTTACAACGAGCCTGTGGACATTGGCGAGCTTAAGCCTTATCTTTACATATGTATAAACAACATTATCGACACTCATGCAGGCACTGTAAAAGCATAAAAAAGACACGTTTACAAGATCGTAAGCGTGTCTTTTTTTGTACAAAAAAACGGACGGAAGATATCCGTCCGTTTGGTGTTTTTATTACTTTGCCTTAACAGCATCTCTTGCCTTTGCAACGATATTGTCTGCGCACAGACCGTACTCCTTGAGCAGATCTACTGCCGGGCCTGAGTGACCGAACTCGTCATTAACGCCGATCTTAACAAGCTTTGCAGGGTGTCTTGCTGCAAGAACGTCTGCAACGGCTGAGCCAAGTCCGCCGATAACGCTGTGCTCCTCAACTGTAAGAAGAAGTCCTGTGTTCTTTGCGGCTTCAACGATGATATCCTCGTCGATTGGCTTGATAGTGTGGATATTGATAACTGTTGCTTCGATGCCCTCGGCTGCCAGTGTTTTTGCGGCCTCGATAGCTTCATAAACCATAAGGCCTGTCGCAACGATAGCTATATCCTTGCCGTCACGGAGCTTAACGCCCTTGCCAAGCTCAAACTTATATGTTTCAGGGTCGTTGAAAACAGGTGTAGCAAGTCTGCCGAAACGGAGATAAACCGGACCTTCATGGAGGATAGCGGCTTCAACGGCAGCCTTTGCTTCAACGTCGTCGGCAGGGTTTATTACCACCATGCCAGGGATAGTTCTCATAAGAGCGATATCCTCGTTGCACTGATGTGTTGCACCGTCTTCGCCTACAGAGATACCTGCGTGTGTTGCACCTATCTTCACGTTGAGGTGAGGATAACCGATAGAGTTTCTTACCTGCTCAAATGCTCTGCCTGCGGCGAACATTGCAAATGTAGAAGCAAATGGTATCTTGCCTGTTGCAGCCATACCTGCTGCAACGCCCATCATATTTGACTCAGCGATACCGCAGTCAAAAAATCTGTCAGGGAATTTCTTCTTGAATATACCTGTTTTTGTTGCAGCAGCAAGGTCTGCGTCAAAAACATAGAGGTTATCGTACTTATCGCCAAGCTCTGCAAGAGCCTCGCCGTAGCTTTCTCTTGTAGCTTTCTTCTTCAATTCTGCCATTGCTTAACCCTCCAGACTTTTAAGCTGTTCGTTTATTTCTGCCACAGCCTGCTCATACTGCTCCTTGTTAGGTGCTGAACCATGCCATGAAACGTTGTTTTCCATAAATGAAACGCCCTTGCCCTTGATACTCTTCATTACGATAACGCAAGGCTGACCGCATACTGTTTCTGCCTCGTTGAATGCTTTTTCAAGTGAGTCAAAATCGTGAGCGTCGGCTGTGATAACGTGCCAGCCAAATGCTGCAAACTTATCAACGATAGGATATGGCGACATTACGTCCTCTATCTTTCCGTCGATCTGAAGTCCGTTATTATCCACAACAGCAACAAGGTTATCAAGCTTATAATGAGCAGCAAACATTGCAGCTTCCCATACCTGACCCTCTTCGATCTCACCATCGCCAAGGATAGTATACACCTTATAGGTATCGCTTGTGAGCTTTCCTGAAAGCGCCATACCACAGGCAACAGAAATGCCCTGTCCAAGGGATCCAGAGGACATATCTACGCCAGGGATAGAGATACAAGGGTGACCCTGAAGCATTGCACCGATATGTCTGAGGGACTTCAGCTCCTCCTTTGGAAAAAAGCCTTTTTCTGCAAGAGTTGCATAGAGTGCAGGTGCTGTGTGACCCTTTGAAAGCACGAGTCTATCTCTCTCAGGCTCTTCCGGCTTATCAGGATATACGTTCATCTTGGCAAAATAGAGATAAGTGAGCAGATCTGCTATAGAGAGCGATCCGCCCGGATGACCCGACTTTGCGTTGAATACTCCCTCGAGTATTCCAAGACGAACCTTGCAGGCTGTGATCTCAAGCTGTTTCTTTAATGTTTCGTCCATACTTTTGACCTCCAAAAAAATATTATTTCTTCAGTTTTTCAAAAATTTCATCTATGACTGCGGCAATAAAATCCTCCTCGCAGGACTGCTCAAAGACCTTATCCGCAACCTTTTTGACCTCCTCTGCCGCATTTGACGGGCAATATGCCACGTCAGCCGCTTGAAGAAGTTCAATATCATTATTATAGTCGCCTGCAGCCACGAAAGTAAAATCCTCCATACCACAAGCTTTTCTCAGCTCCTCAAGAGCCGTACCTTTTGATATATTCTGTGGAAGTATCTCGTAATACTCGATACTTGAACGCACAAAATCTACTCCTTTGTAGCCTTTTTTTGCCACATAGTTTATAAGCTCGTCCATACGCTCAGGCTCAACTGCAAAAAGCACCTTATACCAGTTCTTGTCAGGTATCTCGTCAACGGCACACTGAACGGGAATGAGCTTACAGATCTCGTTATGGCGCTTTTCCATAGGGGTCATGCTTGGCACATAGACCTCGTTGACAGTAAGCACTTCACAGCCAACATAGGGATTATCGGCAAGTATCTCCTTGACGATATCCGCCGCAAAGCTTGGCAGAAAGACGTTATATATCTGCTCTTTCGTATGGATATCGTAGACCATTCCACCGTTTGACATTATGATAGGACAATTCACATTCACCATGTCAAAATACTGTCTAGCCGCCTGAATGGCTCTGCCTGTAGCGATAGAGAATCTGCCCCCAGCCTCTTCAAAACGCTTGACAGCGGCGAGAGTTTTCGGGGTAGGTATCTTGCTTGCGGGGAGAAAAGTTCCGTCCATATCCGTTATAAGCAGGACTTTTGATATATCTTCAAACATAAAATCACTTCCGTGGGTCAATTCCCTGCTCTGAGTTTTTTCAGCACCGCCTGAAAATAGTCGGGCAATTCGCTGTCAAACTCCATATATTCCTTGGTCGCAGGGTGTATAAAACCAATTTTCTTTGCGTGGAGGCACTGCCCCTCGATTCCCTTTACAGCTTTGCCGTAAACATCGTCGCCGTAGACAGGGTGACCGATATAGGCGGAATGTACTCTTATCTGGTGGGTTCGGCCTGTTTCAAGGCGGAATTTCACCAGCGAATACTGACCTAACTCCTCCAGCACCTCATAATGGGTAACTGCGTGCTTGGAGTTTTGCTCTGTCACGCACATTTTCTTTCTGTCATATTTGCTTCTGCCGATAGGTGCATCAACTGTGCCGATAGGGGTCTTTAGGCGACCGCCTGTGAGTACAGCTTCATACTCTCTTGTAAAGCTATGCTCTTTTATCTGAGCCGCAAGAAAGTTATGTGCGCTGTCGGTCTTGGCAACGATCAGCAGACCGCTTGTATTTTTGTCTATCCTATGGACTATCCCAGGGCGAATGACGCCATTTATTGAAGAAAGCCTGCCATGACAATGATAAAGCAATGCGTTCACCAAAGTGCCATCGGGATTGCCTGCGGCAGGGTGCACCACCATGCCTTTAGGTTTATTCACCACAAGCAGCTCGCTGTCCTCATAAACTATTTCCACGGGGATATCCTGTGGCTTGACGTCAAGCTCCACAGGGTCGGGAATAATTATCTCAACGCTGTCACCATTATGCAGCTTATAATTCTTAGCTACATTTTTGCCTCCAACTGTGACGCCACCGTCCTCGATAAGCTTCTGCACAGCAGAACGTGTAAGACCTGTATCCTGCGCTGACAAAAATCTGTCGATACGCTCGCCTGTTTGCTCAGCAGTGGCAATAAAATCAAGCTTTGTCATTTTCGTCTTTGACCTTTATATCGTCACGAATGGGCTTTTTCTTTTCGTCAAGAAAGCAAAAACAGATGACGAACAGAATTCCGCCGATAACGATACAGATATCCGCAAAGTTGAAGATAGGGAAATTGATAGGCTCGAACTTGATATAGTCCACAACTTCTTTTACCCTTATTCTGTCGATAAGGTTGCCGATACCGCCTGCAAGCACCATAGCCAGCGACACAAGCTCCAGCTTTGAGCCTTTGCGTATCTTATACATATAGATCACCGCCACGATCAGTACGACAAGAGGCAGACCGATAAGAAACCAGGTCTTTCCTGACATCATGCTCCATGCTGCTCCTGAGTTTCTTATATGGGTCAGACTGAACACCTTAAAGCTACCGAACTTTATGACCTCGACAGGCTGACCATTCAACGGCAGGTTATTTGTCACGGCAAGCTTTATGAGCTGGTCGGCGGCAACGAGAACTGCCATGATAACAAGCGAAATTACAAACATCTATTCCCTACTCCATTTATGAACAGTAAGGCTCTGCGGAAAACAGAGCCTTTGAATTAGTTATTTTTTCCAAACTTAAGCTCAGCAGGAGCTGTCTTTGGTATAACAGGGTCGAAAGAACCAGTGTTAAGTATCTTCTCAACGTGCTCACTGTCAGTAACAGGTGCAGATTCAGCCTCAACAGTTTCCTCCGGCTCGGCTGTTTCCTCTGCCTGCTCCTCTGCAACTTCCTGAGTTTCCTCGACTGTTTCTTCTTCCTCATACTCCTCTGCTGTATCATCGGCAGGCTCGGACGCAGGAATTTCCATAATAAGTCTTATCTGCTTATTATAAAGCTGAGTAAGGTCAGCCTTGAACTGAGTTACCTCAGCCTTGAGGTTCTCAAACTTAGCAAGCTCCTCGTCATAAGCAGCTCTTACTTCATTTATCTTCTTTTCTGTTATCTCGGTATTAGTTCTGATAAGCTCAGCGCACTTTTCCTTATGCTCCTTAACTATTCTCTCACACTCAGAGGCACTCTGCTCTGCGAGTCTTACCTGCTCTGTTTTGGCAGACTCGATCATATCGTGAGCCTGAGTTTTGGCCTCAGTAAGTATCTTATTTGACTCTTTCTGAGCCACGACAAGAGCCTGCTGGATAGCCTCCTCGTCCTCTCTGTACTCGTTTATCTTCTCAACGAGCTTGATTATCTTAGCTTCGGTATCCTGATTTGCCTTTACTACTTCGGCATAATCCTCGGCTACCTGCCCGAGAAATTCTTTTACGTCTTCTTTTGAATAACCGTTTTTCTCGGTATCAAAAGTTTTTCCTTTAATATTATTTGGATTTAACATACTAGGACCTCCGTGATCTTTACACAAATTTATTTAAAGTTATATGTATTCTGTCTTTTTTAGTTGTGCCGTCAACTGAAAGCAGCTTGAATTTTCCGTATCCTCTCACTGAAAATGTACAGCCCTCTTCAAGAAGTATTTTCGGTGAATTTTTCGGCATATGGTCTATTTCGATGCCCACGTTTTTTATAAGCTGTGCTGACTTTTCTCGTGATATCCTTGCGGCAAGACTTAATATACAATCTGCACGCATGGAAGCCACAGTACCGCTTATTTCCTGAATTTTCTGCTCAATATGTATACTGCCGTCATAGCCCTCCCGGAGCTTCACTCCTGCTCTGCCAACTTTCGTCAGGGCGCTTGTAACCTCGCCTGCCACAGAAGAACGCAGGAACACCGCTGACTTTCCCTCTCCCACAAGAATGTCGCCAACGCTGTCTCTTTTTATTTTTAGTCCCATAAGCGAGCCTAGGATATCTCTGTGAGTTATTTTATCCTCTTTGCGATACAGCAGTGTAATTGCGGTGATAGGAAAATCTTCACTTTCTGCCTCGCCATATTCAGGATAGACGCACAGCATACGCCTTGCGGCGTTTTCATATCCGCCCCAAAGCCTATAATTCTCATATTTCACAGACGCCATGAGTTTTTCACACAGCTGACACTGCCTTTCATCGAGAAACGCAGAAAACTTTGTTATATACTTTTCATCAGCCGCCATTATCCAATCGGACACTCTGTCTAACAGACGGATATCGTCCTCAGACAGGTCGGGCAAAAACTGATATTTAGCACGAGCCATTTTTAGAAGCTGTAGCCGTTATTTTCAAGCTCGCTCATAAGGTCAACTCCTGAGAAGCCAACGTTTCTAGGCATGATAGCGAAAGTTTTCTGAGCCATCATCTTGATGTCTGCACCATTTGCATACGCAACGCCTGAGATAAAGTCAAGTATTCTCTTTGCGTCCTCGCTCTTGACAGTTTCCAGGTTGAGAAGAACTGTCTTTCCCTCATTTATATCGCCGCCGATAGACTTGACCTCTGAAAAATCGTTTGGTCTTGCAAGAACTATCTGCAAAGTAGTTGTTTGCTCCATTCTTACCGGACGTGCGTTATTGCCATATGCACCTGTGTTCTTTGGTGCTTCGTTGTATTCTGTTTTATTCTCATACATCGGCTGCTGATACATTGCGTCCTCCTGCTCAAGTTCATCTTCGCCTACAAAGAGATTTTTTAATTTCTGCATTGCACCCATTTTTAATCCTCCAAATATTTTCTAGCTCCGAAAAGCTTTGTTCCGATCCTCACCAAATTTGAGCCATGCTTTATGGCAAGCTCATAGTCCCCAGACATTCCCATTGAGAGAACATCCATAGACACGTTCGGTATATCCTTTTCCTTTACACTAAGAAAGATACCGTGCATTTTTTCAAAAACGTCCTCCCCTGAGCCAACAGGAGGGATAGCCATAAGTCCCTTTACGGAAACGTTAGGCAACTGCGCGGTCTGTCTTACAAGCTCCTCCGCCATTTCAGCGGAAACGCCGCTTTTAGTAGCCTCATCGCCTATATTTATTTCCACAAGGACGTTCATAGTTTTATTATTCTTCACTGCAAGCCTGCTTATCTCATGAGCAAGCTTCAGATTATCGACAGACTGTATCAGAGTAACGTCATTGATTATATATTTCACCTTATTGGTCTGCAAATGTCCGATAAACTGCACTTCTGCACTTTTATCGTAAGCTTCCTTCTTGGAAAGAAACTCCTGCACCCTGTTTTCGCCCAGCAGCTTAAAGCCCTGAGCCACAGCGAAATTCACCTTTTCAGGCGGCACTGTCTTTGTGACAGCCATTATCCTGACTTCTTCGTCAGGCTTACGCCATTTTGCTTTGGCGTTCTCTACATTATAACATATTTCCTTACAGTTTTCAAGAACCTCCGGAAAATAATTATCCTGAGGTGACAGCGTTGCTGTCTGATCTACTTTGCTGCACATCTTCATCTGATACCACCTCTAACAAAATTTGATCGTAAAGCAGCAGATAATCCTCGTTTGAGGTATTTTCAGAGAGCACATAATCATCGCCCTCATAAATAACATTGATCTTCTTAAAGGTAACGTCCTTGCCGAGTATCACATAAACGCCCTTCTGATCGCCCTGAAAACGTATCGCACTTCTTGGAACTTTAAGACCCTGATACTCGTCGAAGATAAGCTCCGCAGACTGCACTCTTGACTCAACAAGAGCTTCGTCAAGTCTGTCACAGGAAAGCACGACGACCACTTTGTTCTCATCGTCCTCACAAGGCTTAACAGACTCCACCTTAACGTCATAGATGTTTTTTGTGGTACTGAGCGTCATTCTAAGCCATGCGCCCTCTGTTATCCTTTTATCGTTTTCCATGATCCCTGCTATCCTGCATGAATAGTCGGAAAACATTTTGCCAATGGCGTTCGGTGCGTCCTTACTAGGCTGGTCGATGACCTTTTGTATATCCTTGTCAGTGAGCTGGGAAGCGTTCTCCATAGTAAGCTCGCTCTCATAGCCGTCTGCATAAGAAACAAAATAGCCTGTTTCGTCAGCAGTGATCGTTTTTCCTGAACCTGAGGTCTGTTCCTCCAGCTCCTTGACTTTCGCCTGAAGCTGGCTTATCCTTTCGTCATAGCTCTGCTCGGTCTTTGTGACGATATTATAAATATTCATCACAAGGGACATATCCTCTCTTGTTTTGGCAAACTCAGAGAAATTATCTTGAGAAGAATATGAGAGAAGCTCCTTATATTCCTTATCTATCTTGCTTTTGAGCGTTTCAGGCTGAACATAATTCGTTGTACCCGGATTTTGTGCTCTTTCAAGGGCGGCTATCTCGCTTTCAAGTATCTTTATCTTGTTTTTCGCTGTAACAGCGTCCTCAGAAGAATAAACTGACGCTATGGTATTGCCAACAGATATTTTACTGCCGTCGGAATAGGTATAATCCAAAACTCCGCCGCCGTCATAGGTGACCACCTTTTCATCTCTGATTATAACGCCCTTAAAAGCAATATCCTCATTGATAGTAACAAGCACAGCTTCCTCGGTATCATGACGCTCTGTAAGTGCACTGTATATCTGACTGCCGATAGTTGTGATTATCAGCACAGAAAGCAGACCGGTAAGTATTTTAACGGTCAGAGAATTCATTTTTTACTGCCCTCTTAAATATCTGAATTGCCTGCGGCGTCAAGAACGTTGATATATCTTGACGGAACGATAGTTGAGATAGCATGCTTATAAACTATGTTCTGCTTGCCCTCGCAATCGAGAACTACAACATAGCTGTCAAAGCCCTTTACAACGCCTTTGAACTGGTAGCCGTTCATAAGGATAAAAGTAGACGCTATCTTGTCTTTTCTGATCTGGTTGAGTATAACGTCCTGAAGATTAAGATTCTTATTCATAAATAACACTCCTAAAAATTTTTACAGCAATGTATTGCTTTTTTTACTATAAAATCTTTCAAATTATATTATATCACATAATTTCCGATTTGGCTATAATATTTTTGATATTTTCTATAATTTTTTGAAAACTATCAAATTTATCTGTTTCAACCCACTTAATTCCGTCAACTCGTCTAAACCAAGTAAGCTGTCTTTTGGCATAATGACGGCTTTCCTGTTTGATTTTGTCGAGGCATTCACAAAGCTCAGCTTTGCCTTCAAAATACGGCACGAGCTCTTTATAGCCTATCGCCTGATAAGCTGTAGCAGGGGTAAAGCTGTCATAAAAAGCTCTGCACTCCTCTATAAGCCCGTTTTCCACCATTACATCAACACGGCGGTTTATACGGTCATAGAGATACTGTCTGTCGGAAGCTGTAAGACCGATAATGCAGGCGTTATATGGCGACTTCTCACGACGGCTGTTCACCTTATGCTGTGAAAGCGGTATACCTGTAGTTTCAAAGACTTCAAGTCCTCGTATGACCCTTGGCAGGTTGTTCTCATGGACTTTCTCCGCAGTTTCGGGATCGACCTCTCTGAGCCTTTCCCACAAAGCGTGACCGCCCAGCGTCTTGGCTTCCCCCTCAAGACGTTTTCTGACTGAGCCGTCCGTTTCGGTATCGTCAAAGATCACGTTGTTCACAAGTGAGCTTATATATAGTCCTGTTCCCCCGCAGAGAATAGGAACTTTGCCACGGCTGTGTATCTCTCTGATACGCTCACCTGCGAGCTTCACATAATCTGCCACGGAAAAAGCCTGCTCAGGCTCGAGAAAATCTATAAGATAATGTGGCACGCCCTGCATTTCCTCTTTGGTAGGCTTTGCAGTGGCGATGCTCAGACCCTTATATATCTGCATAGAGTCTGCGGAAACTATCTCACCGTCATATATCTTTGCAAGCTCCACTGCGCAGGCGGTCTTTCCACTGGCGGTAGGCCCTGCAATGACAAGGAGAGGTATTTTATTTTCCATAGCTTTCGCCTCCTGCATTTTTTATAGAACTCGTCTGAACTGCTTTTCGATATCTCTTTTGGTGAGGGTTATCATAACAGGTCTGCCATGAGGGCAATATCTGATATTTTCCTGACCATAAACGGCGTTCACTAGCGCCTGCAATTCTATTCCGCTGTTGGTATCGTTCGCCTTTATTGCCGCTTTGCAGGCGATAGAATGGTAGAGGTCGTCAAAAAGCTCTATTTGCGGATTGAGTTTATTCTCGATAAAATTCTTTGCAAGTTCGCTGATTATATCCGCAGGGTTATCGTCACCAAGAATGATAGGCACGCCCTTTACTGCAACAGTTGGCGCAACGTCCGGCTCTATCTCAAAGCCAAGCTGTGACACCTTATCGAGGTTTGCGGTGAGAGCGTCATACTCGTCATAGGAAAGCAATACCATGATAGGCTCTAGGAACATTTGCGTTTCAAGCTGTTCGGCATCGCTTTTTATCCTCTCGAAAATATATCTCTCATGGGCGGCATGCTTATCCATAAGTATCATTTCGTCCCCCACCTGTGCCACAACATAGGTCTTGAAAAGCTCGCCCACCACAACAGGCTTCGGCTTTTCAGGCTCTTTCTCCTCCACGATAACAGAAACAGGCTTTTTCTTTGTGAAGCTTTGAGCGTCGATAAACTTGAAAGCTTCTCCGCTCTGCTCCTCCGGCTCTTCGGGGAGAGGTATCTCGCTTATCGCCTTGTTTATCTCCTCCACTGTCACCTTATGGGGTTTCGGCTCGGGACCTGAAAGTTCTGTAACGGCTGTTTCTCTCTTTGCAGGCTGTTCAAGGCTTGCAAGGAACATATCGTCACTGCCGCTGAGCTTTTCTTTTTCCTCCTCAGTTATGCTCCTGCTCTCGACTGTTTTAAGCGTTGGTGCAGGCTTTTGATAACTGTACGAATTTTCGTACTGCTTTTCTGTCTGTGGCTTTGGGACAGATATATCAGCCTTTGAGGCAACAGGCTTTTGACTATTATCCTCCATGGCGAATTTAAGCTGAACGCTGTTATCTTTTTTAGGTATATCAAAAAGCTCTCTGTCGGTGAAATTACGCTTGTTTTCAAGGTGCATCTCATTGGGTCTGTCGTTCTTCATAAGGGAATTTTTCACCGCAAAGAACACAGCCTCGTGCATAAGCTTTTCGTCTGAAAAACGCACTTCTATTTTAGTAGGGTGGACGTTCACATCTATGGTATTCGGTGGGATATCAATATAGAGCACGCACGCCGGAAATTTTCCCGTCATAAGAAGATTTCTGTAGGCTTCTTCAAGTGCCGCCGCACAAGCCCTTGATTTCACATATCTTTTGTTCACAAAGAAATTCTGAAAACGTCTGTTAGGCTTTGCAGACAGTGGCTTGACGGTGAAACCTGTTATGTGCATACCCTGCCATGTATAGTCAACTTCAAGCATGGAGTTTGCAAAATCTCTGCCATAAACTGAATAAACTGCGGAATATATCTTGCCGTCCCCTGCTGTCAATATCTCAACTTTATTATCCCTGATGAACTTGAATGATATCTCAGGGTGTGAAAGGGTAAGCTTTGTAACAAGGTCTGCGGCAAAATTGCCCTCTGAAACGTCCTTTTTCAGAAACTTTAGTCTTGCAGGAACATTATAGAAAATATCCCTCACAACGAATGTTGTGCCGTCAGGACAGCCGCACTCCTCGCAGGTCTTTTCCACTGCGCCCTCGATAACATAATGCGTGCCGTAATCCTCCTCAGGACGTTTCGTGAGCACGTCCACTTTTGATACGGCACAGATAGAAGCAAGTGCTTCACCTCTGAAGCCGAGGGTCATAATACTGTCAAGGTCATTTTTTACTGATATCTTACTTGTTGCATGACGAAGAAAGGCTATAGGCAGATCATCTTTTGAGATACCCTTGCCGTTATCCGTCACTCTTATATAGGTGCGGCCGCCGTTTTTTATCTCAACTGTTATGACGTTCGCACCTGCGTCTATTGCGTTTTCAAGAAGCTCCTTTATTATTGAAGCAGGTCTGTCTATTACCTCGCCTGCCGCAATAAGCTCGGAAACTTCCTTGCTCAGAACTTTTATTTCTGACATTTTTCTATCCTTTTCTATGGCTCTTTCCAAAAGCCGCCTGTATGAAAATTCTCCTTGCCTGTCGGCTTTGCTGTCAAGCGGAACATGACACAGCCGTCAGGACAGACGATAGTTTTTGTATATTTGCTGTCGCCGCCTATCTTAGTGAGATCTCCTCCGCTGCGGACAGCTTCCATAATGGGATAAAGCATCATCATTGTTTTACTGCAAATACCATAGCCGTTCTTATTCACAGGACAGCCATAGGTGCAGAAATATTTATCCCCTATCTCCTCGCCGTTTCGGCAATATCTTTCAGTATGGTCGCCGCGGAGAAATCCCGTGACCTCTATTTCAAACTCGTACTCCTCGTCATACCACTTTTTCATAAAGCTCACCTAAACATATCTCAGCAAGTCTTTCACAAAATCTCTAAGCTCGCTGTCGGTCATTTCGTCTATGTTGGTTTTTCTAAGCCTGTCGGTAACGATGCTGTCGCTTATTTTGTCAAAGGATATCTGGTCGCTTTCTATCTGCTGAGCGGCAAGTCTTGCCTTTTTGTTTTCCGCTTCAAGCTGTTCGAGAAGCTCTTTGGCTCTATTTATTATCTTGTTCGGCAGTCCCGCAAGCTTTGCAACTTCTATGCCGTAGCTTTCGTCAACTCCACCGGGAACTATCTTTCTAAGGAACTTGATACTATCCCCCTGACGCTTTACTGCGACGGAGAAATTTCTCACGCCGTCAAGCTCTTTTTCAAGGCTTATAAGCTCATGATAGTGTGTTGCAAACAAGGTCTTGCAGCCCATTGATCTGTTGGTGGAGATATACTCCGACACTGCCCTTGCAATGGAGATTCCGTCAAATGTGGAAGTACCTCTGCCCACCTCGTCGAGGATAACAAGGCTGTTCTTGGTGGCGTGCTTTACGATATCTGCAACCTCGCTCATTTCCACCATGAAGGTAGACTGACCTGCGGTGAGATCGTCAGACGCACCTATTCTTGTGAAAATCTGGTCGACCACAGATATTTTTGCATAGTCCGCAGGCACAAAACAGCCTATCTGCGCCATAAGGGTGATAAGAGCAACCTGACGCATATATGTTGATTTACCTGACATATTCGGACCTGTGATGACAGCCATTCTGTTGCTTGTAAGATCAAGATATGTGTCGTTAGGCACGAACACCTCGTCTTTTTGCATAAGCTCAACAACGGGGTGTCTGCCGTTTTTGATATCAATAATGCCGTCAATGGCTATCTCAGGCTTTGTATAGTTATTGTTCACCGCCGCAGTTGCAAACGAGCAAAGCACGTCTATCTGAGCCACTGCTGTGGCAGTTTCCTGCACAAGTCTAAGCTGTGTGGCGGCAAAATCTCTTATCTCCGCAAATATTTTCTGCTCAAGAGTAACTATCTTATCGCTTGCACCGAGGATAGTGTTCTCTGCGACTTTAAGCTCGTCCGTGATAAAACGCTCGCAGTTGGCAAGGGTCTGTTTTCTTATATAGTTGTCAGGCACAAGGTCATAGTAAGACTTTGTTACCTCGATATAATATCCGAAAACTCGGTTATAGCCTATTTTCAGATTTTTGATACCCGTTTTTTCTCTTTCACGCTCCGCAATATCATCAATTATACCCTTGCCTCCTGAGATTATATTTCTCAGTCCGTCAAGCTGTTCGTTGAAGCCGTCTTTGATAACGTTGCCGTCCTTGACATTAACAGGCGGTTCGTCAACAATGGCGTTCTCAACAAGGTTTGAGATAGCTTCAAGGGTGGATATTTTATTGTTGCAGTTTGCAAGAAGCTTTGAATCAAAACCTTTGAGAAGCTCCTTTATTTCAGGGAGTTTAAGTGCTGTCAGCGACAGTGATTTAAGATCTCTAGGGGTAGCGGTCTTATATATTACCCTTGTCATGAGTCTTTCAAGGTCATAGACTCCTCCCAGTATCTCTTTTAGCTCTCCAAGTTCAACAGGCTTCATTGTGAGCTGTTCAACAGCGTCAAGTCTGTCGATTATCTTTGCAGGATTGACAAGGGGCTGTTCAAGGAAGGATTTTAGCATACGCTTGCCCATTGAAGTTTTGGTATGGTCAAGCACCCACAGGAGAGAGCCTTTTTTCTCTTTATTTCTGAGAGTTTCTGTAAGCTCCAGATTTCTTCTTGCAGTGAAGCCGATAGTCATGATAGGGTCGGCGTCATGCTTTATTATCTCGGAAAATCTGCCCACCAATGCTTTCTGCGTATCGTGGATATATGCAAAAAGTCCGCACACTGCAAATGCTGCAACTGTGTCAGGCTTTACGCCGATAGATTCAAGGCTGTTTGTGGAAAACTGTTTCAGCACCTCTTCTGTATGTATCTCAGGGGAAAAATCGTTCTCCTCCAAAAGCTGAACGCTGGTCTTAAGCTTTTCTCTTATGAAGCTTGAAAGCTCTTTATTTGAAAGAAAAGCGTCATTTATAAGAATTTCCGCAGGGGAAAATCTCGACAGCTCATTTATAGCCGAGCTTGTCATTTCCTTGCCCTCAAACTCAAACAGATGCACCTCGCCTGTGGAAATATCCGCAAGGCACAATGCGCTTTCCTTGGCTCTCATATAAAATGCACAGATATAGTTGTTGGACGTTTCATCAAGCATACTGCTTTCGATGAGAGTACCGGGTGTAACTACTCTTATGACCTCTCTCGGCACTATGCCCTTGCACATGGCAGGGTCCATGGTCTGCTCACAGATAGCCACGTTGTAGCCTTTTTCAATAAGCTTTTTCAGATAAACGTCGCAGGCGTGGTGAGGCACACCGCACATAGGCGCTCTTTCCTCAAGTCCGCAGTCACGACCTGTCAAAGTAAGTTCAAGCTCTCTTGACGCAATGATAGCATCATCAAAGAACATTTCATAAAAATCTCCCAGTCTGTAGAACAGTATATGGTTTTTATATTTGTTCTTTACTTCAAAATACTGCTTCATCATTGGTGACAGCTTTGAAAAATCTATATCTTTGGTTTCCACTTAAACTCACTCCGTTTCATATATTTATCCACGCACATATCCCTATAGAAATTATCCGCCCCAGTCTGAAGTGGTCTTCAGATTCGGGCAGACGGGGGATAAGCTCCCCCTGACTGTTATTCGTTTTTTGATACTGTCTTAGTGACAGCCGCCGCATGATGCGCAGCTTCCTGAACAGCTATGAGGAGCTTCCTCTGGGCAAGTCATTGGATCTTCGCCGTTTGCAGCCATTGAGATGATATAGTTTACAGAGCCGAGAAGCTTATCCATAACTTCTTTAGCTTCGTTAAATGCGATCATCTTAGGCATAGCCATGATCTCGTCATAAAGCTCTCTGATCTGAGTGTCAAGTGCTGTCATCTTCTCGCCGTCCTTATCAGGCTTCTGCATCTCAACGCTGAGCTGTGAACGGAGCTGATTGAACTCGCCTATTTTGTTCTGTATCTCAACATCTGTATCATTGATAGAACAAGCCTCCATATAAGCCTTGTATCTCTCGTCTTCCTGAATAGCCTGTCCAAGCTTTCTTGTCATTTCAATTACATCCATGGTAATTCTCCTTTAAATATTATTCAGCTTTCGCTGTTATTTATCTTCAACAAGCTCGCCTCTCAAAGCCCAGTTCATTGCTTTTGTTATGCGAACCTGAATGAATTTACCGATATATTTTTTATCCGCTTTCACCTCGACGATCATATCCTCGTCGTTCTTACCTGTGAGATAGTCAGGACCTGTTCTGCCCTCGCCTGTTGGCAGCACGGTTACAGTTCTTCCCACAAATCTTGAAAGCCACGCTGTTGACACCTCTCTCTGCTCCAAAAGCAGTTCTCTCAGCCACAGACCCTTCTGCTTGTCTGATATGTGATCCTCCATTTCGGCAGCCTTTGTGCCGCTTCGTCTTGAATACACAAAAGAATAGATATTATCGTACTTTACCTTTTTGATAAGCTCCTTAGTTTCGCAGAACTCCTCGTATGTTTCACTTGGAAAGCCAACGATAAGGTCTGTTGTGAATGAAAACTCAGGGTCTTTGCTTCTGGCATAGTCGATTATTTTCAGATAATCCGCCGTGGTATAGCGGCGATTCATAAGCTTTAGTATCCTGTCTGAGCCTGCCTGCACAGGAAGATGCAAATGCTTGCACACCTTTTTGCATTCAAGTATAGCGTCAATAAGCTCATGGCTTGCATCCTTTGGATGGCTTGACATAAATCTTATGCGGAAATCGCCCTCTATCTTGTCAAGCTCTCTTAAAAGCTCCGGAAAACCATAACTGTATGAATTAACGTTCTGACCAAGCAATGTTATTTCCTTATAGCCGTTTTTCACAAGTGCTTTTACCTCTGCGATAACGGACTCAGGCTTTCTGCTGCGCTCTCTGCCCCTGACGTAAGGCACTATGCAATAGGTGCAGAAATTGTTGCAGCCATACATGATAGGCACGAAGGCTCTTATCTTATCGTCACGAAGCTGCAAGAAGTCCTCGTTTATGTCAACATGATTTTCTGACAGATTAAAAATCCTGTCATGCTTTGATATTATCTCCCACAGCATATTGTACATATCGTTGTATGCAAAAGTTCCGAAAACAAGATCTACCTGACGATAGGTCTTTTTTATCTTCTCGGCAACGTGCTTCTGCTGAGCCATACAGCCGCAGATACCTATAATAAGCTCGGGATTGTTTTCTTTGAGATGTTTAAGGTCGCCAAGCTTGCCGAACACCTTGTCCTCGGCATTTTCTCTTACCGCACAGGTGTTATACAATATAAGCTGAGCCTCGTTCACGTCAGATGTGAACTCATAGCCCACCTTTGAGAGCATACCTTTTATCTTCTCGCCGTCGCTGACGTTCTGTTGACAGCCGTATGAATGGATAAGGGCAAGTGGCTTGTGACCGCAAGTTCTTTCGTATTCACCAGACCATTGGAGCAGCTTCTGCGGAGCGGTTTCCTCATTTATTATTTCCGAAAAATTCTCAGTCATTGATATCCTCATTTCATTTCGTACATTCCTTTTAATTATAAATCTTTTCAGGCTTCTTGTCAAGCGTTTTGGGAGCGAAGAGCCAAACAGGTTGTAGGTTTACAATAGTTGTGTTACGAAACGTATCACATCTTTTTTTTATGCCTAAATCTTGAAAAATCGGAAGTAGGTATGCAGGGGGTAAAGGTTAGTATTACCCTTTACCCCCTGTCGCACAAGCGCACAAGCAGGCAGTAAGGCAAGTAAACACGCCGTTTACGGCTGTGCGGTCATATGCAATAACAATCGCACACGCACAAATATAATCGCACAGAGGTGAAAAATAATGCCGAAACAATCTTGTAATTGGTGTTTTACAATAAATAATCCGTCAAAGGTCAAGACCTGTGGAGAAAAGGATAAATTTAAAGACCTCACGTTTGATACTGATGAAAAGGTGATAAAATTCATTATGCAGTATGAGGAAGTAAACTATTACGTCTTTCAGCGTGAACGAGGTCACAACGAGAATACCGAACATATTCAAGGCTTTATCCAATTTAAAAACCGCAAGCGTGGTACAACCTTGCAGAATATGTTTCCACCACAGTTTTTTCACGGAGAGTTCGCCAACGGCACAGCACAGCAAGCAAGTGACTATTGCAAGAAGTCAGATACTCGCATTGGCGAGGTGCAGGAGTGGGGCGAACTGCGTGTAACAAAAGGCGGTAAGCAACTTACAAATGAGGATATTCTACAACGTATAAAAGAAGGTGCTGACGATATCCGACTTCTTGAAGAATTTCCGCAACTTTGGAATCAAATTGACCGCCTGCAAAAAGTCCGTGATTTATACGTCTTTGATAAATGGCGAAATGTGTTCCGTGATGTTCAGGTCACATATATATGTGGACAATCGGGAACAGGTAAAACAAGAAGTGTTATGGAGCAATACGGCTATGATAAAGTTTATCGTATCACCGACTACAAACACCCTTTTGACAGTTACCACGGGCAGGATGTTATTGTGTTTGAGGAGTTTAGAAACAGCCTTCCTATTGATAATATGCTTAACTACCTTGACGGTTACCCTCTTGAACTTCCTGCAAGATATATGAATAGGATAGCTTGTTTTACAAAGGTGTACATCATATCAAATTGGAACTTTGAAGAACAGTACACCGCTATCCAGCACAAGTATTATGAAACGTGGAACGCCTTTGTTAGACGTATCGACAAGATAGTTACATATAAAGACGGCATGATTTTTGAGGAAATTGACCTCAAATCATATAAATTGAAGTATAATCTTGATAAAGATGAAAACTTACAACCATAACGAAAGGACGAATGAAAATGAAAAACTATGACAATCCGAAAATGTTCCGTGATGAGGCAGACAGCCTTGAAAGGTTTGTGCTTTCCCACCAATTCCTCAAGCCGTATCTTGACAGCTATAATATTCATATGGCTAAGTATTTTCTTAGCGGTGAGTATGAGTGTAGGAAAAAGGCTCTTTATTTCAAAAAGAAAATACAATCGTGCTAGTTGTACAATGTGTACAAAAAAACGCCCTGCAAAAATATAAACATACGAAAAAGCTTGATTTGTATTGACATTACACTTGATGTGTGGTAATATCTAAACATAGCAAAGAGTACAAATAATTGTACAGTAAATGAAAGGAGTGTACGTTTATGTACATAATCAAAGGTTTTAAGAAAAACTCTGGAACGCTTAAAAACGGCAAGCCGTGGGATAACTACACGCTGTTTTGCCTTAAAGAAGAAAATGGTGTAACAGGATATGCCGTGCAGGCTGTGAAAGTTCCTACAAAGATATTGCAGGACACTTTCCCCGACAGTTCCGCACTTATCGACACTGCAATCAAAGTCAACTATGAAATCAGAACTTACGGCGGACAGGATAAGGCTGTTGTTGTAGGTATTGATATACTTTAATCAATGAAAGGAGAAATATTCAATGGGTGCTTCACTTCTTGCTGAGGATGTCGCAATTACAAGCGGTATCACCACAATTACATCAGTTGTTAGTCAGGTCTGGACAACAATGACAGGCAATCCGCTTGTAATGGCATTTGTCGGTGCCTCACTTCTTGGTGTTGGTATCGGTGTTGTAAGAAAGCTTACAAAGGGCAAAGCTTAATTTTCGTGTACAACCGCTTGGGGGCGGAGCGTCTGCTCCGTCCTCTATTTTTTTACGAAAGGAGAAAACAATATATGAAAACTAAACTACGGCGGTTCACCGCTGTTTTGTCCGCTATGCTGTGTATGATATGCTGTGTATTGTCTGCCGTTCCTGCGTTTGCTGATGATACAGTAACTAAAAACGATTTGTCAAGTGTTAAATGGTCTTATGTTGATAGTCCTCTTAAAATTCCTCATTTTCAAGAAGTATATGATAATTTTAAGTCAGTGATATCTAAAACCTATAATTATATTGCTGTCTATGGCAAAAAATCTGACGGCACATCAGAAACTAATATTCTTTATTTTGACCCTACCGCTATTGCATATTATAGCTTTACAAATAATCAATTTTTGTTTGGTTCAAATTATGCGTATGATTCACAACGTCTTTTATTCAAATTCGATTCTTCTGATAATAAAACTGAATCTGTTGGTTATGGCGGTTGGAATGTTACTAAACCTAGTGGTTTTACAAAATCTGTATGTAATGGTTTATTAAATCTTAATGACTATGTTCAATCAACTGTTAAAGTATATTTCCATACAAAAGTATATGATTTTGATAACATAGAAAACGAGTTAGAACCCCCCGACCTTAACGCTCCTATTGTTCCCTTTTCCGTTCAGTATTCCCGAAAACTCACAACAGGTATGTCACGTTCGGGAACATTGTCCGCTCCAGGTGCAAAAAATGACGGCGAAACCATAACAAACAATAATATTGATATTACTGTTAAGCTTACTGATGAATACAAACAGGCTATGCAAAAGGCTCTTGATAAGGATCCGAAAGCAACGCAATATACATATCAGTATGTATTGTTCATAACGCCTTATGACCCTAATATCTTCGGTACTAAAAAGGCTATGGACGGAGCAATTTATACATATCTCAATAAGTCAAAATACGTTCTTTCCACTGCTTACGGAAAAACAAAATCCAATACAACAACAGATTCAAAGTATGATACTGTCAATACACCCGATAGTTCTTCCACTGATACATCTTCAAGTAACGTTGGTGAAATGACCTCTGAAAATGCTGACGGCGTTGCAAATTCGGCTTTCTGCAATGGTGTTACACCGCTTTTCGGTCTGCCTATTGCCAATGGTGCGAATATGACTAACACGCACACGATAAATCTTGAAAATATCAAAGGTGCTGACAAACTCGGTGAACAGGATATCTTGTATATCGTGGTTGTTGGTAAACGTTATCTGTATGAAACAGGTGCCGAGGGTTACGCAAAGGACTTTTACGCCAATAATGCAGAGTTTAAGACCTTTTACAAAGAGCTACCCGACAACGCCGTAGCAAGCAAGATAAATGGTTTGTATGGCGGTAATGGTTACGATTTTTACACCGTTGTTTCTGACGGCTTTTCATTCAAAGATTATCCCGATTATAAACCATTAGAGATAAACGGCGTTGAATACCCTACGGATAAGCCTATTTCAGATATGCTTGATGACCCTTTTCCACCTAGCAAGATTACTGACTATGACGGACTTGAAAACGGCACAGACTTTGACACAAAAGAAGATTTTGACGATTATATAAATAATAAGAAATATGATGAACAGTATGGTACATTTAATTTCAATTTAACTGATATATCTTCTATCTTTGACGGCTCGTCCGATTTCTTTAAGTTTATGACGGCTAGTATTGGCATCTTACCCCCTATATTTATAACCATACTTATTGCATTTTTTACTATCATGTTAGCAATTTGTTTAGTTAAATGGGTAGTAAAGTAAGGGGTGTTTGTATGGATTTCTTTGAACTTATGCACGTTATATACGAACATCTTTACAAGATATTCGCTTTTCGTCTCCAACTTGGCTCTTATAATTTTACAATAGGCTCTGTTATATTTGGACTTTTTGTCATTTCCTGCTCAGTTGCACTCTTACAGTACCTTTTTGGTGATTAATATGTTAGATTTCTCAGTATATTTGTTTTTATGTTTCATAATAATGCTTATCCTATGGCATTACAACAAGAAAGGATATTGATATGTTAGCTATACTCAAACTCTTTGTGATGATACTTTTTGTTGTCCTTTTTTTCTCTGCCCTCTGTGGTGTGGTTGTGTTTATTTCTGACATCAAGCGCTTTAAGCTTGATACACAAATGAGCCTGCCACGCCAAAAGCTTATAGAGCGGTATGTAGACCAACAGGAACTTGAAAAGGGCGGTGATAATAATGCTGTATGATGTTCAAAATTCTTGTTACCAACTTCTTAAACTCTTAGGCTGTGATTTGTCCGCTATTGACACTATAACAACTTGGAAACAGTTCGGTGTATTATGTATTGAATTTATATTCGCCTGCATAATGCTTTATCTGCTGTGGAAGATGTTGTATAACGCAATGATTAGATTTTTCAACCCTCGGAGGTGGTAGTATGTTGACAGCCTTTATTCTAGGTTTTGGTATCCCTTGGCTTATATTTTTTCTTTTTTGGAAAGGTGATGATGATTAATGGTTATTTTAGATTATTTCGTCCGTCTGCCTGCCCTCACGGCTTATGTAGCCTACGATAAGGCTACAGCCCTTTATTTTAACTGGAAACAGCTTTTTCAAGGTTGGGGCATACATTTATACGTCGGCAAATTTGGTGCAGGTAAAACCTCTCTTATGGTGACGGAAGCGTACAAGCTCTGTTGTAAGTATCCGCAACTACATATTGTCACAAATATCAAGCTTTCGGGCTTTCCCGAATATACAAAGATTTATCCGCTAAACTCTCCGCAGGATATTTTAAACGCCCCGAAAAATACTTTAGTCTTGATAGACGAGATAGGAACAATCTTCAACAGCCGAGATTTTTCGGGCGGTCGCAACAGTGTTCCGAAAAGCCTTTATCAGCATTTGTGTCAATGCAGAAAGCGCCGTATGATGATACTTGCCACAGTTCAGCGGTTTAACCTCTTAGACAAGCAGATACGTGATATAACCGCTGATGTTACCGCCTGCCGAACACATTTCAGACACCCTTTTACACGGCTTATGACAGGCTATAAGTACGATATAGAGGAATATGAAATGTACTCTGAAAATCATTCATATACGCCTGTGTGTTCGTCCACGGTCACACATTTGCAACGTAACCAGTACCGCAAGCTTTACGATACTTCGGAACTTGTAACGAATATGCTTAACAAGGATTACATATCTGATGAAGAAATATTGCGTAATCGTGATAGTGAGAGCAATAATATACCCCTTGACCGCAAACAGAATAAGCGTATGCGTAAGCAAAGCAAATGGTAAAAAAACACCGCTGAGGTTGCCTTTAGGCTCTCAGCGGTGTTCTATGCTATTGAACATTGTTGTATTTTTCATCAATAAGTATTTGCTTTATCTCCTGCAATTCCTTATTTGTCTTGCTCGTGTTAATTGCTGTGCATACTATTGCTATAAATAGCACTAGGTTGATTATTATGCTTACTATCGCAAAACCTAACAGCATTGTTGTCAATGCCTCACTTGAATTGATTATCTCACTCATTTTCTATCCCTCACTCTTGTTGCTTAAATATTCTGTCAGCAATTTCTCAATGATTTTTGCTACGCTTGTTTTCTCCTTGATTGCTTGTATCTTAGCTTTTTCAAGAATGTCTTGGTCAATCGTTGTTGTAAATTTTACTTTTGACATTAAAATCACTCCTTTGCTTTAGTATATCACATTTTCGCAAATACGTCAATACGTATATTTTACACAAATTATTATACGTATATTCGTGTAATTTGCCTATTGTAATATACGTATATACGTGTTATAATGGCATTGATAAAACAAATAGAGAAACGAGGTAAATAAAAATGAGAGAAGTTGCATTAGTTGTTGATGAGTATGGTAATGAAATATTCTTCGGCGAAACTATTGGAGAGTGCAGAAGATATTGTGATGAACATCATATTACTGGTGAAAATGGTGAATATATTGCTGTTGGAGATTTTGATGATGAAACTGCATCTTTTGAAATGTTTGACTATGAAAGTTTACCTCTTACACCGATTTTATAGATATTATCTATGTGAAATCTATCATGCGAACGGCTGGGGGTGAATTGCGGATTGTTGGAATTGTTGGAATGTTGGAAACAACAGCTTACAGGTTTTCAACATTTCAATGATTTCAATGATTCGCAAGAGGGGAACGCCGTTCAAGATTCCCCCTCTTTACCTATGGTTATGACGAAAGGACGATTGAAAATGAAAACTTCGAATCAGCTTGCAAAGTATCGTGAAAGCCTTGTGAAATATGCTCTTAAGTACGGAGTTACAAAAACCGCTATCAAGTACAATACAAATAGACAATATGTCTATCGTTGGAAAAACCGCTATAACGGCACTACAAAGAGCCTGCTTAATCGTTCTCACCGCCCTAACTCTTTTCCTACTGCTCATACAGAAAGTGAAATAAAACTCATTAAGAGTTATCACCGCAGAAACAAGCACACAGGGCTTGTAATGCTCTATGTTAAGCTTGTACAAGCAGGCTACAATCGTTCTATCACAAGCCTTTACAGACAGCTCAGAAAGCTTAACGCTATTACTGTAAAGCTACCAAATCCGAAGATAAAGCCAAAGAAATACGAAACAATGTTTTATTGCGGTCAGCGTGTTCAAATTGATGTTAAAGTTGTTCCGACTTCTTGCATTATCGGTATTGAAAAATATTATCAGTACACCGCAATAGACGAGTACAGCCGTAAACGCTTTCTAATGGCGTTCAAAGAGCAAAGCACATATAGTACATATCAATTTGTTAATGCCTTGCAAAACGCTTGGAAATTCAAAATAGAGTGCATACAGACCGACAACGGCTCAGAGTTTACAAACCGATTTACTACAAATAAGGATAAGCCCTCGTTGCTTGATCTTTGGTGTGAGCAACATAACTGTATACATAAGCTTATTAAGCCAATGACACCACGTCATAATGGCAAGGTTGAACGCTCTCACCGCAAGGATAACGAATACTTTTACGCAACACACAAATTCTATGATTTTGAGGACTTCAAGCGACAGCTTAAACGTTGGAACTATCAGTATAATAATATTCCAACTCGTTCTTTAGATTGGAAAACTCCACAAAGTGTATATAATGACTATATTAATTTTGGTGAAGTATACGAATTTAAATATAATAAATAAAAAAATGTGTAACACATCATTGACAAACCAACATTTGGGAGCGAAGAGCCAAACAGGTCGCTTTGCAAAACAAAAAGGGGCAGAAAACTCCGCCCCCATAGATCACATATTATCCCTGAGCTTCGCCCTGACCCTCTGTATCATTTTCTTCCTTGCAGTGGGGTTCTTCAAGTCCTCTTGGGAAAAATTCTACTGTCGGGAATGCTATCTTTTCAAACATCTCACATGGGCTGTCACTGTTTGTGGAACACTCCTTGCCAGGTACGCAGTAATCATATACAGGCACCATTATAGGCACAGGTCTTGACAACTGAATGATAGCGAAAAGTCCGATAGTGATAAGAACGTTCTTTTCCTCGCTTGGTGCAGGCTCTGCGACAAGCTTTGCGTCAAGACACATTGGCGCTGCTACGCTCACAGAAGCGCAAGGCATTGCCGCTGTGCAGCAACAGCATGAGCAGCCGCTTGTAGGCGAGGTAGTGACGATCTGGTTCGGCTCGCAGGTCGAAAATCTCTGTGTGCCGCCGTCGCTGCCGAAAAGAATAACTTTTTTTGTGAATGATGAGGTGCCGTAAACTACTGTTGGAGCTGCGCCTGCCACTTCATATGCTTCTATCTGCGCCCTGAATGTGTAAGTAACGTCAACTGCGTAAAAGCCGTGGTTGAATGCCACCGGAGATATTGCAAAGCTTACGTCTGTCACGTCGATACAAGTGCTTTTGATATACGCCGCAGCGTTTATCACGGTCTGGTCTGCCTCGCTGAATGTAAACGCAAGATCCTCCAGACAATCCTGTGACGAGCATGAATCAAACACACGCATTGCCTCGATACACATTGCTTCCTTGAAAGGTTTGCCGTTAAAATCGCTCATAGTAAGTCCTCCTATAAATCAAATCATGGAAGTTTTTTTACTTCGCTATATTCTATTCGGCAAAAGGCTTTTGTGTGCTTAAATTTCTGAAAATCCTCTCATAAAGCAAAAAAAGCCCTGCGCATGAACGCAGAGCCTTTGGATACATATAATCAGGTGTTCTTGTCTACCTGATGAAATTTCTTCAGATTGCCTATTTTTTCGTTTCTCTCGTCAAGGACCTTTTCCACGTCAGACCACTCAAGTCCCTGATTTGCCGCAAGCACCATAACGTGATAGAGAAGGTCGTTTATTTCGTTTTTCAGCTCGTCATTGTCACCGTTTTTAGCAGCGATAACTGTTTCTGTAGCCTCTTCGCCCACCTTTTTGCAAATCTTGTCTACGCCCTTGTCGAAGAGATAAGCTGTGTAGCTGTTCTCCTGAGCCTTGCCTGCTTCATAGTCAGCTTTGCGCTGTTTTATTACCTCGAAAATCTCCTGATAAACTGTCATTTTATTCTTCCTCCGTATTATATATCTCATTGAAAAAGCAGCTATATGAGCCTGTATGGCAGGCTGCACCTGTCTGCTTTACGTTAAGGAGCAGGGTATCGTTATCGCAGTCCGCATAGATAGAAACTACCTTTTGCAGATGACCGCTTGTTGCACCCTTGTTCCAATATTCCTGTCTTGATCTGCTCCAATACCATGTATAGCCTGTTTCAAGTGTTTTTTTCAGGCTCTCCTTATTCATATAAGCAAGCATGAGCACAGTTTTTGTATCCACATCAAATGCGATAGCAGGTGTAAGCTCGCTTTTTACGAAGTATTTATCCAGATCGTTTATATCAACTTTTATTGGGTTCATTATTTGTCCTTTCTGTTGCCGTCTTGGTCGAAATTATCTTTGAGTGCTCGTTCTGTTGGTACTATCGTCCAGCACAAAACTACCACCTGTATCACTTCAGCTATGCACATTATCACAGTCGCATTGCCGCTGCTCATAAAGAAATATGGAACACAGACCAATGCCGAAATTATCGTCATGACCACTCCGACCTTTACCCACAGACGTCCGCAATAATTGTTGGCAAAATCCCACGTTTCCTGATTTTTCATTGACATAGCAGTGCGATAGCCCACCAAGCCGTTGATATCTTTCGGTGTATGCTTATACATCAGATAGCCGCACAATATCATAAGCACTGGTATAAACAAAGTAAATACGATATTGAAAACAAGCATTATGCTCACCTCACGATAATTCCCTTGCTCCTGCAATCGTCCTTTACCTGCTGTACTGTCAGCTCTTTGAAATGGAAAAGGCTTGCGGCAAGAGCCGCCGAGCAATCAGTTTCAAGGAAAGCGTCAGCAAAGTCTGAAAGCTTTCCTGCTCCGCCGCTTGCGATAACAGGTATCTTTACAGCACTGCACACAGCTTTCAGCATTGGCAGATCAAAGCCGCCCCTTACGCCGTCTGTGTCGATAGAGTTAAGGCATATCTCACCTGCACCGAGCTGTTCGCACTTTTTAACCCAGTCGATAAGATCAATTCGCATATCCACTCTGCCGCCATTGATGTAGACCGTCCACTTGTTGTCGCCGACCTTCTTTGCGTCAACGCCAACGCAGATGCACTGACAGCCGAAAATATCCGCTCCGTCCTTTATAAGCTGAGGATTCTGCACTGCCTGAGAGTTCACAGACACCTTGTCTGCGCCTGCACGGAGAGTATCTCTGATATCGTCAACAGTCTTTATTCCGCCTCCAACAGTGAGCGGTACAAATACCTTTTTTGCTGTTTCACGAACAACGTCAAGCATAACTCCTCTGCCCTCGTGAGAGGCTGTTATGTCATAGAAAACTATCTCGTCTGCACCCTGAAGATTATATTCATATGCACACTCCACAGGGTCGCCGACTTCTTTTATGCCCTCGAAATTTACGCCCTTTACTACCTTTCCGTCACGCACATCAAGGCATGGTATAATTCTTTTTGCAAGCATATTATTTTACCTCCTGTGACATTTTCGCAAAGTTTTCAAGTATTTTAAGACCGGTCTTTCCGCTTTTTTCGGGGTGGAACTGACAGCCGAAGATATATCTTCCGTCCGATACCACCGCAGGGACTTTTGAGCCGTATTCGCAGTAGGCATACAGATTTTTATTATCGCAGAAAGCCTTGTATGAGTGTACGAAATAAACATACTCATCGTCGCCCAGTCCGTCAAAAAGGGGACAGTCATGATTATACACAAGCTTGTTCCAACCCATGTGTGGGATAACAAGGTCAGGCTCGTTTATCTTGTCAACATAGCCGCCGATAAGGCCAAGACCCTTGCACTCCTCAAACTCATAGCTTTTCTCGAAAAGAAGCTGCATTCCAAGGCATATGCCAAGAAAAGGCTTTATTTTAGCCTGCTCCTTGATAGTGTCGATAAGACCGCTAAGACCGAGCATATTCATTGCCCATGGGAACGCTCCCACGCCGGGGAGGATAATTGCGTCGGCTTTTTCGATATCTTCTTTTTTGTCTGTGAGCTTGTTCTCAAAGCCAAGATAGTCCAGAGCGTTTTTTACAGAGAATATATTGCCTGCACCGTAGTCGATTATTGCTATCATTTAAAGCACTCCTTTGGTGGATAAAACTCCTGTTCCTGTTATTTTTACAGCGTCCTTCAAAGCGTGAGCCACTGCTTTGTACATTGCTTCTGCAATATGGTGGTCGTTCTTGCCGTACTCCTCACGGATATGCAGTGTTATGCCTGAATTGAATGCAAAGGCTCTGAAAAATTCTTCTGTCAGGCAGGTGTCATACTGACCTATCCTGTCGTCATGGAACTCAGCATTGAACGCAAGGAAAGGTCTGCCGCTTATATCCAGTGAGCAAAATGCCAGCGCTTCGTCCATTGGCACGAAAGCCGAGCCATATCTTGCAATGCCTGCTTTGTCGCCGAGAGCCTCTGCAAATGCTTTGCCAAGGCATATGCCAACGTCCTCAACTGTATGGTGTCCGTCAACATAAAGGTCGCCTGTGCACTCAACGTCCATGTCTATTCCGCTGTGAACGCCAAGGGCTGTTAGCATATGGTCAAAGAAGCCTATGCCTGTGTTTACACTTACCTTGCCCTCACCGTCAAGCTTCACGAACACCTCTATATCAGTTTCCTTAGTTTTTCTTTTTATCTCCGCTGTACGCATTTTCATCACCTTTACCGCTTAAAATCTTACCTTTATCGCATTTGCGTGAGCCGTCAGACCCTCTTTTTCTGCAATAAGAACGATATCGTCCTTTGCTTCTCTGAGAGCGTCCTCAGTGTAATATGTAAAGCTTGAACGCTTCTCAAAGCTGTTTACTGACAGAGGTGAGAAGAATCTAGCTGTACCGCTTGTTGGAAGAACGTGGTTAGGGCCTGCATAGTAGTCGCCAAGCGGCTCTGAAGCATACTGACCAAGGAATATTGAACCTGCATTATCAAGTCTGCCAAGATACTCCATAGGGTTTTCAAAAAGCACTTCAAGATGCTCAGGAGCAAATCTGTTTGCAAGGTCGCAAGCTTCGTCCTTTGTATTGCAGATAAGGATAGCACCGTAATTTTCAAGAGAGCTTTCGATTATCTCTTTTCTTGAAAGGCTCTGCACCTGTCTGTTTATCTCTTCGATAGTTCTGTCTGCAATGCTCTCGCTTGTCGTAACAAGGATAGCGGAAGCAAGCTTGTCATGCTCAGCCTGTGACATAAGGTCTGCGGCAATGAACTTAGGGTTAGCCTTTTCGTCAGCCATAACAAGTATCTCGCTCGGACCTGCCACCATGTCTATATCAACAACACCATAAAGAAGCTTCTTTGCTGTTGCAACATAGATATTTCCAGGGCCTACTATCTTATCGACCTTTGGTATCTCCTCTGTGCCGTAGGCAAGGGCAGCAATAGCCTGTGCGCCGCCGCTCATGAACACTCTGTCAACGCCGCAGAGAGCTGCTGCCACAAGGATATCCTTGTTAGGTGTGCCGTCTTTGAGCGGTGGAGTCACCATGATTATCTCCTTAACGCCTGCTATCTTTGCAGGAACAGCGTTCATAAGCACGCTTGAAGGATAAGCCGCTGTGCCGCCCGGAACATAAAGACCAACTCTGTTAAGTCCTCTTACCTTCTGACCGAGAATACAACCATTATCCTTAGCATTTATAAAGCTCTGTGACTTCTGTCTCTGGTGAAAATCTGTGATGTTGGCAACTGCGTTGAGCATTGCGTCAACAAAGTCCTGATCGGCTTCAGTGAGTGCGTCGTTTATAACATCTCTTGGAACTTCATAATACTCCGGGAGCTTGCCGTCAAACTTTTCTGTATAAGCCTTTACAGCGTTGTCGCCGCCCTCCCTGACAGTTTCGATTATTTCATTAACAACAGCTGTGACCTTCTTATTTGTTTCGCCGCTTCTCTTTTCAAGCTGCTTGAAAAACTCTACCTCGTCTTTGCCGTTGACAAAAATCTTCTTTATTTCAGCCATTTCTATACTGTCCTTTCCGTTTATATAAACTACTTGTCGATATTTTCTTCAACAAGCTTTACAAAATTCTCGATCTCCTGCTGGCGCATTTTCATGCTTACCATATTTACGATAAGTCTTGCAGAGATAGGGCAAACGTCCTCGATGACTTCAAGACCGTTTTCTTTAAGTGTCGTGCCTGTTTCAACGATATCAACGATACCGTCTGCAAGCTCAAGGAGCGGTGCAAGCTCAACTGAGCCTTCTATCTTGATGATGTCAACGTCCATTCCCTTTGCTTCAAAAAATCTTCTTGTGATGTTAGGGTATTTTGTTGCAACTGTCTTGACGTCAAATCCGCCGTAGAACTTTGAGCCTTTCTTTGTGGCAAGTGCAAATTTACATCTGCCGAAGCCGATATCAACAAGCTCAAAGAACTTGCCCTGCATTTCCATGATAGTGTCCTTGCCAACAACGCCCATATCGCACACGCCATGCTCAACGTATGTGATAACGTCGTTCGCCTTTGCAAGCACAACTTCAAGGTTTCCGTCAGGTACAGGAAGAATAAGCTTTCTTCCCTTTTCTCTTATTGCGGTACAGTCATAGCCTATCTTCTCTAAAAGACCGACTGTATCCTTTTCAAGTCTGCCCTTTGTAAGAGCTATCCTAAGGGGTCTGTTCATTTTAACTTATCCTCCAAACTATATATCAAGCTCTGTTATCTCGCTGCCAACGACCACAAGCTTCTTTATTCCCTTTGACTTTGCGTAAGCCTTTGTTTCATCGAGGGTGTTGAAAAGCGAGTTTTCAACTGTCAGACCCTCTCTTACGAACGTCTGAGCATATTCCATGGCTTCCACCACGTAGCCCTTTTCGCCAAACACAACTGCGTCAGGAGTTCTGAGCTTTGGTGCTCCGCCTAGCTTTTCAATATGTCTTGCAACAGAGTCAACGCTTATGCCGAAGCCCACCGCCGGGCAATCGTTGCCGAACTCTGCTAGCAGTCTGTCATATCTTCCACCTTTAAGCACCGACTGACCGACCTCTGAAAGATAGCCCTTGAACACAATGCCTGTGTAGTAATCCGCATGGCTCACGATGCCAAGGTCAACAGATATCTTGCCCTCATAACCAAGGCTTGAAAGTCTGGTGTAGACCTCTTTAAGGTTATAAAGTATGCCTGTTATCTTATCGTCAGTATAAATATCAGCGGCCTTGTCGAACACCTCAACACCTCCGAAAAGTCTTGGAAGCTGTCTGAGCGCGTTAGTCACCTGATTGTCGCCCACCTCGTCAAGTATATCGTTAAGTGCAGGATAGTTCTTTGCAGAGATAAGAAGTCTTATCTCTTCCCTTACTGCGTCGTCAACGTCAAGCTGAGCCACAAGCTCCTTGAAATATCCGATATGACCTATCTCAAGTCTGAAGTTCTCCTTATCAAAGCTTGAAAGGGCTTCAACAGCAGTGCATAGCACCTCGTAATCTGCTCTCTTGGAATTTTCTCCGCCAATAAGCTCGATACCTGCCTGAACTACCTCGTCTGAACGTCCTTTGAGCAGGGAGTTATTTTCAAAAATGCTCTGATTGTAGTATAGTCTAAGGGGAAGCTTTGCTCCCTTTAGTCTTGTGGAAGCAAGTCTTGCTATTGGTATCGTGGAATCAGGACGTATGACGATAAGTCTGCCCTTTGAGTCTGTGAGCTTATAAAGGCTCTCCTGCTGGAAGTTTCTCGAGCTTCCCATAAACAGATCGTAAAACTCTATTCCCGGTGTTACCACCTCGCTGTAGCCAAAGCCCTCAAACAGCTTTGACAGCCTGTCCTCCACCATTCTTCGTGCCAGACAGCCCTCAAACAGCAGATCTCTCGTACCCTCAGGGGTTATAAGATCATATCTTTTCATACACTTTCCCTTCCTGTATATAAATTATAGATTGTACTTTTTATGTTGACGCTTGAATAAATATCCGCATAAACACACATTTAAGTGAATTGTAGGGGGACGACGTCCCACTTTTTATGTTGTTATGTATCGCCTTAGTTTACTTTATCGTAGTAAAGTGATAGCATAGTATCAATACAAATAATTTTATCACACCCGCCCTTGTTTGTCAATAGTGTTACAAGGGCAAAGTATGAAATTGTGCATAGTAACTATCAGAACAACGATATCTGGTTAGATTTAGGCATATCGCCGAAAGCTCCGTTTTTCTCCAGAGTTTCGATAACAGATTTGGACACTCCGCTCTGCTGTTGGAACTCCTCGATAGAGATAAACTCGCCGTTCTGCGCCTTTTCGTAAATGCTTATCGCCGCAGACTCGCCCACTCCGTTAAGTGAACAGAACGGAAGCCTTATCTTGCCGTCCTCTATCTGATAGATAGTTGCGTGAGATTTTTTGATGTTTACAGGCAAAAAGTCATATCCACGGCTGAGCATTTCATTCACAAGCATGAGAATTTCAAGCACACCGCTGTCCTTGCCAGACACCTCGTCTTTTGGTTTATTCTTTATTTCTTCTATCTTGCTTCTTACGATATATTTTCCCTTGAGAGCGATCTCTGCATCAAAATCCTCGCCCTTAACCGTAAAATAAGTTGCATAGAACGCAAGCGGCTCATGCACCTTGAACCAACAAAGTCTTATGGCTGCCGTAACATAAGCCGCCGCATGGGCTTTCGGGAACATATATTTTATCTTCAAACAACTGTCGATATACCACTCAGGAACGTCATGCTGACGCATATTCTCTTTCATTTCCTCTGTGAGCAGCTTCGGAGCTTTTCCCTTACGGGTTATCTCCATTATCTTAAATGACAGCTTTGGTTCAACGCCATGATAAAGCAGATATGTCATGATACTGTCACGAGTACCGATAACATTTGAGATATCGCAGGTTCCGTTTTTGATAAGCTCCTGTGCGTTGCCGAGCCATACGTCAGTGCCGTGTGAAAGTCCTGATATCTGCAAAAGGTCAGAGAAGTTTTTTGGCTGACAGTCAAGAAGCATTTGTCTTACAAACGGCGTACCCATTTCAGGTATACCGAGCGTTCCCGTCTGACACATTATATCCTCCTCCGTCACTCCAAGTGACTCAGGGGAAGTGAACAGCGAATAGACCGCAGGATCAGACATGGGGCAATCAAGGATATCTCGTCCTGTGAACATTTCCAGATACTTATACATTGTCGGGTTATCGTGACCAAGCTCGTCAAGCTTCAGGATAGTATCGTGGAGAGAATGGAAGTCGAAGTGGGTGGTTACCATGTCAGAATCCACTTTTTCCGCAGGGTGCTGAACAGGTGTGAAGTCATAGACCTCATAGTCGCTAGGGATAACGACCATTCCACCCGGGTGCTGAGAGGTCGTTCTCTTTATGCCGCAGCAGCCGAGTTTAAGTCTTTCTATCTCAGCCTTTGGCACTGTTTTTCCACGCTCGTCAAGATATTTCATAACATATCCGAAAGCTGTCTTTTCCTGGATCATGCCAATAGTACCGGCTTTGAACACATGGTCCTCACCGAAAAGAACTTCCGTATATTTATGCGCCTTTGCCTGATAGTCACCTGAGAAGTTAAGGTCGATATCAGGGGCTTTATCTCCGTCAAAGCCCAGGAACGTTTCAAATGGGATATCGTGTCCGTCACGGTGCATATTCTCTCCGCACACAGGACAGTTTTTCGGTGGCAGGTCAAAGCCTGAGCCTACCGAGCCGTCTGTAATGAACTCGCTGTGGTGGCAGTTAAGACAGACATAGTGTGGCACTAGAGGATTTACCTCAGAGATACCTGACATGGAGGCAACGAAGGACGAACCTACCGAGCCTCTTGAACCTACCTGATAGCCATTCTCGTTAGAGTTGGCAACAAGCTTCTGCGATATCATGTAAAGCACAGCAAATCCGTGCTTGATAATAGAGTCAAGCTCTCTTTTAAGTCTTTTGAAAACAAGGTCTGGAATGTGTCCCTCAAAATATTTTGATACGTCAACGTCCTCGCCCTCAGGAACTTCTATGGTCTCAGGGTCGCAGTCGCCGTAAATGGAACAGCATTTCTTCCAGCATATATACTGAAGCTGATAAACCGAGCCTTCGATAAAAGGCGTATAAGTACCGTTCGGGAAAGCTTTCAGGTCAGGGTCTACCATATCAGCCACGTTGTTTGTATTCGTTACAACGACCTCAAACGCCTTTTCCTCGCCAAGATAGCTCAGCTCGTCAAGCATTTGGTTTGTGGTCTTAAGATACAAAGGAGGCTGAGTATCGGCGTCAGGGAAGCCCATTGAAGCCTGTATCACCGACCTGAACTGTGCGTCGGTCTTGTTCATAAAATGCACGTCGCCTGTTGCACAGACGGGTATGCCCAAGTCCTCACCAAGTTTTACAATAAAGCGGTTTATATCCTTTATATCCTCCGCTGTGTGTATCCTGTCATAAGGAGGCTTTTCGGTGGTGAGCATAAATTTGTTGTTTCCGTCAGGCTGGATCTCCAGATAGTCATAAAAGCTTGCTATCTGCTTGATCTCATCATAGTTTCTGCCCTCGAGATAAGCCTGAATGACCTCGCCACGCTCGCAGGCACTACCGAGGATAAGACCCTCACGGTGTCTTACAAGCTCAGATTTTGGTATTCTCGGACGTCTTTTGAAATATTTAAGATTGGAGTCTGATATAAGCCTATACAGATTTTTCAGACCAGTGTTATTTCTTACGATAATAATTTGGTGATAAGTCGGCTTTGCAAGCACCTGATTTTCATTTGCAAGCAAGCTGTTTATCATATCCACTGTTATAAGAATCAGAGGATACTGCTCCATGAGCATTTTCGACAGCCTTATGAATATCCCTGCAAGCACCTCTGCGTCATCACAACCACGGTGGTGCTGAAAATCCCCAAGCCCGAAATGCTCCGCCACATAGTTGAGTTTATGTTTTTCAAGCTCCGGAAGCATTATCTGCGACATTGGCACAGTGTCTATAGAAGAATATTTTATCTCGATGCCCTGTCTTTTTGCGCAGGCGGATATAAAGCCCGTATCGAACTGAGAATTGTGCGCCACAAGAACAGGGTCGTCGCCGATAAACTCCTTGAATTTAAGGAGAGCTTCCCTTTCGCTTGCACCGTCCTTTACCATATCGTCAGTGATGTGGGTGAGGTTTGAGATAAACTCAGGGATAGGTCTTTCAGGGTTTACGAAAATATCGAGCTTGTCCACAACTTCAAGATCTCTCAGCTTGACAGCGCCTATCTCGATGATCCTATCTTCATTAGGATTTGTACCCGTAGTTTCAAGGTCAAAGCAGATTATCTCGTCTGTAAGCTCACGCTTGTCCGTTCCACGGAATATCTTTTCGTCATTATTGACCTCGTATGACTCTATGCCGTAAAGCACCTTGAAGTCACCGCCACCCTTGCGTATGCCGATACAGGTATTTCCGGCGTCAGGATAGCCCTGAACGACACCGTGGTCTGTTATGGCAAGTGCTTTGTGTCCCCATGAATAGGCTCTTTCCACAAGCTTGCCCGCAGGAGTGAGAGCGTCCATCATAGACATATTGGTATGGCAATGAAGCTCCACACGCTTATGCTCGCAGGTATCCTTTTCCTTTTCACGCTTTACGACCATAATGCTGTCAGGCTTGATGTTTATAGAGTGGTCAAAATCGTCCTCCTCTATCTCACCTGCCACAAGTATGGTCTTGCCTGCCTTAAGGTGTTCCAGCATTGCCTCAAGCACTGCCCTTTTCAAGCCTTTCATGTTTCTGAAATTCTTGTTTGAGCCTATGAACTTTATAGAGTTTGAGGAAGTATAGTCGGTAAAATTCAGGTGTGCTATAAGCATACCCGACTTTGTTTCCTTTGTTTCCACAGGTCCGAAAATATCGCCCCAGACCACCACACGTCCACGGTAATCCGCAGGGATATCTTTCATCTGCATCACCTGCTCGTTTCCTGATATTGGCGCACCCATAAGCACAAGAGCGTCCTCGCACAGAAGCGAGAACCTTGTGAAGTCCACATTTGCAGTTCGGAAATCCACAGAAGCACCGCTTGCAGTATTAGTGGTAACAGCCGCCTTTTTCTCAGGCTGTGCAGGGTCTATTTTCGGCACAGGGAGGGAATTCAAAAACTCTTCCTGCTCACGCTGATGCTCTTCCATATCAGTTTCAAGCACACCTGTGAGCCTTATATCCGCCCTTACGGAAAAAAGCTCCATGGTGAGCGCAGGAAAAGCCGTTTCTATGCCCGCCTTTTTCAGCAACGCTTCGCCTCCGTGTTTTATATCCACGGTGAAAACGCCGTTTTCATAAACAGCCTCAGCGTTGTCAAAAAAGCCGTTCACAAGAGGAAATCTGCTTTTAAGGAACTTGCAAAGCTCAGGAAAATACTCCGCACAAAGCATATCAGGGGTATATTTGAGCTGCAAAATAAACTTTCCTGCTCCGAGAGCCGCCCTCATTTTCATTTCAAATTCCACTGTGCTGTCAAAAGGCACCAGCTTGTCAAAAGCCGCCTGACAGGTAAAAGTGCCGTTTTCTTCGTTATAGCCCAGCCTTAATATCCTGCCCTTTTCTATCACAGAGGGTATAAGCTCCTTATAGTTCTCAAAGAAGCTTTCAATGGTGTATGTATTCATTTATGGTATATCCTTTTAAAGTTTTTCTATTTCCGCCAGAAGCGCAGGCAAAGCCTCCTCCTCTGATACCTTTCTGAGCTTTTCACCGTGGCTGAATATCACCGCACAGCCGTCACCGCCTGCAATGCCTATATCAGCGTTGCCCGACTCGCCTATGCCGTTCACAACACAGCCCATAACGGCTATCTTGATATCCTTGTCTATATCCTTGGTGGCTTCCTCAACCTTTTTTGCAAGACCTATAAGGTCTATCCTAGTTCTTCCGCAGGTAGGGCAGGAAACTATCCTTACTCCGCCACTCTTGCCGATAGCCTTTAAAATATCCTTTGCGGCGTATATCTCTTTTACAGGCTCGTCAGTAAGTGAAACTCTTATAGTTTCGCCTATGCCGTCGCACAGAAGCGAACCTATACCGATAGATGATTTTATAAGACCCATTCTCTCGGTGCCAGCCTCAGTGACGCCCAAGTGCAGAGGATAATTACAGGTCTGTGCACACAGTCTGTATGCCTTTATCATAGTCGGCACGTCTGATGACTTTATAGAAATAACGATATCCTCAAAGTCGCACTGCTCCAAAATTCTCACATGGCCCATTGCACTTTCCACTAGGGCTTCAGTAGTTGGCGAACCGTATTTTGCAAGAAGCTCCTTTTCCAGAGAGCCGCCGTTCACACCTATCCTGATAGGGATATTTCTTTCACGACAGGCTTTAACCACCGCTTTTACCCTATCCATAGAGCCGATATTGCCGGGGTTAATCCTTATCTTGTCGATACCAGCTTCCGCCGCCGCAATGGCAAGGCGATAGTCAAAGTGGATATCCGCCACAAGAGGGATAGAGATCTTCTCTTTGATAGCAGGGATAAGCTTAACGGCTTCCATGTTTGGTATAGCCGCTCTTACTATTTCACAGCCAGCCTTTTCAAGCTCCACAGCCTGCTTAACAGAGCCTTCTATGTCCGTAGACGGCACATTGAGCATTGATTGGATATATATCTTTTTGCCGTCAAGGACAAGTCCCCCCACCTTGACAGGTCTTACGTTTCTCTTATTTTCACCTGACATAAACAGTTCCTCCTTTAAACAAGCTTGATGATATCGCTCACTGTCACCACTACCATAAGAAGCAACAGAGCCGCCATACCGATAGCGTGTACCATTCCCTCATGCTCAGGCTTGACAGGCTTACGGCGTACCGCTTCGATAATAAGAAACAAAAGTCTTCCGCCGTCAAGTGCAGGCAATGGCAAGAGATTGAAAATGCCGATATTTATGGTCATGAACGCACCCAGCGACATCATTGTGTCAATAAGTGACGACCAGTCTATCTTGCCCGACTCGCCGTCCCTTTCGCTGTCGATAACATTGTCGATAGTGTCAACGATTCCCACAGGACCGCTGAGATCTTTTATGGAATACTTTCCTCTTATAAGGTCGGCAAAGGAGATATAGATAAGTCTGCCGTCAGTACAGCCCTGCTTGAAAGACTGAGTTATCACAGAGCCAACGGTCACAGCTTTTGGTGCGACCTTGAAATCAATGTGCATGGTATTATCGTTCGTTGCAAAGGTGACATCTTTAAGCTCCACCTTTTTTCCATCACGCTTCACCACCATATCGAACTTGCCGTCCTCATCGTTTCCAAACTGATAGGACATATCCATAGTAGTGAAAATCCTCATGCCGTTGACCTCGATTATCTCGTCACCCACCTGCAAGCCGGTCGATTGGGACATAGCGTTATCCTCAAACCACGATATAGTGGTGGTTGCGATGCCGTCAGACTTTGCGGTGCTGATACAAAGGATAATATATCCAAGCACAAGATTCATTATAACGCCTGCCACCACGATAAGCATTCTTTTTGGCAGGCTTTTATTACAAAACGCACCGCCGTCCTCACTTCCGTTATCCTCGCCCTCCATGGCACAATAGCCGCCTATGGGAAACACACGCCAAGCGTAAAGGGTATCGCCCTTTTTCTTTTTGATAATGGCAGGACCCATGCCAATAGCGAACTCGTTGACCTTTACTCCGCTGGCTTTCGCCGCAATAAAGTGACCAAGCTCGTGTATTATTATGATAGCTTCAAAGATCAATATTGCAAATAATATACTCATTTTTTTACCTCGCATGAACACTCTGTGCGTTTGATTTACTAATGCTGTTGTAATTTATTTTCTGTAGGGGAGCGGCGTAATTTCTGCTTTGCATAAATCCGACGTCCCGACCCCTCCGACATTTCGTCTACAATCTCATTTGTGTTATCCACATAATGTTTTCTACATAAGCTCTGGATAATTCAAACCTCGCTCCTCCGAGCGGGCTGTCGAGGGCGCCAGCCCCTACAAATATTCGGGATAGTTTATGTTGCCGCAAAATCGCTTTGCTCGGTATGGCTTTGCCATTCCTCACTCCTCACTAAAAAGCCGCTCCTCGCTAAGCTCCGATAAGCTTCTTCGCTCTCTCCCTAGCCAGTCTGTCAGCTTCCAGCACATCTTCCACGCACTTTATCTCTTCCCGTGGTGTATTCTCGCAGACATTCATTACTATCCTGCCAATGTCAAGAAAATCTATCCTGCCTTCAAGAAAAGCCGCAACGGCTTCCTCATTCGCTCCATTCACCGCCGCAGGAAGATTTCCACCGATAGTGACAGCCTTTATACAAGCCCTCAGACAATCGAACGTATCATAGTCAGGCTTCTCGAAAGTGAGCTTTCCATAGTCTGTAAGGGACAGCTTTTTTACATCGCATTCCACTCTTTCAGGATAAAGCAGAGCATACTGTATGGGTATTTTCATATCAGGCACGCCAAGCTGTGCGATAACAGAATTATCCTCATACTCCACCGCTGAATGTACAACGCTCTGTCTATGGACAACTATCTCGATCTGCTCAGGTCTGAGCTTGAAAAGCCACATTGCTTCGATAAATTCAAGACCCTTGTTCATAAGCGTAGCAGAGTCAATGGTTATCTTTCTGCCCATTGACCAATTAGGGTGATTAAGAGCCTGCTCAACTGTCACGCCCTCTAGATCAGATTTTGTTTTGCCGAAAAATGGTCCGCCCGAAGCAGTAAGGATTATCCCTTTGAGCTTGTTGCCCTCGTTTCCCTGCAGGCACTGAAAGATAGCCGAATGTTCGCTGTCAACAGGATATATCTTCACTCCCTTTTCAGCAGCCGCCTTTATAACAAGCTCACCGCCTGCCACAAGTGTTTCCTTATTTGCAAGGGCAATGTCAGTGCCTTTTTCAATAGCCGTAAGGGTTGGCACAAGACCCACCATGCCAACGACTGAGTTGAGCATGATATCGACCCCGTCCATTCTTGCTATCTCTTTAAGTCCCTCCATGCCTGTGGATATTTTTATGCCAGTGCCACTGAGAAGCTTTTCAAGCTCTGACTTTTTGTCCTCACGGTAGATACACACACGCTCAGGCAAAAGCTCTTTTGACTGAGCCGCAAGCTTTTCAACGTCAGAATTTGCCGCAAGCGCCTTTACTTTAATATTATGCTTTGCAGCCACTTCTAATGCCTGCGTGCCTATAGAACCCGTTGAACCGAGTATGGTCATTGTTTTCATTTATTGTCCCTCGTCATATAAAATAAATTCAGGCAATTCCGCATAAAGATGGTTTGCAAGCGGTGTTGCCTTAATAACGCTTAAAAGGGGTAAGCCTAAGCCTGCCCCTAAAAGTCATAATTTTCTATTTAAGTATAAGTCCCTGTGTGAACATATAGTACATAAAAGGTGCAACGAGCAGAACGCTGTCAAAGCGATCCATTATTCCACCGTGACCCGGCATTATGTTGCCATAGTCCTTTATACCTGTCTGTCTTTTTATCACCGAAGCTGTAAGGTCGCCCACAAGTCCGATAAGAGCCGCAAGCATACCTGCGATTAAAACGCCTAGATAGTGGATAGGCTCGCCTTTAAGTACGAACTGATAGAACAAGCTTATTACAAGCATAAGAATACCATTTGAGATAACACCGCCTATAAGACCCTCCACAGTTTTCTTAGGGCTTATCTCAGGGCAAAGCTTTGTTTTGCCGAAGAAAGTTCCTGCAAAATAAGCACCGCTGTCAGCCAGCCAAGCCGCTGCAAGAGTAAGAACTATCATAAACACGCCCTTGCCGCCCAAGCCTGCCATTGTGACCAAAGTTGAGAATGAATACGGCAGAAGTATGCCCACGCCCAGCATGAAGAAAAACTCTGTATACTGGAATTTTGTATGCTCTTTAAGATAAAGCAGACACATTGCTATAACGAAAAGCCCCATGTAAAGCTTGTAGCTGAAAAAGTACAGCCAGCCATGTCTGTAGAACACAGGCATGAAAGCGTCCACAAAGGCAAACGCACAGCAGGCAATGGTCTGATACTTATGCTCTGTCATTTTTGTCGCCCTGAATATCTCATATATTGCAAGTGCAGAAATTGCGCCCACCGCAATGTTGAACAGGAACGTTCCGTGTGCGATAAGCAGTATCACTGCGATAACAATGGCAACTGCCGCAGATTTAATACGGGTAGACATTTTTTACACCCCTCCAAATCTTCTGTTTCTTTCGCTGTATGCGATAACAGCCTTGTCAAGGTCGCTGCCTTTGAAGTCAGGCCATAGGATATTTGTGTAATAAAACTCCGCGTAAGCCGCCTGCCATATCATAAAGTTTGACAATCTTTGCTCTCCGCTAGGTCTTATAACAAGGTCAACAGGAGGTATCTCCTCAGTGTAGAGATTTCTCTCTATCATATCCATTGTTATATCCTCAGGCTCCAGCTTGCCTTCTTTCACCTGCTGAGCCAATTTCTTAGCCGCATGGCAGATCTCGTCCCTGCCGCCGTAGTTGATAGCAAGCACAAGGGTCATAGAGTCAAAGTCCTTTGAGTCCTCCTCAACGGAAGCCATTTTCCTTTGCAGATTTTCGCTGAGCCTTGTTCTGTCGCCTATAAAGCGCACCCTGATATTCTCCTCGATAAAGTCCCTGACCTCGTCAAGATACTTTTCAAAAAGATCCATAATTGCGTCTACCTCGTCCTTAGGCCTTTTCCAGTTCTCGGTAGAAAACGCATAGTAAGTTATATACTGTATTCCAAGCGCCTTGGCGTGTCTTGTTATGGCACGAAAGGTTTTTGCGCCCTCTCTGTGTCCGAACTTTCGGGGCATACCCCTCTTTTTCGCCCATCTGCCGTTGCCGTCCATGATAACGCCCACATGAACAGGCACAGACACGTTCTCTCCAAGGTTTATCTTCTCATTCTTCGCCATGGCTTAGATAGAGAGTATCTCTTTTTCCTTTTCGGCAACGTGACCGTCAACTTCCTTAACGAACCTATCAGTAAGCTTCTGGATCTCGTCCTCGCAGTCCTTAAGATCGTCCTCTGTGATCTCGTTGTTCTTCTTCATTGCCTTGAACTTTTCCATAGCGTCACGTCTGATAGAACGGATAGCGACCTTGCACTCCTCGCCCATTTTCTTGATTTCCTTAACAAGCTCCTTACGTCTGTCCTCAGTGAGCTGTGGGAAAGTAAGTCTTATAACAGTGCCGTCGTTCTGTGGATTGATGCCGATATCAGAAGCCTGGATAGCCTTTTCAATAGGCTTGAGAGTTGACTTATCCCATGGCTGTATAACAAGCACTCTTGCCTCAGCAACGGAAACTGCCGCCATTTGTGTAACAGGTGTCATTGCGCCATAATATTCTACCTGGACTTTGTTGAGTACGGACGGATTAGCTCTGCCTGCTCTGATGCCTGCAAAGTCCGAAAGCATAACGTTTATGGATTTCTCCATTTTTGTCTTAGCATTTTCCTTGATCTGTTTCATATTCAAACGATCCTTTCTTGATTATCTTTATTATTTTACGAGAGTGCCTATATTTTCGCCCATGCAAGCGTCATAGATATTGTCTGGTCTTGCAAGATCGAAAACGAGTATCGGGATATTGTTGTCCTTACACATTGCCGCAGCGGTCGAGTCCATTACCTGCAGACCCTTTGCAAGGATATCAGCAAATGTAAGTGTGTCATACTTAACAGCGTCTGGATACTTGTGAGGATCCTTGTCATAAACACCGTCTACCATGGTAGCCTTAAAGAATATGTCAGCCTCGATCTCAGCCGCTCTCAGCGCAGCAGCCGTATCAGTTGAGAAGAATGGGTTACCAGTGCCACAGCCGAAGATAACTACTCTGCCCTTTTCAAAATGACGCATAGCCTTGTTTCTGATGTAAGGCTCAGCCACCTGTGGCATAGAAATAGCCGTCTGTACTCTCACTTCAAGTCCGCAGTTCTCAAGACCGTCAGCAACAGCAAGTGCGTTCATAGCAGTTGCCAGCATACCGATATGGTCGGCTCTTGTTCTGTCCATTGCGCCGCTTGATCTTCCTCTCCAGAAGTTTCCGCCGCCTACAACGATACCGACCTCAACGCCGGCGTCAACACATTTTTTTATGCTCTTGCCGAATGAGGTGATAACGTCATAATCAAGACCGATCTTCTTATCGCCTGCGAGAGCCTCGCCGCTTAATTTGAGCAATATTCTCTTATATTTAGGTTCCATATTTCAAAGCACTCCTTAACACATATTTCGTTGGAATTATCCATATTAATTATACAATATTTTCAGCAGATTGTAAAGAGGAAAAACGCCAAAATCAGCCCTTTATTATCTTCACAAAAAAGTTTCTTGTTCTCGGTCCGTCAAACTCAGTGAAATAGATACCCTGCCAAGTGCCAAGAAGAAGTTCGTTATCGTCGATGATAACAGTTTCCGAAGCACCAACACAGCTTGACTTCATATGAGCGTCAGAGTTTCCTTCAGCGTGACGGAACTGCGGTCTGTTCGGAAATGTTTCCTCCAAAGCGTAAAGAAGATCAGTTTTTACGTCGGGGTCGGCATTCTCATTTATGGTTATCGCCGCCGTGGTGTGTGGACAGAATACCACTGCAATGCCGCTTTGCACTCCTGATTCTGTGACAGCCTGCCTTACATAGCTCGTGATGTTGTAAAGCCCTCTGCGTTCTGTCTTGATAGTGTATCTTTTAAGCATATGTATCCGTCCTTTCAACGGTCGCTTTCCTAACTCAGAAAAGTTGACTCAGTTTCATTTCTGTTCGGTCTGCCCATAAGATTTTTGATAGCGTTAGCCGCAGGCTCGCCCTCGAAAAGCACCTTTGCAAGCTGTTCTGTGATAGGCATTTCAATGCCCATTCTCTTTGAAAGCTCCCATGCGTTTTTGGTGCATACATAGCCCTCAACAGTGCCGACCTGTCTTACAGCCTCCTCAGGGGTAACTCCCTTACCTATGAGGATACCCGCACGGCGGTTTCTGCTGTGCATTGAACAGCAGGTAACGATAAGGTCGCCTATGCCGCTAAGTCCGCCAAAGGTTTCAAGCTTTGCGCCCATTGCAACTCCAAGACGTGATATCTCTCTGATTCCCCTTGTCATAAGTGCAGCCTTTGTGTTGTCACCAAGTCCAAGGCCGTCGCAAACGCCTGCCGCCAAAGCGATGACGTTTTTCAGCGAACCGCCTATCTCGCAGCCCATAACGTCATCATTAACATACACTCTGAACGTATCGTTAGAAAGAGTGTTCTGTATATAATATGAAACCTCCCTGTCGTCAGAAGCAGTAACAACAGTAGTGGGAACTTTTCTTGCCACTTCCTCTGCGTGTGACGGACCAGTAAGCACCGCAACATGATTGTTCGGAAAGCACTCTCTCGCCACACAGCACATAGTTTTAAGGCTTCCGCCCTCAAGACCCTTTGCCGTGTTCACAACTATCGTTTTGCTTTCAAGATAAGGCACAACGCTTTCGCAAACCTCTCTGAGGAAAGGTGAAGGTATGCCAAGTATCACCATGTCTTTATCCTTAACACAGCTTATATCCGTTGTAAGCTCGATAGTCTTGTTCACCTGAACGCCAGGAAGCTTTGCTTTAAGCTCGCCTGTTCTCTTGATAGCATCTATCTCGTCCTGAAACTTTGACCACACCGTTACCTTGTGACCTGCATTGTCACACATTATCGCCAGTGCAAGACCAAATCCGCCTGAACCGAGTATAGTAATATCTGCCATAATAAAACCTCCCTTACGCCTTTTTCTTGCTTCCGAATTTGTTTTCGGTGCCGTTCATAAGGCGTTTGATATTAGGTCTGTGCATATAAATGATAAGCAGACCGATAGCCGTTGCCATAAGAGTGTTTGCAAGAACGCCGTCGCCCTTGATGATAAAAAGCTGAACGATAGGCGTAAAAACAGGATATGCGATAGCGGCGCATATAGAACCTACAGACACGTATTTTGTTGCTGCAAGCACGATAGCGAAAACAGCCACCGAGAAAGCACAGGTCAGCGGGTCGATAGCGATAAGGGTCGTTGCCGCAATAAGAACGCCCTTTCCACCGTGAAAACCATAGAATACCGGGAAAATATGTCCAAGCATTACAAAAAAGCCCGCAAGATATCCGATAAACTTATCGTCATGAAAAAATGTCACACCGAAGCCGTTTGTCACCACAAGACGGCAGATAACTACCGCAAGCACGCCCTTTGCAAGGTCACACAACAGCGTTGCCGCCGCAGGCCCTTTTCCGAATACTCTCAGAACATTGGTCAAACCTGCGTTGTTGCTTCCGTAATCACGGATATCCTTATGCTTTAAAACTCTGCACACGATTATGGCAGAATTAAGACTTCCGAAAAGATAGGAAAAAATTATAGTGAATGCCAGACTTAAAAATATGTCCACAAAATAACCTCCAGAATTTTATTTAACGTCGTCCTTGTCACGCTCTCTTATCTTGAAAACGATAGGCGTGCCTTCAAGTCCGAAGGTCTCTCTTATCTGATTTTCAATATAACGCTGATAGGAAAAATGATACAGATCGGCTCTGTTTACAAAAAACACGAATGTAGGCGGTTTGGTAGAAACCTGCGTCATGTAGTATATCTTCAGCCTTCTGCCCTTGTCAGACGGTGGCTGTACCCTTTGGGTAGCATATGCGAGAACGTCGTTAAGTCTGCCTGTCGGTATTCTGATAGAGTTCTGCTCTGCAACGAACTTGATAGTATCAAAAAGCTTGTCCATTCTCAGACCTGTTTTTGCAGAGATGAACACAAAAGGCACATAGCTCATGAAGCTGAAATCGTCCTGAAGTTTTTTCTGGAAGTCGTTCATGGTGTTAGTTTCTTTCTCAATAGCGTCCCACTTGTTCACCGCAACAACGCAAGCCTTGCCCTTTTCGTGAGCATAGCCTGCCACCTTTGAATCCTGCTCAGTAAAGCCCACAGTTGCGTCAATAACGATAACCGCAACATCAGCTCTGTCAACAGCCATATAAGCCCTCAACACAGAGTATTTCTCAATAGTCTCCAGCACCTTTGACTTACGTCTGATACCAGCCGTATCTATGAAAACGAACTTGCCCTTTTCATTTTCCACAACCGAGTCAGTAGCGTCACGGGTAGTGCCTGCAATATTTGACACGATAACACGTTCCTCACCGCATATCTTGTTTATTATAGAGGACTTTCCAACGTTAGGCTTGCCGATAACAGCGACCTTTATCGAATCATCATCATCGTCCTCTTCATTTTCCTCCGGAAGATATTTCAGCACCTCGTCAAGGAGATCGCCCGTTCCGTGACCATGGACAGAAGAAACAGGAAACGGTTCACCCAAACCGAGATTATAGAACTCATACAGCTCCATAGGCGGTTCGCCCACATTATCCACCTTGTTCACGCAAAGCACGATAGGCTTGCCCGATTTCAAAAGCATCTGTGCCACCTCATAATCAGTAGCAGTAACGCCGCATTTAAGATCTGTCACAAGAATGGTGACATCGGCTTTCAGTATAGCAAGCTCCGCCTGTCTGCGCATCTGAGCAAGGATAATATCATCAGACTCAGGCTCGATTCCGCCCGTGTCAACCAGCATGAACTCGTGTCCGAGCCATTCGCACTTTGCATATATCCTATCTCTTGTGACGCCAGGAGTATCTTCAACTATAGAAAGTCTTTGACCGATAAGCTTATTAAAAAGAGTAGACTTACCAACATTAGGTCTGCCCACTATCGCAACGATCGGCAATGACATATATATCGACCTCATTTCATATAAATTTGCACATTGATACATCATATAGTATAACACAATTTCTCACGTTTTGTCAACCATACGAGAAATACAGCACCCACATTTCATAGATTTTTACTGCAAATATGTAGAAGCAAACAGCGTTTGCCCGCCTTTTTCACTGCTACAACAAAAAAGAGCAGAACGGCCTAAGCCATTCTGCTCTATGTGCTTATCAAAAATTATGCTTCCTTCTTGATAACCTCTACGCCCTTATAATAACCGCAATTCTTGCAAACCTTGTGTGGTGAAGTAAGCTCACCGCAGTTAGAACATTTACAAAGTGCAGGTGCGTCAAGCTTCCAAACTGCTGAACGTCTCTTGTCACGTCTAGCCTTGGATACTTTTCTCTTTGGTACTGCCATTCTGGCACCTCCTCGTCAGTAAAATCATTATAGTCTGTTCAGCTATTTCCCGTCAAGAGCAGTTACATTTGCCCTCATTCAAATCCTGTCCGCAAACGTAACACAAACCCTTGCAGTCATCCCTGCAAAGAATTTTTGTAGGCAGCTGTAACAACAAATCTGAAATAGCTAATTCGTCCAGATCAAGAGTATTGTTCTCGCAGACCACATAATCGTCTCTGTCGCTTTGAACACTCCTCACCAGAGTGTGTTCAAAGTCATAAACATACTCCCTGCTGAACTCCTTTAGACATCTGTCACAGGTGTGATCCATAGTAAAAACAGTCTTGAACCTGAGCGTTACCACCCCTGCCCTGTTCTCTATCTCACCTGTTACCGCAACGGGCGATGCAAAAGAATATCCGCCATACTCCGACAGCTTGTCTGCTGTTATGGAATAATCGATCGTTTTTCGCTCTCCGATTATATCGAAAAGTTCCTTCAACTGTACATTCATACTTGCACCTCAAACATCACAAATTCCATTATAACCTGAGAAACGTGATTTGTCAATACTTTTTTTCAATTTTTTCGTTTTTGCTATCAAAATACCAATAAACGAAGCGCAAAGCCTTACTTGATGAAAGCCTTTACCTTTGCAGGCAGCTCATCAACGTCAGCAGATACTGTGAAAGTAACGTTTACGTCCTTTGTGAGAACTGCTACCTTTTCAAGCATATTGCCAAGAGCGTCATAATCTCTGCCGCCGATCTTCAGGATACCGTCAACGAAAACTTCCTGAATGTCATAGTTGCCAGCCATCAGACCTGCAACAAAGCCATAGAAGCTGTCAAAGCTGTTGATACCGTATTCTTCAGCGTCAGCCAATCTTACATTATGAGGAAGGTCATAGGTAAGCTGCATACCTCTTTCGATGCAAACAACGTTGCCTGTAGCATTTTCAGCAGCCTTCTTGATAGAATCAACAAGTATCTTAGTCTTGCCTGTGCCCTTTTTACCTGGAATCAAATTAATCATATAAACTCTCCGTTCCGCTTATTAAAGCATTTATTTTAAGAGCAGACCCCCGAAGGGGAAACGCTCAAAATTTCCTTTTGTTCTGCCTTTAGGATATTAGCCCAGCTTAGCCTCGAGTTCAGCCTTCTGTGACTCATAACCCGGCTTGCCGAGAAGAGCGAACATATTCTTCTTGTAGCTTTCAACGCCCGGCTGATTGAATGGGTTTACGCCAAGCATATAACCTGAGATAGCGCAAGCCTTCTCGAAGAAGTAGATCATCTCGCCAAGGTTTTCCTCATCGAGCTTATCAACATCTATAACGATATTAGGAACGCCGCCCTCAGTGTGAGCAAGGATAGTACCCTGATATGCCTTTTCATTTACAACTGACATATTCTGATTTGTGAGGAAGTTAAGTCCGTCAAGATTATCCTTGTCAGGCTCCAAGAACAGGTCGCTCTTTGGTGTCTTGATGTGCATAACTGTCTCAAACATAAGTTTTGAGCCGTCCTGAATGAACTGACCAAGTGAGTGCAGGTCTGTAGAGAAAGTAGCGGCAGATGGGAATATACCCTTATCGTCCTTGCCCTCGCTCTCGCCGAACAACTGCTTGAACCACTCGCCCATCATTGTGAATGAAGGGTCATATGAAACGAGCATCTCAACGCTCTTGCCTTTTCTGTAGAGAATGTTTCTGAGTGCTGCATACTTATAGCAATCGTTGTTATCATCAGCAGAATACTTCTTCATACCCTCTCTTGCACCAGCCATGAGCTTGTCGATATCACAGCCTGCTGCTGCGATAGGAAGAAGACCAACTGCTGTAAGAACTGAAAATCTTCCGCCAACGTCATCAGGAACAACGAATGTCTCATAGCCCTCTTCGTCAGAAAGCTGCTTGAGGGTACCCTTAGCCTTGTCTGTTGTGGCAAAAATTCTTGTCTTAGCCTCTTCCTTGCCATACTTATCTTCAAGAAGCTTCTTGAAAATTCTGAAAGCAAGTGCAGGCTCAGTTGTTGTGCCAGACTTTGAAATTACGTTTACGCAGATATCTCTGCCCTCACAAATTGAAAGCACCTCATTGAGGTAAGCCGAGCTGATATTGTTTCCGACAAAATAGATGTCAGGAGTATCCTTCTTAAGATTGTTGTAGAATGGCGACTTGAGCAGCTCGATTGCAGCTCTTGCACCAAGATAAGAACCGCCGATACCGATAACGATGAGAACATCGCACTTTTCCTTTATTCTTGCGGCAGCAGCCTTGATCCTTGCAAATTCTTCCTTATCATAATCCTCAGGGAGTGTTACCCAGCCGAGAAAGTCATTTCCCAGACCGTTTCTGTTTACCAGAGTATTATGAGCGGCAGTTACCTGCGCAGCCATACCCTCGTATTCATGTTCACTTACAAAACCCTCAAGATACTTTGTGTTAAGCTTTAATGACATTATCCTTCATTTCCTTTCCTTACCTGTCGGAGAGCGCGATACCATAAAACACGTTTCTCCGTTAATACTAGATAAATTATACTATATTTTTGTGAACATTTCAAGAGTTTTATAAAGCGAAATCATCTTTTGTACATTTTAAACAAATATAATATTACATACTCAGCAAATTGTACACAAGCTTTTTTATGCCGCAGATAAAATTCATTTTCTTCACCTCTTTGCAGGCGACTATCTTTCCCTCTAATATCACCTCACCGCCCATGGTGTATCTTATTTCTCCCGCAGTTTCGCCATTTTTCACAGGTGCGTCAAGCTTCTCCTCTGCCGTAAAATCGCACTCCACCATACGATATGTTCCCCTCGGTATAACTATAGGATAAAGCCCCTCGGGAGCAAGCTCCACAGAAAGCTCCTCTCCTCCGCACACCACAGTTTCCTTTACCATATCCTCAGGAAATTCAGGGGTGTATATCTCATATGTATCGAACGCCAAGTTCAGAAGTTTCTTCGCCTCAGCATTCATATCCTCCTGCGAATCGCAGCCGTTAAGCACTACGCATACTGACATATCCCCTTTTTCAGCCGTTGCCGCAATACAGCTCCCAGCCTTTTCACTTCCCCACGCTTTCATGCCTGTTATGCCCTTGTAAGTACGCACAAGCCTATTAAGATTTACAAGCTCCGCCTTGCCGTCTCTCACAGTGTCAAGCCAGCAGGTAAGGTAAGGAGTGAGATTTTTGTATTTTGCAAGTTCCGAACAAAGCAAAGCCGTGTCCTTCGCTGTTGTAACATTGCCCTCTCCCATGCCGGTACAATCAGTGTAAACAGTACCATTCATGCCAAGCATTTTCGCACGGCTGTTCATAAGCTCCACCGCCTTGTCTGCCGAGCCTGCCACCTTTTCCGCAAGCGCTGCACAGCCGTCGTTTGCATTGCCTGCAGACACTGATTTTATAAGCTCCTCCACAGATATCTTCTCTCCCTTGTCAAGCCATATCTGGCTTCCCTGCTGAGAGTTGGCATACTCCGACACCACTGACGTGTCGCTCATGGAAAGCTCACCGCTGTCTATCTTTTCTGCTGTGAGCAAAAGCACCATGAGCTTCGCATAGTGACCGCACTCACACTGCTCCTGCGGCTCTTTTTCAAAAAGCACCCTGCCTGTGGTCATCTCCGTCACCACTGCAGACCTAGCCGTAAGCCCCTCTATAATATCGCTCACCGCCACAGTGTCCGCAGGCACAAAGTCCTCCGCTGACAGCGCACCTGCTTTTTCTTTCCCCTCCGCCAGCGAACACACCATAAACACTGCCACCGCTGCACATAACACTGCTGAGCATATTTTCCTTAATATTTTCACATTTTCCACCTCTCACATATACTATTTTTATATTTATATTCACCCTGTCCCGAAATTAGCATTATGCCCCAAAAAGTTTCCGGAAACTCATTTGTAAATAGTTGCAGGAATTTGTTAAATAACTGTTACAACTCTTGAAATAAATATGGGAGTGTGCTATAATGTATTCTATAGAAATGTGTATTTTATAAGCGAAATATTTATATGAGGTGATTTAACAATGACAGAAATGGAACTTTACAAGCTTTGGTGTGAAAAGGCTGTTGACGATCCTGATCTCCAGACAGAGCTTAAATCTATCGAGGGCGACGAGGCTGCGATCCAGGACAGATTTTACAGAGATCTTGAATTTGGCACAGGCGGACTCAGAGGAGTTATCGGTGCAGGCGCATACAGACTTAATGTTTACACTATCAGACGTGCAACACAGGGTCTTGCAGACTATGTAAACGGCGCATTTGAAAACGGCAGCGTAGCTATCGCATATGACAGCCGTATCAAGTCTGACAAGTTCGCAAAGGAAGCTGCTGCGGTTCTGGCTGCAAACGGCATAAAGGTATACATCTATTCAGAGCTTATGCCGACTCCAATGCTTTCATGGGCTGTAAGAGAGCTTAAATGTCAGGCAGGTATCGTTATAACTGCATCACACAATCCTGCAAAGTACAATGGTTACAAGGTTTACGGCGAGGACGGCTGTCAGATCACACTCGATGTTGCAAACACAGTTATCGGCAAGATCAACGCAGTTGAGATGTTCGGCGGTGCAAAGGTAATGGACTTTGAGGACGGCATCAAGTCAGGCAAGATCGAATACATCAAGCAGGAAGTTATCGACAAGTATCTTGACAAGGTAGCACAGCAGGGCGTACATACTGACCTCGTAGCAGACAGCGGACTCAAGGTTGTATACACACCGCTCAACGGTACAGGCAACAAGCCTGTAAGAGCTATCCTCAAGAAGATAGGCATAAAGGAAGTAACAGTAGTACCTGAGCAGGAAAATCCTGACGGAAACTTCCCTACCTGCCCGTTCCCTAACCCTGAGATCAAAGAGGCACTTGCAAAGGGACTTGAGCTTTGCAAGACAGTAAAGCCTGATCTTCTTCTTGCAACAGACCCAGACTGTGACAGAGTTGGTATCGCAGTACCTGACCCTGACGGAAACTATGTACTGTTCAGCGGAAATGAAGTAGGCGCAATGCTTCTCAAATACATTTGTCAGGAAAGAACAGCTCTTGGCACAATGCCAAAGAACCCTGTAGCTGTTAAGACTATCGTAACAACAGACATATGCAAGAAGATAGCAGCAGAGTACAATGTAGAGCTTAGAGAAGTTCTCACAGGCTTCAAGTTTATCGGCGAGCAGATCGGTTTCCTTGAGAAAGAGGGACAGGACGACAGATATATCTTCGGATTTGAAGAGAGCTATGGCTATCTTGCAGGCTCATATGTAAGAGATAAGGACGCAGTAGTAGGCTCAATGCTCATTTGTGAAATGGCAGCATTCTACAGAACAAAGGGCATCTCACTGCTTCAGGCAAGAGAAGATATGTACAAGAAGTACGGCAACTATCTCCACAGCCAGAAGTCATTCCAGTGCGAGGGTGCAAGCGGAATGGAGAGAATGAAGGAGATCATGACTGATCTAAGAGCTGATCCACCTAAGGCTATTGGCGGACTCAAGGTAGTAGACATAGCAGATTATCTTGCATCTGAGGAAACAAACCTTGAAACAGGCGCAAAGACAGTTCTTACACTTCCAAAGTCAGATGTTATCGCATTCAAGCTTGAGCAGGGTGCAAGTGTAATAATCAGACCTTCCGGCACAGAGCCAAAGATCAAGGCATACTACACAACTATTGGCGACACAAGAGCTGATGCAGAAGCACAGGAAGAAAAGCTTATTGAAGATTTCAAGGGCATTCTTGGTTTCTAATAATTACTGAATATAGCGAAAGCAGGCGGTTTCCGCCTGCTTTTTTTTCTGCGTTTTTTACCATAACTTCTGATAAACGCCAACCTCTACAATTCTAAATATAACGCTACTCCGCACCCACAGGCGAACTCTGTTCGCCCATACAGAGTTTCAGACAAATTCGCTGTGCCGCAAAATCGCTACGCTCTTTGCGGATTTTACGTTGTGCTATGGGATAGAAAAAGCGGTGCAGAGTTTTTTTTACTCCGACACCGCTTTGATTTTGCTTTTAGTTTGTTTTTCTTCTATTGCTTTTCTGCACCGCTTTTGTAGGCTTGCGCCTATTGAGGCTCTGCCTCAAACTCCGACAGGGCTTTGCCCTGTACCCACAATGGGTTTCACCCCTTGACCCTGACCAGGGGCGTGCCCCTGGACCTTTTGCTCGCTACGCTCGGTGTTGACTTTTACTTTATGCTTGTGATTTACTCGGTTTGGCTATGCCATTCCTCACTCCTCACTTCTCACTTTAACCGAGAAGTTTATCCGCAATGGAATCCAGCCAGCCGCCCTCGACTTCTTCTATCTCACCGTTATCGCAAGCTTTCGCAAACTTCGGGTCTATAGGCATTTTCGCCACAGCGTCGATACCAAACTTCACTGCCGCTTCGTCCACATGGCTCTCACCATAGATATTATGCTTCTTTCCACAATCAGGACACTCAAAATATGACATATTCTCCACTATTCCAAGCACCGGTACTTTCATCATATCCGCCATATGCACCGCTTTCTCGACTATCATGGAAACCAATTCCTGTGGCGAAGTGACGATAACTATGCCGTCAACCTTAATGGATTGAAAAACTGTCAGTGGCACGTCGCCTGTTCCAGGTGGCATATCTATAAACATCACGTCAACGTCGTTCCATGCCACATCTGTCCAAAACTGCTTCACTGCACCTGCGATAACAGGGCCACGCCATACAACAGGGTCAGTTTCATTTTCAAGAAGCAGATTAAGGCTCATTATCTCAATACCGGTCTTGCTCACCGCAGGGATAATGCCATACATATTGGTATTAGCTCTCTCGTGGATATTAAACGCTGTCGGTATAGACGGGCCTGTTATGTCAGCGTCCAGCACAGCGGTCTTAAAACCACGTCTTTGTGCCGTTACTGCAAGCATACTTGTCACCAAAGACTTGCCTACGCCACCCTTTCCACTCATTACTGCATATACCTTTTTCACAGAGCTCGCAGCATTAAGCTCCTCTTTCAAGCTCTTTTTATCAGAGCATTTTGAAGCACAGTTTTCGCAATCATGTGTGCAGCCTTCGCTCATAGAATCATTCCTTTCAAGGCATTTACACCTTTATTTACTATGTTAAGTATATCACTTTGACCGTGAAAAGTCAACCAATACTGACTTTTCACCCAAAGCACTGCTGCCGCATAAAATAAAACAGCCCTGCACCTTGTAACAAAATAGATACTTTGGTATAATACCCCGATAATAAGGCAATAATAGGAACAAGCAGGAGCAAAAGCCTGCAAATCAAGGCGAAAGCCCATAGAATAGGAGTGTTTACAAGTGACTGTACACAGGGGCGATATATATTATGCAGATCTCAGCCCAGTGGTAGGCTCAGAGCAAGGCGGTATGCGACCGGTGCTGATAGTACAAAATGACATAGGCAATAAGCATTCACCCACAGTGATAGCAGCGGCAATAACGAGCCGCCTTGATAAAGCGAAACTGCCGACACATATAGAAGTTGGCGGTGGCACCTGTGGACTAGCGAAAGATTCCGTGGTATTGTTGGAACAGATCCGTACATTGGACAAGAAAAGGCTAAAGGAGAAAATGGGAACACTTGACGTAAGCTCCATGTCCGCAGTAAATTCGGCATTATCAATAAGCTTTGGATTAAAGCTCTAGTTAAATGAGGAATGAGGAGTGAGGAATGACAACGTCAAACCGAACAAATCACAAACACCAAATAAAGAACAAAAGATAAAGCGGTGTCGGAGTGGAAACTCTGCACCGCTTTTCTATCCCAAAAAAATCCGTAGGGGCGGTCAAAAACCGCCCTTCTAAAAATCATATCAAACCTATCCGAGAATATCAGAGTGTAGCAATAATAATTCCTCACTCCTCACTCCTAGTTCCTCACTAACCATGACCCTATGAAAAGGCAGATTGTAAGCCGCATAATCAGTTATGCCCTTGCCCTGATTAGGATTAGCCTTTGAGTAAACAGCGTCACAACAGAATAATACAACAAGTATCACGCACGCCGCAAACCTTGCCTTGAATGGTATCTTCTTCAAAAGATCATCAAAAAACGGTGCCATGATGTATATTCCTGCACAGCCTGCAAAGCCAAATATCAACGCTCCCTCAAGACATATCCTGCCATTGATGTTGCAGAAATATCCCGTATAATCCCAATATTTCATGTGCTTGAACGTTTCAAGATACCAACTCGTTACGTATTCGACCACCGAGCATAACCCCACAACAAGGAAAAAAGTCGCCACATGGTGGTCTATGAACCGCTTCAGCAGTATGATACCGCACACACCGCCAAAGCCATATATAGGAAGCCATGGACCAAACATGGTTCCTCGATTGACGAAAACTCCATCCTCAACGATGTGTATGCCCACTTCCCATATCCAGCCTATAAATGCGAATATGAAAAACAGCAGTATATACGTCATGAGTGTATAATTTCTGTGATAGTCACGGTGAACTATAGTCTTGTTGGCAAATCGGCTGAAATGCGCCTTTCTGTCTACCGCAAGACCGGGGTATTGCTCAAATTCCCGCAGATCGTCAAGCGTCAGCGTTCTCTCCATTATTCACCGCCCCCATTCTCATTATTTTCAGGCACTTTTATCGTGCATATCGGTATGCTTCTAACAATGTCAGGATTTTCGCCCTTTTGTGCAGCTTCCTCAGCCATAAGCTCTTCCAGAAGGTCAAGGTCAAGCAGCTTGTCATTAAGCTCCTCATAGCCCTCTATCTTGTTCTTGATAGCCTCACGCCTTAGCTGTAAATACACCTCTGCGTCTATTGCAGTTGTGTATGGGTTAGACCAGAATACTCCCACCGCACCGAAAGATATGCTCGAAAGCAGTGTCCAGCCTATCATAGAAAGATCCACCTTGAAAAGCTGCCACTTGTATCCCCTAGTCATGGCGATAGAAAGCTTTATTGCCTTTCTCGTCTTGATGTTAGGGTTTTCCGCACATATGAACGGCACCATTGAATAGGCATAATGTTTTATAGGATATCCCACGATAGTAAACGCCCATAAGGTCTGATATATGCTGGTTACAAACATAGTCCTTGCGGGGTGAAGCGTTCTCTCACGGAAAAGAAAGCCTAGTCTGCCTATCTTCGTTTTCTTGTATGTGTGATTTTCAAGGAAAAATCTTCTCTCACATACCCAAAGCACATTCACTATGAATATGGTGAACATCAACTGGAAAATAAAATACACGAATGAAACTATAGTATCCCATGTGGATTTTTTTCCTAAAACATTCATTATCGCCGTAAGCAATGAAAACTGATAGGAATTAGAGCTTGTTGCACTGTCAAAATAAACCGAAGCAGAGGCTGTAAAATTATTGAGCCTGTCATTAAGATAGGTCTGTGCCTTTTCCTTTGCATTTCGGCTAAAAGAAAAAGCGTCCGCCAGTGCTTCCAGATTAGAAGTGTCGTTTGATGAACCAAAGAACGTGACTTCCTTTGAATTTAGCCCGTCAACTCCGTATTTTTTATAAGCATCCAACCACTTTTTTACAGCGTCAGGGTTATCTATCTGCCACTTGTCACTGACCTGCTCTGCCGTAAGACCATTTTTGACCATATCCTCAATGATCTCTTCCTTATCTTCGGCGTCATATTTAAGATCAGCAACGTGAGAATTATCATAGCTTGACACATTCTGCGTGGTCGAGCCATATTCTCCTGCAATAAATACCATTATGAAGCACACTGCTATGCAGGCGATATAATTTCGCTTCACCCTGCCTTTAGCCGACTGCTTTATTTTTTTTCGGTCAAGCTTTATGACCACCGGCTTATCTTCATTTTTCTTCATCTAAAACTATGCCCCCGACGGGACATATCCTCCCTTCACACATACCACTTAACAAAACACTACATAATCAACAATAAATCGACTATTTAATTATATCTTTTTTTTGTGAATATGTCAACGATTTTGAGATCAAAACAAGTTTATTTTAAGATAGTTTTAAGTTTACGTTTAAAACGCCAAACTTTTTTGAATATTTTCATCTGCAATGTAGAAAATAACATCAAATGACGATATTCATCAATAGGAGTGATAAAATGAAAGCCACTAAGCTTATGAAAACCTCACCCTCTGTCATCTCTTTCGCAGCCATAGGCGGCAAAAAAGAAAACGAAGGACCTTTGGGCGATTATTTTGACAAAATAAATGACGATCCCTATTTATCCACAGATAGCTTTGAAAAGGGCGAAAGTCAGCTTCAAAAGCAGGCAGTGCTTCACGCTTTGGATAAAGCCGCCCTCTCCCCCGAGGATATAGACGTGCTTTTCGGCGGTGACCTGCTAAATCAGTGTGTCGGCACTACCTATGGCGTAAGAGCCTTTGAAATGCCCTTTCTCGGCATTTACGGAGCCTGCTCCACCATGGCGGAGGGACTTCTCCTCGCCTCTCTTTTCGTTGACAACGACCTGGCAAAAAAAGCAATGGCGGTCACATCCTCCCACTTCTGCACCGCTGAAAGACAGTACCGCTTTCCCCTCAACTACGGTGGACAGCGTACTCCCACATCTCAGTGGACAGCCACAGCCTCAGGCTCATTGGTGGTTGCCCCCTCGGACAAGCCCCCCTACATCAGGGGCTGTACTATCGGAAAAATAGTTGACTTGGGCGTGAGCGACGCCAACAACATGGGTGCAGCCATGGCACCTGCAGCCTTTTCCACCATAAGCACATTTTTCACCGACACAGGCATGACGCCCTCCGACTTCGATTATATCGTCACAGGCGACCTTGGAAAAGTTGGAAGCCGTATTCTCTGTGAGCTTTTCGAGCGTGAAAATATAAATATCCGTGACAATCATAAAGATTGCGGCATGATGCTCTATGACTTTGACGAGCAGGATATCCACGCAGGTGGAAGCGGCTGTGGGTGTGCAGGAAGCGTTCTGTGCGGCTATTTTCTCCCGAAGCTCCGTGCAGGTGAAATAAAAAATATCCTCTTTGCTGCCACGGGTGCGCTAATGTCACCAACAGTAAATCAGCAAGGGGAATCTATCCCCTCTATCTCACATCTCGTGTGGCTGTCAGTGGAAAAAGATATGAAAGGAGCAAACTAATGAACTATCTATGGGCTTTTCTTATAGGAGGTCTTTTTTGTGCCATAGGACAGGTGCTTATGGACTTCACAAAACTGACCCCCGCACGAATACTGGTGGCATACGTCACAGGCGGCGTGCTTCTAGGTGCGCTGGGACTTTATAAGCCACTTATAGACCTCGCAGGCTGTGGCGCAACTGTCCCTCTCACGGGCTTCGGCTATCTTCTCTATAACGGTGTCCGTGAACAGATAGATAAAATAGGCTTCCTAGGCATTTTCACAGGGGGACTTACCGCCTCCGCCGCAGGCATAACTGCAGCCATGACATTCGCCTTTATCTTTTCGCTTTTCTTTAAAAGCTCGGCAAAAGAATAGTTTTATCTTGACAAACCCCAAACCCAGTGGTATTATAAAGATATGTAAATTGGGGGTGCAGAATAATGTACAAACAGATATATCCCGTCATAGGCGACGAAAAAAACCTGCCCTTTTATGTGGTAGGTCTGGGACTTGAAAGCTGGCAGTTTCCAATAAAACGTGCAGATGGCTACGAGTACCCACAAATATTTTTGTCACGCTCAGGGGAGGGCGAGGTCATAATAAACGGAGAAACCACAAAAATACCGCCCGATACTGTTTTCTATATCCCCCCATTCTGTCCTCATGAGTATCATGCGCTAAGCGATGCGTGGTATCTGGATTGGATAGCCTTTTCCGGCTCACAGGTCATTCCCCTCTTGGAGCAGTGGAAGCTTAATAAGTTCACCGCCATTCAAGGGGTAGATATGGACAGATTACGCCGTATCATAACACGCATCTATTATACTCTGAAAAGTGATAAGCTTTATGGCAATCATTACGCTTCAGCACAGCTTTACGACTTTCTTATAGAATATCGTAAAATAGCTGATAACAGGCTAAGAGCGGTCAAAACCGCCCTTTTAAAATCATATAAAACCTATCCGAGAATATCAGAGTAAAAGCAAGAATAATTCCTAACTCCTCACTACTTAGAAAGCAGCTTCTTTATTCTCTCCATAGCCTCAACAGTTCTGTCCTTATCACCAAAAGCAGTAAGTCTGAACCAGCCTTCGCCATTCTTGCCAAAACCTGCGCCAGGTGTGCCAACAACATTTGCATTCTCAAGAAGATAATCAAAGAACTCCCAAGAACCCATGTTGTTAGGGCATTTCAGCCAAATGTATGGCGAGTTCTTGCCGCCTGTGTACTTGATACCAAGCTCGTCAAGTGTGGAAGCCATTACCTTTGCGTTGTTCTGATAGTATTCAATGTTTGCTCTTGTCTGTTTCTGACCCTCCTCAGTGAATACAGCCGCAGCAGCACACTGAACAGGATATGATACACCGTTGAACTTTGAGCCTTCACGTCTGCCCCAAAGCTGAGCGATAGATACTTCACTGCCGTCAGATGCCTTAACAACAAGCTCGTGTGGGATAACTGTATATCCACATCTCATTCCTGTAAAGCCTGCTGTCTTTGAAAGTGAGCACATCTCGATAGCACATTCCTTTGCACCCTCAACAGCAAAAATACTTCTTGGTACGTCCTTTTCTGTAATGAATGCCTCGTATGCAGAATCGTAAATGATGATAGCGTTGTTCTTCTTTGCATAGTCTATCCAAACTTTAAGCTGCTCCTTAGTGTAAACAGAACCCGTTGGATTGTTAGGTGAGCAAAGATAAATAATGTCGCACTTTACGTTCTCGTCAGGCATAGCCGCAAAGTTGTTCTCCTCGTTTGAATCAGCATAAATTACCTTTCTGCCGTTCATAAGGTTCGTGTCAACATAAACAGGATATGCAGGGTCTGTGATAAGCACTACATTGTCGTCACCGAAAATGTCAACAATGTTTCCGCAGTCAGACTTTGCACCGTCGTTTATCCTGATATCGTCAGCAGGAATGTCAACACCGAAGCTCTTGTAGTAGCCTGCAACAGCCTCTTTCAGGAAGTCATATCCTGCACCGCTGTCCTCATAGCCCTTGAATGTTTCCTTGACGCCCATTTCGTCAGCGCCCTTTTTCATCGCCTCAACAACGCACTTTGCGATAGGCTGAGTAACGTCGCCGATACCCATTCTGATAATGTCAGCCTCAGGATGAGCCTCAGTGAAAGCCTTTACCTTCTTGGCAATGTTTATAAAAAGATAATTCTTTTCCAGCTTGAGAAAATTTTCGTTTATACTTGGCATAATTCCAACTCCTTTTCATTTTTGCGACCCGAAGTTTCACGGGTCAAACTTATAAAACGCACACAGCCGCAAAGCACATTCAAAACGCTCTGCGGCTGCCGCTTTTTTAACGCAGTGTCCGCTGCGAAATTTACATTACGATGTGACCTGAGAATACTGTTACAGCGTCGCCTGTAAGATATACAGCCTCGTCTGTGTATCTTATCTTAAGAGTGCCTCCCTTAAGTATAACAGATATTTCCTCGTCCTTTTTGCAGAATCCGTTAAGAACAGCCGCAACTGCTGCTGCACAAGCACCGGTGCCGCAAGCCCAAGTTTCGCCGGAGCCTCTCTCCCATACTCTCATTTTGAGTGTGTGGTCGTCGATCACCTTGATGAACTCAGCGTTCACTCTCTCAGGGAATATCTTATCATGCTCGAACTCAGGACCTACCTTGTCAATGTCAAGGCTGTCAACATTGTTCATGAATACAACAGCGTGAGGGTTGCCCATTGAAACGCAGGTGATGTTGTAGTCATTTCCTGCAATGTTCACCTTTCTGTCAACTACCCTGCCGTTCTCGTCAGGCTCAAGTTCAACAGGAACAAGGTGAGGAGCAAGAATAGCCTTGCCCATGTTTACAGTAGCACCGCTTACCTCACCGTAGTGACGGATAAGTGAAACTGTCATGATACCCGAAAGTGTTTCGATAGTCATTTCGTCCTTGTCAACAATGCCGTTATCTCTCATGAACTTAGCAACGCATCTGATACCGTTTCCGCACATCTTGCCCTCAGAACCGTCAAGATTGAACATTCTCATCTTAGCGTCTGCGACCTTTGAACGGCAGATAAGGATAACACCGTCACCACCGATACCGAAGTGTCTGTCAGACAGATTGAGTGCCAGACCCTCAGGATTGTCTATTCTCTGGTCAAAGCAGTTGAAGTAGATGTAGTCATTGCCGCAGCCCTGCATCTTTGTGAACTCAAATGTCTGCTTTTCAGTTCTCATGTTGTTGATATCAACTATCTCAGTAGTTGACTCAGTGTATTTACTTCTGATAGATGCCGCAATAGCGTTTGCAGTGTCGATAGAAGTCAGACAAGGAATGTTCCACTCAACTGTCTTTCTTCTTATCTTAACAGAATCTCTTGTAGGTATTCTGCCCTTTGAAGAAGTTGAGATAACATAAGCTATCTTTCCGCTCTCGATAAGTGTGAGAGTGTTATTGTCCTCGTTCTCGTGTATCTTAGCCACTACCTCAGCGTCAATGCCATGCTCGTGAAGCACCTTAGCAGTGCCGTTTGTAGCGTATATCTTAAATCCAAGGTCAGCGAACATCTTAGCTGTCTGTGGTATCTCGCCCTTGTCAGAATCTCTGACAGTGATGAATACTCCGCCCTTCTTGCCAAGCTTGTAGCCAGCAGCAGTAAGGCCCTTATACAGTGACTCTTCAAGAGAATTAGAAACTGCAAGCACCTCACCTGTTGACTTCATCTCAGGTCCAAGGTGGTTGTCAACGCCGATAAGCTTCTCGAATGAGAATACAGGAACTTTGACGGCAACATATGGTGAATTTCTGTAAAGGCCAGTGCCGTAGCCCATGTCTTTCAGCTTTTCGCCCAGCATACACTTAGTAGCAAGGTCTACCATAGGAACGCCCGTTACCTTAGAGATATAAGGGATAGTTCTTGAAGAACGTGGGTTTACCTCGATAACATATATCTCGTCATGGTAAGCAATATACTGAATGTTTACAAGACCCTTTGTGTTAAGAGCGATAGCAAGCTTCTTTGAGCACTCGATAATTCTGTTTATCAGGCTGTCAGAAACGTTCCATGCAGGATAAACTGCAATAGAGTCGCCTGAGTGGATACCTGTTCTCTCGATATGCTCCATGATACCAGGGATAAGAATATCCTCGCCGTCACAGATAGCGTCTATCTCAAGCTCAGTACCCATAAGGTACTTGTCTATAAGTACAGGGTTCTCTATTCCCTGGTCGAGAATGATCGCCATGTATTCCTTGATATCGTCATCGTTGAATGCGATTATCATGTTCTGTCCGCCGAGAACGTAAGAAGGTCTCATAAGAACAGGATAGTGTATCTTGTTTGCAACTTCAAGAGCCTCGTCACAAGTCATAACAGTGAAGCCCTGCGGTCTTTTTATCTTAAGCTGTTCAAGCAGCTCGTCAAATCTCTCTCTGTCCTCAGCAGCGTCGATAGCGTCAGGAGGAGTACCAAGAATGTTTACACCATGCTCAGCCATATGCTTTGTAAGCTTGATAGCAGTCTGTCCGCCGAATGCCACAACAACGCCAACAGGCTTTTCAACTCTGATGATGTTCATAACGTCCTCGTCAGTAAGAGGCTCGAAATAAAGTCTGTCAGCAGTATCAAAGTCAGTTGAAACTGTCTCAGGATTGTTGTTTACGATAACAACGTCATAGCCCTTTTCTTTCAAAGCCCATACGCAGTGAACTGACGCATAGTCGAACTCGATACCCTGACCTATTCTGATAGGACCTGAACCGAATACTATAACAGTCTTTCTGTCATGACCCCTGTTTGCAATGAACTCGCTTGCCTCGTCCTCGTTGTCATATGTTGAGTAGAAGTAAGGTGTCATAGCCGCAAACTCAGCCGCACAGGTATCAACCATTTTAAATACAGCATGAACAGGCTTTTCTATCTTCTTGCCTGTTATCTTCTCAATGACCTTATCAGTATAGCCTATCTTCTTAGCTTCAAGATAAGTTTCCTCGTTGAAGTTATTTTTGAGCGTCTTTTCCATGTCTATAAGCTTACAGAGCTTGTAGAGGAACCACTCGTCTATCTTAGTGATGCTGTGTATCTCATCAACAGAAACGCCACGTCTGAGAGCCTCGTATACAACGAAAAGTCTTTCGTCTGTGCAGTCAGAAAGTCTGTCATGGATAGTCTTGTCATCAAGGTCAAGCATCTTAGGTGAGATAAGGCAGTCATGACCTATCTCAGCACCTCTTACAGCCTTCATTATAGCCTGCTCAAAAGTTGAGCCGATAGCCATAACTTCACCAGTAGCCTTCATCTGTGTACCAAGCTCACGCTTAGCATAAACGAACTTGTCGAAAGGCCACTTAGGGAGCTTAACAACAACATAGTCAAGGGCAGGCTCAAAGCAAGCATAAGTCTTGCCTGTTACAGCATTCTTTATCTCGTCAAGAGTATATCCGATAGCTATCTGAGCTGCAACCTTAGCGATAGGATAACCTGTCGCCTTAGAAGCAAGTGCGGAAGAACGTGAAACTCTAGGGTTTACCTCGATAACAGCATACTCGAAGCTGTCAGGGTTAAGAGCGAACTGACAGTTACAGCCACCCTCTACTTTAAGAGTATCGATTATCTTCAAAGCCGCAGAACGGAGCATCTGATATTCCTTATCGGCCAGTGTAACAGCAGGAGCGATAACGATAGAGTCGCCTGTGTGAACACCAACGGGGTCAAAGTTCTCCATTGAGCAAACAGTGATAACGTTGCCCTTAGCGTCTCTCATTACCTCGAACTCTATCTCTTTCCAGCCTGCGATACATTTCTCAACAAGCACCTGAGTGATAGGTGAAAGATAAAGACCATTTCTTGTGATCTCTTTCAGTTCTTCTTCATCATTAACTATACCGCCGCCAGTACCGCCAAGGGTAAAAGCAGGTCTGATGATAAGAGGATAACCGATACCAGGCTGATTAGCGAAGTCTACAGCGTCCTCAACAGTATTAACGACCTTTGAAGGGATACATGGCTGACCGATAGACTCCATAGTGTCCTTGAACATCTGTCTGTCCTCAGCCTTGTCGATAGTTTCAGGGTTAGCACCAAGAAGCTTAACATTATACTTGTCAAGGAATCCCTCCTTAGCAAGCTGCATAGAAAGCGTAAGACCCGTCTGACCGCCAAGGGTAGAAAGCAGGCTGTCAGGGCGTTCTTTTTTGATAACTCTCTTAACAGTTTCAAGAGTAAGCGGCTCAATGTATATCTTGTCAGCCATAGCATTGTCCGTCATGATAGTAGCAGGGTTAGAGTTTATAAGAATAACCTCAAGACCCTCCTGCTTGAGCGCACGGCAAGCCTGTGTACCTGCATAGTCAAACTCTGCAGCCTGACCTATAACGATAGGACCCGAGCCGATAACGAGAACTCGCTTTATATCTTTATTTAAAGGCACTTAAATTCAATCCTTTCTGAAAAGTTTAGGGAAACGCTGAAAGTGAGGAGTGAGGAGTGAGGAGTTATCCCTTCTCACACTCTCGAAAACCGCACCCAGCAGCCCTCTGTGTTAAAGCTTAACGACCTCAGTAAAACATAATGTAGGGGCGAACAGCGTTCGCCCGTTCACTATCACGACCGCCCCATATAAAAGCCGCTCGAATAATGAACACTACAATAGTCATATCAAACACATTCCGTCAGCCACGGGCGAACACTGTTCGCCCCTACTGTTGCAGAAACTGAGATCAATAATTTCTATACTTCAAAAAATCAGAGCTTATTTCTTGTTAGTGTCAATGAGCTCAATAAACTCATCAAACAAGAAGTCAGTATCATGCGGACCACCACAAGCCTCTGGGTGAAACTGTACAGAAAATGCAGGCTCGTTGAGATATCTGATACCCTCACAAGTGCCGTCATTGGCATTTACATAAAGCACCTTTGCTTCACCCTCAGGGAGCGAATCATTCTCTACTGCATATCCATGGTTCTGTGATGTTATGTAAACTCTTCCCGTTTCAGTGTTCTCAGCAGGCTGGTTTGCACCTCTGTGACCATACTTCAGCTTGTGTGTCATCGCACCATGTGCAAGTGCCAAAAGCTGATGACCCAAACAAATTCCAAAAGTAGGTATCTTCATCTCAGAAAGCTTTTTAAGCTCCTCGATTATCTCCACATTCTCCGCAGGATCTCCAGGGCCGTTTGAAAGCATTATGCCGTCAGGTGCAAGCTCCTTTATCCTCTCTGCCTTAGTATAAGCAGGAACAACAGTTACCTCGCAGCCTCTCTTAACAAGCTCTCTTCCAATGTTGTGCTTTGCACCAAAATCGTAAAGCACTACCTTTCTCTTGACCTCGCCCTCAGGCTCGAATGTTTTCTCCTCCGAGCAAGTCGTGTTCTTTACAGCCTCAACTATCGTGTAGTTCTTAAGATCTGTCAAGCCGAAACTTGAACCCTCAGGAACGATCTTTCCGTTCATAACACCCGACTCACGAACTATTTTTGTGAGCTGACGAGTGTCGATACCGTAAAGACCAACGATGTTATGCTGCTTTAAAAAAGTGTCAAGATCACCCTCACAACGGAAGTTGCTAGGCTCTTGACACCAATCTCTAACAATATAAGCTTTAACATGAGGACATTCACTTTCAAAATCCTCAGGAATAACGCCATAGTTACCAATTAACGGAAATGTCTGAACAACTATCTGTCCGTAGTAACTAGGGTCAGTAAGTGTTTCGAGATAGCCTGTCATAGCCGTAGTAAAAACAATTTCGCCAATAGCTTCGCCAGCTGCGCCGAAACTTTTACCCTCGAAAATAGTACCGTTCTCCAAAATCAGATACGCCTTCTGCACTATAAGCTCCTCCTTTTTCACGCAAATTTTTACGATTACTATTATAACACAACCGCCTGCCTTTGTAAAGGCTTTTAACACTTTTTTTAGTTTTTATTTTTCAGTGTAAAATAAAAAACGAGCAGACTGAAGTCCACTCGTAAAAACCTTATTCCGCAGCTGCAGATACAGCCCCGCTTTTCTGTTCACGTTCTCTGAAAATAAGTCCGAAAACAAACCTAACTATCGGACCTGCAAAGAAAAGCTGCCAGCAAAGAGCCATAGGAAAATTCATAGCCGTTGTTTCTAACCATACCGCAATAACTTCCCTGCCTGCGTCCTTAAAAAGCAGCGTAGCCGCAAGGCTCATGAGTGGGCACATAAAAATAACAGAGATAACAGATATGGCAAGCACAAGATGAAAAGGATTATCCTTTCTCACATCAACAATGCTGAAAGCCTTTTTCTTTGCTATCTTTCCCACAGCAAAAAAGTCAAGAACAAAAGCTATCGGAGCCATTATCACAAGTTCATGAAAAGCCTTGAGAAATACGGCATTTGACATTCCGCCCATGTTGAGTGCAATGTTGTAGCATATCATGGCGTACACCATCACAAACACCATCAGCACCGTAAAAACTATCTCCTGAAACAAATTCTTTGGCATAAAAAAATCTTCCTTATGATATCAAACCTACAGCCCTTTCGCAGACGCTGTGTTGTTCGTTATCATTCAGAGAATGTGCGTTTCCAATATAAACCTGTCATAACAATATTCTATTGCTGTATTCCTTACTCATTCATTTTACCATATTTTAAGCCTGCCGTCAATTATCCAAATATGCAGAATATTTTCAAAAACTTGTCGAGAAAAATATATACTTTTACACAAAAAAACAGGCAGACCAAAGCCTGCCCGTATTAAAATGACCCAATATAATCTGTAGGGGCGAACAGCGTTCGCCCGCTTTTACGGCTTATGCAAAGCCTATTTTCTCTTTTTCAACGCCGCTTTAAGCCCTCTCATGATAACATCTCTCGCCTTAACAGCGTCCTCCTTGTCAAGAGGCGGCGTGTCACCAAGAGGATAATCTATACCGAGCTGCTCATACTTTACCTTGCCCATAGTGTGGTAAGGCAGAACGTCAAGCGCTTTCAAAGTCTTGAGCTGTGAGATAAACTCGCCCAGCCTGAAAAGGTATTCTTCCTTGTCCGTGATACCCGGCACAACAACATGACGTATCCATATAGGCACACCATGCTCCGACAAAAACTTCGCAAACGCAAGAATGTTGTCATTGTAATGCCCCGTAAGCTTCTTGTGTTCCTCACGGTCAATATGCTTGATATCCAGCATAACAAGGTCAGTGCATTTGCAAAGCCTTTCAAACTTTTCAGTGCTGTCAGGCGTAAAAGTGATGCCCGAGCTGTCAAGACAAGTGTGTATCCCCTTTTCCTTAGCCTTTTCAAAAAGCTCCGTCACAAAGTCTATCTGCACCAAAGGCTCACCGCCCGTGCAAGTAATGCCGCCGTTTTTCATGAACTCTTTTACCGAGTCATATTCCGCCAGCAGACTTTCCACCGTCCTCTTTGTACCAGTGCCTATCTTCCAAGTATCAGGATTGTGGCAGTAAAGACACCGCATAGGACAACCCTGAAAGAAAATAACAAACCTTATCCCCGGTCCGTCCACCGTACCAAAGCTTTCCGTAGAATGTATAAATCCCTCCATGGGATATCCCTCCTTTTTTATTTCGCATGAACGTACGCCCGTTCAGCCTGCACAAACCATTCTGTAGGGGACGGCGCCCTTGACGTCCCGTTTCTGCTCGCTCACAAATTTATATCACCGCATACCTATCCGCAAAAAGTAACAAACGAGCGGCAGCTCCCCTCCACATAAAACAAGATGTTCCATGTAAGACGACGCCGACCGCCCGTGTGCATATTATCCGCAAAGAAACTCGCTCTATGCGGCAAAGCTCAAATTAAAGGCTCTTGTGGAACGTTCTTGAAATAACGTCGTCCTGCTGCTCCTTAGTAAGCTTTACAAAGTTTACAGCGTAGCCTGAAACTCTGATAGTGAGCTGTGGATACTTCTCAGGGTGAGCCTGAGCGTCCAGAAGAGTTTCTCTGTTAAGTACATTTACGTTAAGGTGATGACCGCCTTTTTCAGCATATCCGTCAAGAAGTCCGATAAGGTTGTCTACCTGTGCCTCTGTTGGTTCAAAGTTTGCCATAGTATTACATTCCTTTCTTAGTATTTATGGAAAACAAGCGGAGCATTTATCTCCGCCGTTTTCTAAAATAGGGAGTTAATCTTCATCTCTGTCAACAGCGTCCTCTTCTGTAGGCTGACAGCAAGCCGTCTTGCCGTCACCGCCACAATCGGAAGTGCTGTAAGTTTTAACGTTCAGACCTTCTTCAGTTTCGTCAATGTCTATCGTAAGATGACCCTGACCGCCCATCATAAGTCTGTCAATGACGTCAACAAGCTCGTTTACCTGAGCCTCGTCCTCGTCCTTTTTAACATTAAACCCCATCTTCGTTAAGCTCCTTAGCTATGCTTTCGATATCAAGGTCGCCCATGAATACCTTGTCGTCCTTGCCAAGAGCGTCAGGAATGATAGAGAATGTGTTTGAGATACCGTCCTGAGCGTGTCTGAATGGCAGCTTAGCAACTGAAGAAAGTGATGCAGATGCACCGTGAGTATCTCTGCCGTGCATTGGGTTAGCACCAGGAGCAAGAGGCACACCGATCTTTCTTCCGTCAGGTGTAGAACCAGTCTTCTTACCATAAACAACGTTAGATGTGATAGTAAGGATAGACATTGTAGGAACACCATCTCTGTATGTGTGGTGCTTTCTGATCTTGTCCATAAATGTTCTAACGAGGTCAACTGCGATCTTGTCAACTCTCTCGTCGTTGTTACCATACTTAGGGAAATCGCCCTCAACTTCGTAGTCAGTTACGATTCCGTCCTCATCTCTGATGCACTTTACCTTAGCGTACTTGATAGCAGAAAGTGAGTCAGCAACAACTGACAGACCTGCGATACCTGTAGCGAAGTATCTCTTAACATCTCTGTCATGAAGAGCCATCTGAACTCTCTCATAAGAATACTTATCGTGCATATAGTGGATAACGTTCAGTGTATTTACATACAGACCAGCCAGCCACTCCATCATATCGTCATACTTAGCCATTACATCATCATAATCGAGGTAATCGCCAGTAACCGGACGATACTTAGGACCAACCTGTATCTTAAGTCTTTCGTCAACACCGCCGTTGATAGCATAAAGCAGGCACTTAGCAAGGTTAGCTCTTGCACCGAAGAACTGCATTTCCTTACCGATCCTCATTGAAGATACGCAGCAAGCGATAGCGTAGTCGTCACCGTGTGTAACTCTCATAAGGTCGTCGTTCTCGTACTGGATAGCAGAAGTCTTGATAGAAGTCTTAGCACAGAACTTCTTGAAGTTTACAGGAAGCTTTGTGCTCCACAGAACTGTCATGTTTGGCTCTGGTGCAGGACCAAGGTTCTCAAGTGTGTGGAGATATCTGAATGAAGTCTTTGTTACCATTGGAACGCCGTCGATAGAAACGCCACCGATAGACTCTGTTACCCAAGTTGGGTCGCCTGAGAACAGTGAGTTGTACTCAGGTGTTCTAGCGAACTTAACAAGTCTGAGCTTCATGATGAAGTGGTCGACAAGCTCCTGAGCCTCCTGCTCTGTGAGGATACCTCTGTCCATATCTCTCTTGATGTATATATCGATAAATGTAGAAGTTCTGCCAAGTGACATCGCAGCACCGTTCTGCTCCTTAACAGCAGCAAGGTAGCCGAAGTACAGCCACTGGATAGCTTCCTTAGCGTTCTTAGCAGGACGTGAGATATCGTAGCCGTAGATCTCGCCCAACTTCTTGAGTTCGCCAAGGGCTCTGATCTGCTCAGAAAGCTCTTCTCTGAGTCTGATGTTCTTAGAAGTCATTCTTACCAGTGAAGTAGCAAGCTGATCCTTCTTGTCCTCAACGAGATAGTCTATACCATAAAGAGCAACTCTTCTGTAGTCGCCTATGATTCTTCCTCTGCCGTAAGCGTCTGGAAGACCTGTGATGATAGCAGCGTGTCTGGCAAGCTTCATCTCAGGTGTGTAAGCGTCAAAAACGCCCTGATTGTGAGTTTTTCTATATTCAGTAAAGATCTTTACAACTTCAGGATCAACTGTGTAGCCGTTCTGCTCGCAAGCATTCATAGCCATTCTGATACCGCCGAAAGGCTGAAGAGAACGCTTGAAAGGCTTGTCAGTCTGGAAACCAACGATCTTTTCAAGATCCTTGTTAAGGTAACCAGGGCCGTGTGAAGTGATAGTAGAAACGATCTTAGTGTCCATATCGAGAACACCGCCGGCTTCTCTCTCCTTCTTTGAAAGCTCCATTACCTGTTCCCAGAGCTTAGTAGTTGCTTCTGTAGGGCCTGTAAGGAAGCTGTCGTCACCGTCATATGGTGTGAAGTTCTTCTGGATAAAATCACGAAGATTGATAGAAGTGTTTGACCATCTGCCGGGCTTAAAGCCTTCCCATTCGTCATAAAACTGTCTTTCCATTTTATACTCTCCTGACATAAGATTTCGGGCAGCACATATTACCTCAATATTCAGTATTGCATACCTATTAATAATACTACCGCTCGTATGTTAAAATAATAACATACTTCAAAATCAAAGTCAAGTCACATTCAGAAATATTACTCTTACGCCATACTTCTTTCATATGTTAGAATTGGTTACCCAATTCACGGAAAATTATTTGAATAAAAAAAGTGATCGCCTCCAAAAAGCTCAAACATTTTTTGCAACAAAAGCGGTGCAGAGCATTCCGCTCCGACACCGCTTTGTAATTGATTTTTTGCAATTCTTCTATTGCTTTTCTGCACCGCTTAGTAGGCTTGCACCTATAGAGGCTCTGCCTCAAGCTCCGACAGGGCTTTGCCCTGTACCTTTTGCTCGCTTCGCTCGTGTGTGCTTTTACCTTGTATTGGTGATTTGCTCGGTATGGCGCTGCCATTCCTCACTCCTCACTCCTCAATTAAAAACTACGCTCTCTCGACTTTGAGCAGATTTGTCGTTCCGCTCATTCCAAGCGGTACTCCTGCTGTAATAACGACAAGGTCGCCCTTCTTCAGATAGCCAAGCTCCACAGAACGCTCCAGAGCGTGTCTGATGAGTTCGTCAGTGTTTGTTTTCTCTTCGATAACGCCTGCTCTGATACCCCATGAAAGGCTGAGCTGATGATATGTTGTTTCGTCAGTTGTAAGTGCGATTATAGGACAGTTCGGACGGAATTTTGAAAGCGTTCTTGCTGTTGTTCCGCCCTTTGTTACTGTCAGGATCGCTACAGCATTAAGGTCATGGGCAGTTGTAACAGTAGCGTGTGAGATAGCGTCAGTGATAGATGAATTTCTCTCGTCTGCTCTTTTCTTGAAACGTGAGATATAGTCGATATCCTTTTCGGTCGTTTCTGCGATAAGGCTCATGGTCTTGACAGCCTCAACAGGATATTTACCTGCGGCAGTTTCCCCTGAAAGCATTATAGCAGACGAGCCGTCATAAATAGCGTTTGCAACGTCGGTTATCTCGGCTCTTGTAGGACGTGCGTTTGTTATCATAGACTCCAGCATCTGAGTAGCTGTAATAACGTTCTTGCCTGCGTTGTAGGCTTTTCTGATAAGCTCTTTCTGGATAGCAGGTATCTGCTCGAAAGGTATCTCAACACCCATATCTCCTCTTGCTACCATTATTCCGTCAGCAGCGTCAAGGATCTCGTCAATATTGGCAACACCCTGAGCGTTTTCTATCTTAGCGATAATTCTAGGATTGAACCAGCCAAGGCTCTGAGTAAATTTTCTAAGATAAATAACGTCAGCGCCTGTTCTAACGAATGAAGCTGCGATATAGTCAAATCCCATTTTTGCGCCAAATTCAAGGTCAGACATATCAGCGTCAGAGATATAAGGCATAGAAAGGTTTACGTCAGGAACGTTTATACCCTTGTGGTCGGAAACAACTCCGCCGTGAATTACTTCGCAAACGATGTCAGTGTTGTCAACTCTCAGTGCTTTCAGCTCGATATTTCCGTCATTGATAAGTATTCTAGTGCCTACAGAAACGTCCTTTGGAAGCTGTGGGAATGTGATAGAGCAGATAGTTTCATCACCCTCCACTTCTCTTGTGGTAAGTGTGAATGTATCGCCGTCCTTGATAGTAACAGGCTTGTGGTCCTTAAAGTTTTTAAGTCTTACCTCAGGTCCTTTTGTATCAAGAAGAGTTGCAATATTAACGCCAAGTTCTTCCCTTAGCTTGCATACAGTTTCAAAACGAGCCTTATGAACACTGTGGTCAGAGTGTGAGAAATTGAATCTCGCAACGTCCATGCCGTTTTTCATAAGCTCACGCATAATGTTTTCGTCATCTGTGGAAGGTCCGATAGTGCATACGATCTTAGTTTTTTTCATTTTTACTCTCCTAACATACATTACTATTTCAACGCATTAGCGTTTTAATTCAAAAAACAAATCTTTTTCATTTATTATAACCGATTTTAGCTTAATCGTCAATAGCGCAATGTATAATTTGTGTAAAATCGAAAGACAAAATCATACATTTGTTTTAAAACAAAAAAAACGGACGGTCTAAATAACCGCCCGTTGAACATCTTATCTTCCGAAGCAATCCTCGCAAAGCTCACGAAGATCCTTTGCCGCCTTTTCAATATCAGGCTGAGAAACCACCGCAGAAACTACCGCAGCGCCGTCAATACCCATACCCTTAAAGTTCGGCACAGTTTTTTGATTAACTCCGCCTATTATTACGATAGGGATATCCACAGCGGCTCTTATTTCTACAAGCTGTTCCTTTGTGACAGCTCTTGCGTCTGTCTTTGTGTTGGTGGCATACATTGCACCAACACCAAGGTAATCTGCACCGTCTGCCTGCGCTTTTTTAGCTTCTTCAAGAGTTGCCGCAGAAATACCTATTATCTTGTCCTCACCGAGGATTTTTCTTGCAACAGCACATGGCATATCGCTCTGTCCCAGATGAACGCCTGCACAGTCAACAGCCTGTGCGATATCAAGTCTGTCGTTGATGATAAGCGGCACATTGTATTTGTCCGTTATCTTTTTTACTCGAACTGCAAGCTCATAGAACTCTCTTGAAGTGCAGTCCTTCTCTCTTAGCTGGATAACTGTACAGCCGCCTTTTACACCCTCCTCTACCGACTGCTCGATAGTTTCGCAGGACATAAGTCCACGGTCAGTGCAGAGATAAAGCGTGTAGTCAATTTTCGATTTGTCCATTTTTTTACCCTCTTATCTTTTATCATAAAATAACTTCCATACCTGTCTTGTATGGCTTCAGCCCTGCTTTTTCGTAAAATTTTCTTGCCGATGGATTACACTCCCACACGTTGAGAGTAACATTATAACAGCCCTGCTCCTTAGCGAATTTCTTCACCGCCTCGTAAAGTACCGAGCCGATATGCTGACCTCTGCAATTTTCATCAACGCACAGATCGTCGATATACAAAGTCTTTATATCCGTGAGAACGTTGTCGCCCTTATGCTCCTGAAACACACAAAAAGCGTAGCCCTTCATCACATCATTTTCATCAACTGCGGCAAATATAGGCTTTGTTTTATCCTTGAGCATATCTTTAAGCTCGTTATCAGTATACTTTTTCGCACCCTCTTTAAAAAGGTCAGGTCTGCCCTGCTGATGAACTCTTTCTACCTGATAGAGCAGGCTGTTCATTTGCGGTATATCCTTTTCACAAGCAAATCTTACGGTCATTTTTCATTCTCCTTTGTATGAAAAAGTATAATATGCAATGCAAACGGACGAACGCTGTTCGCCCCCGCAAGCAACATCACCACATAAAATTTAGTGGCATCACATTGATATGATACCACTAGATCTGAAATATTGCAATACTAAACTTCTTCTATCTTAGCCTTAGCCGCAAATACCTGACTATTCATTTTGCTGATTGCGTCAATGATAGAAATATGGAAACTTCCTGAGCCTATCTCTCCAGCATTTTCATATGCGAACTCGCCTGCTATGCCCATGCTTGCAATGCCTGTTACAGCGGCGGTATACATATCGTCGCAAGCACCTGCAAATGAGCCTACAAGTCCTGTTGTCATACAGCCTGTGCCTGTTACCTTTGAAAGATATGGGTGACCGTTTGATATCCTTGCGACTCTTTTTCCGTCTGTTATTGTATCCACCGCACCAGTGATAGCTGCAACGCAGTTATACTTTGCGGCTGTTTTTTTCGCAACGGAAACAGGGTCGTTTTTCTCGTCAGCTTCCGAGGTGTCAACACCCTTTGTGGAAACTTCTAGTCCTGCAAGATATGACATTTCAGAAAGGTTTCCTCTGAGTATGCTTATTTTCACATTTTCAAGTATACGCTTTGCAGTTTCATTTCTGAAATTTGATGCGCCTGCTCCAACCGGGTCAAAAACCACAGGAACGCCAAGCTCGTTGGCTTTCTTTCCAGCAGCTACCATTGACTCGACCGTTCTTGCATTGAGAGTACCCATGTTTATAACGAGAGCCTTTGAGATAGAAGTTATATCTGCTGCTTCTGCGATATCGTCTGCCATGATAGGCGAAGCGCCAATGGCGAGAATGCAGTTTGCAACGTCATTTACAGTAACATAATTTGTGATACAATGCACCAAAGGGCATATATCTCTTACCTTGTCTGCTGCTTTCGCACAGCTTTCAATTATAGTGCCCATTATGCTCTTACCTCCTTTGAGAAGCCAAGGAAATTATCAAATACTTTTGCCTTTTTAAGAGCTGTAACGATAACGATAGCAAGAACTGTACCGCCTGCACAGCTTACAAAGAAAGGCAGGATATAAACTGTTATTGCTGCGGCTGGTGCGCCAACGAGAAATCTGGCAACAGGGTATGCAAGAAGTCCGCCGAGGACTGATGTGCCGAAAAGCTCGCCGACATAAGCAGCAGGGAGCTTCTTTATGTACTTATAAAGCATACCTGCAACGAATGCGCCAACCATTGAGCCTGGGAACGCAAGGAGAGAGCCAAGTCCCAGAAGATTTCTGAGAAGTGCGGCTGTGAAGCCAACGCCCACTGCCCATGCAGGTCCAAGGAAAACTGCACCGATTATGTTTACAAGGTGCTGAACAGGTGCGCACTTTGAAGCGCCGATAGGGAACGAGATGAGCGAGCCTACCACTGCAAGGGCTACCAATACTGCTGCGAATACCAATTTGTGAATGTTTGTCTTTTTCATTTTTATTCCTCCATATCGTATCGCACCGCCGAACGAAAAAGAGCAAGTTATCCAGCGGCGCACAGACCGTGGCTATGCTATCCGCTCACGATCTGACGTAAATTATTTTCGGTCGGTGCTCCATTGCACCCTCTCACCCCGAAACACGGGTTCCCTCGCTGAATACTTTTTATGAAAAAGTTCGCAAGACGCTCCTCTTGCACATTACATTCTTTTTATATCTGCTCTCATGTAATTGTCCGATTTTTCGTACAATTGTCGAGCTGACATTCAATTTTTATATCATGTGGGCGAACGCCGTTCGCACCTACATCGAGTTTTCTACTTCTCTGAGCAGAATTTCACTTCTTTGCCCTCGAGTATCATGTTTGTTGTTCTAACGGCACACATCTTGCCGCACATTGAGCAGGTATGTCTGTCGGCAGGTGGGGTCTGCTCAAAGAATCTTCTTGCCTTTTCACCGTCAAGTGCTATCTCGAACATTTCGTCCCAATCTATTTTGTGACGTGCCGCTGCCATTTTATCGTCGATATCTCTTGCACCCTTTACGCCCTTTGCGATATCTGCGGCATGGGCTGCTATCTTGCTGGCGATAATGCCCTCCTTAACGTCGTCAACGTCAGGAAGTCTGAGATGCTCGGCAGGGGTAACATAGCAGAGGAAGTCTGCACCGCTTGCTGCGGCGATAGCTCCGCCGATAGCTGATGTGATATGGTCATAGCCAGGGGCGATATCTGTTACCAGAGGTCCAAGTACATAGAAAGGTGCGCCGTGGCATATCTTCTTTTCCATTATCATATTGGCGGCGATCTCGTTCATTGCCATATGACCCGGACCCTCTACCATTACCTGAACGTCCTTTTCCCACGCTCTCTTTGTGAGGTTGCCAAGCTCGATAAGCTCGGAGATCTGAGCGGCATCGGAAGCGTCTGCAAGACATCCCGGACGGAGTGCGTCGCCAAGTGAGATAGTTACGTCATACTCTCTGAGTATTTCAAGGACCTCGTCATAATACTCAAAGAATGGGTTTTCATTGCCTGTCATCATCATCCATGCGAAGAGCAGTGAGCCGCCACGGGAAACGATATTCATTTTTCTTCCCTCACGTCTGAAAGCTTCGATTGCACGTCTGTTGATACCTGCGTGGATAGTCATAAAGTCAACGCCCTCTTCTGCATGAGCTTTTACTACCTTAAGAAAGTCCTGAGCGGATATCTCAAGGAGGTCTTTATCAAGGTAGCCGATAGCGTCATACATAGGAACAGTGCCTATCATGGCAGGCGACTTTGCTACTAGCTCTTTTCTGAAAGTATTGGTCTTGCCGTAGTTTGACAGATCCATGATAGCTTCAGCGCCGAACTTGATAGCCATATCCACTTTCTGCATCTCAATGTCATAATTCTTGGCGTCACCTGAGATACCGAGATTTACGTTTATCTTAGTTTTAAGGCCTTTACCGATACCCTCGGCAGAGAGAGCAGTATGGTTTACGTTGGCAGGGATCGCCACCTGACCTGCTGCAACAAGAGCCATAAGCTCGTTTACGTCCATATTTTCTTTCTTAGCCACTGTTTCCATTTCAGGGGTAACGATACCCTTTTTAGCGGCTTCCATTTGAGTTTTATAATTTCTCATAGAATAGTTCCTTTCAAATCGTAATAGTCATAAAAGTGATTAACGGGGCTATGTCCTTTGCCCACTGTGAATGATTTTTCTATTGCCTCGGTGATATAGTTTTTCGCCTTTGTTACAGCGGAGAGCATATCCATACCGTGGGCAAGGTTTGCAGTTATGGCAGATGACAAAGTACAGCCAGTGCCATGGGTATTAGGCGAATCAACACGCTTGCAGGCAAGCTTATGAACGCCCTCTGGGGTACAGAGATAATCCACAGCGTCGCCAGTGAGATGACCGCCTTTGACGAGGACGTTTTTTACGCCCATATCCATTATTATCCTTGCGGCTTTTTCCATATGGTTTTCATTCTTTATCTCCAAGCCTGAGATAGCTTCGGCTTCGGGGATATTCGGTGTAAGGAGCGTAACTATAGGAAAGAGCTTTTCCCTCATGGTGGAAACAGTTCCGCCCTCAGAGAGAGCGTCGCCGCTTGTAGCGACCATGACAGGATCGCAGACGATAATACTTGGTTTATACTCATTAAGCTTATCCGCAACTGCTGAAATAATTTCGGCAGTTGGGAGCATACCGAGTTTTACGGCATCGACGTGGATATCCTCAAACACAGCGTCTATCTGTTTTTGTATCTCCTCAACGGGTACGTTGAAAACAGACAGCACACGGGTAGTATTTTCAGCGACGACAGAGGTAATAACGCTCATGCCGAAAGTTTCATTAGCGCTGAAGGCTTTAAGGTCGGCTTGTATACCTGCGCCACCGGAGCAATCCGAGCCTGCCACTGACAAACATTTTAACATACTTTATTCCTTTCTTATGGAAAAGGGGAAACAAAAAAACCTCCTGACCATGCAGGAGGTAAAATTTACACAAATTGCTTCCTACACTGGTCTTGACCAACAGGTTCAAAGGGTCAGGTTTTACCTTCTCAACCCAGCTTTTTGCTTGGGTCCCCCTGCAAACTTTATTCGATTTTTCGCAGCTTTTCTGCTTTTTTATTATAACACTGGTCAGCGAAATTGTCAAGGAAAAATTGTGCAGATATCGCAAGTATTATCGAGCAAACAAAATCGGGCTGTCGAGGACGCCAGCCCCTACATTTACATTTGAAAATTTGCCGATACAGTGCTATGAAACCAAGTTGGCGAACAAAGGTCGCCCCTACAGCTATTCGACAGTTTGTTATGCCGCAAGATCGCTTTGCTTTACAGTATTCTCCTGATAGTGTTTATCTTTCCGCAATACTTGATATTTGCAAGCGGCTGTATTCTGATCCCATAATATGTACTCATGGCATGGACTATTTTCCCACCGCCTATATACATTGCTACATGGCCATAGTTATTACAGATTATCAGGTCGCCTGCTTCTATATTCTTCAAAGACACTGCTTTTCCCATTTTCGCCTGCGAATATACGCTGTTATACATATTCACACCGGCTTTTCTATAGGCTTGCATTGTCAATCCACAGCAGTCCGTTGCCTTATATTTTGTTCCGCCCCAGACATATCTTCCGCCGTTCATGCTTGCGGCATAATCAACGGCTGTTTTTATTCTTGCTTTTCTCTCAGGTGTACGCTTCACACCTTTTCCAACCTTGACGTACTTACCCTTATGATCGCCTTCATTGATAAGGACATAATTTGCTCCGCCGATATTCTTGTTCTTACCTGCCACATGCTTATTTTTATCGGTAGTAAGAGTACCCGACACAGCCACAGAGGCTTTTGTTTTTGAGGATTTCTTGAACTTACCGTTTTTAAAGCTATAAAGCTGAACGTTTTTATCTATATAATAGTATGTTTTTGCTGCTGTCTTTACGTTGAGGACCGATGACTCTGACTTGGCACTGCCGTTTACCGCTTTAACGGTGACTTTATATTTTGTGGAAGCTTTAAGATAAAGCTTGCCGTCATTGGTTATATTTATATAGTTATCCTTTTTAAGTGCCTGCCATGTATATTTTCTTACATAGCGTCCGTTTACATAGACCTCAAATGTAGTCTTTGATGAAAAGCTGGAGAGATTTTTTACTCCTGCTTCTATTTTGTTTGAATACGCTTGTCTTTTTATCAAAACAGGTTTTGTCATCGAGTCAGCGGCAGAAGCTGTTATAACATTCACATAAGTCTTAGTGGATCCCTGCGGTGCAAATGCCACAAAGCTTATCATTATAACTGATGAAATTATCACTGCTGTTATTTTTCTTATTATGTTGATAACGGATCAGTCCTTTCCAGTTTTTTGTATTCATATACTTATACGATTTCATTTATATTATTATACACCATTAATTATTACAATCTGTAATAATTAAGTTTCTATTTTGTAAACCTTTATGATAGTATTATACATTTTTGACTATTGCTAGTATGCTAATCTCCTATTTTAATGCAGTTGTTGGTGTTTTCTTGCATTATCATGAACAGCATATCATTCTTTATTAATATTATATAAATATAATTTATGACAATCTTACAAATATAAGAAAAACATCATCTTATGGTTTGGTCGATTTAATCAAGCAAATTCTACAAATTGGTATTAGCCTTTTGCGTCATTTGCGAAAACGTTTGCCACTATAAAATTACAGCATTCTCAAAGATTGAGAACTATATGTGAAAACTAAAATTATTTTGCGTAAATTAATTGTGAAAAGTGACAAAAAAGCCGTTCACAATCAGTGAAAAAGTTCTGAAAATTAATTTTTTATAAATAAAATATTGCGAATACCATTGACAAACATAGTTTACTGTAGTATAATTTCATTAGAAAATACAGAAAACGTTTAAGTTCAGTTACGAGGTATATATTTATAGTGGGTATAATGGAGGTCACGCTGATGAAAAGCATTAATTTTATGGGCGACAATGGTTTCAAAAAAGCACTTGAGAGCGTTGGTGTAACTGCAAGCAGCAGTATCAGCAGCGAGAAGATCTCGGGCTGTTTTAAATATGTTACGGCTGACGATATGTGTATTATCACTGGATACTGCGGTGACAGCCATATCGAAGTGCTGGAGCTTCCTTTTGAGCTTCGCGGCAAAAAGGTCATAGCTGTTGCAGGCGGTGCTTTCGCACATCTTTACGACCTTAAATGTGCTGTTATCTCAAAGGACATTGTTATCATCGGAAGAAAGGCATTTTACAAATGCTGTTCACTGGTGAATGTGACTATACCTGAGAGCGTAAGGTTTATTGGTGAGATGGCATTCTGCGGTTGTGAATCTCTGAGATTTGCGACTATACCTGATGGTGTGGAAAGGATACTGCCATTCACATTCTACAATTGCGACAGTTTGGAGAGAGCTGACCTGCCCGAGAGCGTAAGAGAGATCGGCGAGTCTGCATTCGGCTTCTGCTCTTCAATGAAAGAAATTTGTCTTAATGAAAATATAGTTTCCATAGGAAACGGAGCTTTCCAGAACTGCATTTCTCTGAGAGAGCTTGAGATACCGGCAGCTATGATCGAGATCGCAGAGAATGCTTTTACATTCTGCTCAGGTCTGGAAGCGATCTCTATACCATTTGGAATCGAGGCTGTTGGCGACTACGCATTCTTCGGCTGCTCTGCTCTGAAAAAGGTTGAGTTCGCAGGATCTGTAAGAAAGATAGGCGAGTGTGCATTTGCACTTTGTGAGAAGCTCGAGAGCGTTTATCTTCCTGATTCCGTTAGCAGGATAGGCAAGAGAGCGTTTGCTCAGAATACTGTAGTTAAGACGGTGAGGATATCAGGCAAGATCGCTTATGTTGGAAGCGAGGCTTTCCGTGGCTGTAAGGCTTTGAGAGAAGTTGTTATCCCATCATCTGTGAAGAAGCTTGGCGCAAAGGCTTTCGTGGATTGCTCTGAGTTACGAAGCGTTGTTATTCAGCATGGTGCCGATGGCATTGCGGAGGACGCTTTTGAGAGCGGTGCCGCCTTGATCACTGCTGACGCTGTTCCTGCACTTGATGACGAAACATTCAGGATAGCCGAGGCTGTTTACAACAAAAATTTCGCTTTATAAAATATATAACCTCTGGATCTGGGCGGCAGCTTTTAAGTTGTCGCCCTTTTTCTGTCTATTTGCAGGCGGGATATAATAATCCAAGTCGGTAGGATACAGGTCATTGTCGGTGGTATATAAAAAAACGAGCGACCAAAGGTCGCCCTGCGATATGTAAACAAAAAAAATACGCTCTGCTTAACGCAGAACGTATTCAGTGGGGTGGGTAGTGAGATTCGAACTCACGGTCTTCAGTGCCACAAACTGACGCGTTAGGCCAGCTACGCTATACCCACCATACATATTAGAAGAAAATACTCGCAGCAGATTTTCATCTGGAACGAGTTTAATGGTACGCCATACTGGATTCGAACCAGTGACCTACCGCTTAGAAGGCGGTTGCTCTATCCAACTGAGCTAATGACGCATACTGTACTCATTGATATCTCAAACTCGGATAAAAGTTCAAGATATATTGGAGCGGGTGATGGGAATCGAACCCACATGACCAGCTTGGAAGGCTGGAGTTCTACCACTGAACTACACCCGCATACTGCCTGACCAGGCGTTTTTGGTGGTCTTTCAAGCTTACCGCTCAATCAACGATATTTATTATACCACTACAAGAGCCTTTTGTCAAGCACTTTTTTATATTTTTTTCATCTAAACTCAACTTTGTGCAACTTTACTTATTTGTTCTTCTTATGTTGTTTCATTTTATTCACTATAACATCTTTGAACAAAAAGCCAACGATACCTGCTACGAGAGCTACTCCAAGCACCACAAGTGCAACTGTGAAGTTGCCGCTTTTTACATTGCTCCCCAAAATCGTGGAGAGCATTATTGCCGGAAGTCTGCAAGGCATGACATAATAGAAAAAATCCTTCTTGCTTATGGGAGTCAGGGGGACGATATATGAGATAACGTCCTTGGGTATTCCCGGTATGAGATAGAGGATTATAAGGATAACGGTTAGCTTTTTCTCATTTTGCAGGAATTTGAATTTTTTTAGCTGTTTCTCGTCAACAAAGGCTTCCACTATTGGTCTGCCAAATTTTTTCACAAGCACGAATATTGCCATTGTGCCAAGGAGCGTACCTAAGAATGATAGCAACCCGCCCCAGAACCAGCCGAACAGCACTCCACCCACCACTTGTACAGGCGGTATGACCGCTATGACCACTTGAAGAGCTTGTATGAAAGTAAAGATAAGCACTCCCACAATGCCACTGTAGTTATCAAGCTTACGCTCCAAGGCTGCAATGCCTGCCTTGCTGTGAAGTGCTTTTATAAGAGGTATACACGCCACTGTAGCCATTGCTATGACCGCTATTATTGCAACAAGGCTTATTATCTGTATTTTTTTCTTGTGCCTTGCAGTTTGTATTTTCGCCTCGTTTAATATTTCTTTCTCTTGTTCTTCGTTCATAAAAACGTCACCGTCATTTTCTTCTGAGTATTTTTTTTCTGAACCAATTTATGTACATATCTGTCAACTGTGTGAGGGCATAGTCATAAATAAAGAAAAACAGGTTTGCCGCCGCCCACAGAACAAGCACGGCATACTTGCCAAACATCTCCATGCCCTCGAGCATATCCACCGAAGTAAAGATATACTGAAAAGCCAAAAAGAATATGACTATCGCCACATTGAACACTGCAAGCTTTATTGCCCACACCAACAGGCTGTTTTTCTTTTGGTCGAGATAATATTTAAGTATTGGATAATACCCCATGAACAATATGAAAAGCAGAGTCGCTTCATAATTTGGGGTCACGAAAATGCTCAGCAGGCTCACTGCGCAATAGGTGGCTATCGCCCAGTTTTTATCCACCTCCACTATCATCACAACCATCATAAAGCCGGCGAAGGTAGGGATAGTATAATCGAGCATGGGCAAAAAGCTGCTTGAAAACATCAAAAGCAGACAGACAGCAGAGCATATGCCGCCAAGTGCCACTCGAAAAGCTATTTTATTTCTCATGGGTCTTTAGCAGCACGGTATAAGGTCGCCGCCCATCATTTCACAGCAGCAGTCTGCACAGCAAAGTGAGGAACAGCAGTCAGGGCCGCTCATGCCGCCTGCTCTATAGCCTTGGGTTGGGTTGCCGCTCATATAGCCGCTTCGCTGTCTGTTCATCTGGGCTAACACGCTTTGATACTCCATGTTATTTGGGTCGAGCTGGACGGCTCTTGTGAAGTTGTTATAAGCCTCATTGAGCCAGCCTCTGCGGTGGCAGATAGTGCCTTTGAGGAAATACCACTCGGCATTTCTTTCCGAGGAGGACACGTTATCAAGTATCTGATCTGCCTGAGTATAGCTGCCGCTTTGGATAAGGCTTCTGATATAGCCTGAGTCAAAGCCCTGCGAAGAGGCATAGCCGTCATAGCCGCTTTCTGCGGACTGGTATCCTCCCCCACGTCTTGAAGTCATGATCTGATCGTAGGCGGCGTTTATCTCGGACATTTTCTCCTCAGCTACGTCAGCCAGGGGGTTATCCTGATACTGGTCGGGGTGATATTTTTTCACAAGCTCTTTATAAGCTGATTTTATTTCAGCGTCTGAAGCTGTTGGGGATACACCTAAAATTTTGTAAGGGTCTTTGGAGATCATTGATCGTTATTTCCTTTCCTGTTATTGCGGAATTTTCCGCTTCTTATTTGAGTATAGACATTTTTAAGTCCAAGATACACGATATTATCAAGTATATCACGATATCGCTCAAGATTGAGCTTCACATAGATATCTGCCATTTCGCCCAGGGTGAAATTTATGCTGTCATCACAAAAGGCGTGAACTTTTTTGAGATAGTCCGCATTTATGCCCTCGGTGGGTGGAAATTTTGCAAGGAGCGGATTGTAGCTTTCACTCTCGTGGTCGTCGGGCAGGTCGTCAAGAGCGTCGCAGATATAGATAAATCTGCCGAGGAGGTAGCCGAATCGTTCAAGGAGCGGTCGGCGTTCGTCACGCTTGCTTGTAAGTCCGCCTGCGACGGCTTGCATCATAAGTGCGGTAGGCTCGCAGGCAAGGTCTATGCCTGCTGTTTTTTCACGTTCTATTTTATTTTGCAATTCCATTGCGTTTTCAACGGCAGGGGCAAGATCCGGATAAAGGCGAGCCGCTTTCTTATATGGCTTTTTGAAAAAAGGCAGCAGTACAAATGCGGCAAGCTTGCCTTTTAGCCCTTTATCGGCTATATCGTCACGGAGCTTATGATATGTGAGTATCACAGCGGCTGAGGACGTATATTTAAGATTGCAGGTACACTTTGCGCACATGGTCTTTTTAAGAGGGTGTGCGATACAGCGTTGCTTTTCTGCGTCAAGTTTCACTCCCCTCACAGAGAGATCCATAAGGGAGAGAAATGCGAAATCGTAGCTAAGGGTAAAGCGTGTCACAAAGCCATAGCGCCTGCCCATATCCTTACAAAGTCCGCAGTAGACAGCTTTATAGATATCATATTCAAACATTCGCATATAGGGTTTGAAAGGGCGAACATATCCGAACATAGGCACTCCTTAGGTTTTCGTTACTATACATTATAAAACACGATTGTGTATATCCCGTGAAATATATAACATTATACAACAATTTTAAGATAAAAGTCAATAATTTTTATGATAAAAATAAGGGTGGGGTAATGAGGAATCGAAAAAACGGACGGGATAAAAAATAGGGCAAAATACAAAAGGGCGACCAAAGGCCGCCCCTACATCAGATTTTTATAAACAAACGCCGGGATCAGGTCACAGCAAACTGTGAGTTATAGAGATCGGCATAGAAGCCGTTCTTTGCCATAAGCTCATCATGACTTCCCTGCTCTACTATGTGTCCCGAATCCATTACTATGATAGTATCTGCGTTCTTGATAGTAGAAAGTCTATGGGCGATTATAAAGCTCGTTCTGCCCTGCATCATTTTCTCAAAGGCACGCTGTACCAATATCTCCGTACGGGTATCTATAGACGATGTAGCTTCGTCCAGAATGAGCATTGGCGGCAGCGAGAGCATTACTCGTGCGATACAGAGAAGCTGTTTCTGTCCTGCGGAGATAGTGCTGTAGCTGTCTGAAATAACGGTATCATAGCCCTTTGGCAAACGCTTTATAAAGCCGTGACAATGGGCTGACTTGGCGGCGGCTATCATTTCTTCCTCGGTGGCGTCAGGTTTGCCATAGCAGAGGTTCTCTCTTATGGTGCCTGTTTTCAGCCAAGTTTCCTGCAAGACCATGCCGTACATACTTCTCATGGAGTCACGGGTACAATCCTTTATAGGCTCGCCGCTTATGCGTATCTCGCCGCTGTCGGTGTCGTAAAATCTCATAAGGAGGTTTATCATGGTGGTCTTGCCGCAGCCTGTTGGTCCTACGATAGCTGTACGCTGACCGCTCTTTACATGGAGGTTAAAATTCTCAATAAGCTTCACATCAGGCACATAGCTAAATGACACGTTGTCAACGTCTAATGTGCCGTCAACGGAGGTAAGGACAGTAGCGTTAGAGCTGTCAGGTATCTCCTCTGTTTCATCTATGACCTCAAAGACACGCTTTGCAGAAGCGAATGCACTTTGAAGCTCGGTGATAACGCCTGATATTTCATTGAAAGGCTTTGTATACTGGTTCGCATAGGTGAGGAAACAGCTAAGGTTACCAACTGTGAAGCCCACGCCTTTTATTACAGAGAGTGCGCCCACGATACCGACAGCCATGTAGACGAGGTTGTTTACAAAACGTGTGCATGGGTTGGTGAGTGAGGAGAAGAATGTGGCGTTAAGTCCAACTTTCTGGAGTTTCAGGTTCACTTCTTCAAACTGCTCCTCAGCTTCTTCCTGATAGCCGAATGCTGTTACTACCTTCTGGTTGCCTGTCATTTCCTCAACAAGGCTGGTCATGTCGCCTCTTGCAACTGATTGCTGGTGGAAAAGCTTGAATGTGTTCTTGGCGATAAATCTTGCGACAAATAGGGAAAGCGGAGTGAGGATAACCACGATAAGAGTTATTTTCACGTTTATGGAGAGCATGAAACCAAGTGTACCAAAAATTGTACATACGCCTGTGAAGAGCTGTGAAAAGCCCATGAGAAGTCCGTCTGACACCTGCTCCAAGTCGGAGATTATACGGCTGATTATATCACCGTGAGGGTGAGAGTCGATATAAGAAAGGGGTAGCTTTTGGAGCTTAGCGAAAGCGTCGTTTCGGATATCTCTTACCACGCAATAGGTTATCTTATTTGTACAAAGTGACATGAGCCACTGGGCAATGCCTGTTACGGTGACTGTTACGCCAAGCTTGATGATGATATTGATAATTCCGTCAAAATCAACAAAGCCCATTTCTACGATAAGGTCAACGGCGTTACCAACGAGGATAGGAGCATAAAGTGTGGTGGCAACGGTTATGACCGCAAAGACCATGGACAGTATGAACAGCCACATATGCGGTTTTGCGTATCTTAGAAGCGGTCTGAGAGCTGAGGTATCAAGCTTGTTTTTTGTGCTTTGCTTAGCCATTTGCCTGCGCCTCCTTTTCTGAAAGCTGTGAAAGGCATATTTCTTTATATACCTCGCAGCCGTTATAAAGCTCTGAATGAGTGCCGATACCTGCTATTTTGCCATCGTCAAGAACGATTATCTTATCGGCGCTTTTTATAGATGAGATTCTCTGTGAAACTATGAAAACGGTCATGCCGCTTGTTTTTTCGTGGATAGCTTTTCTTAGTCTTGCATCTGTGGCAAGGTCGAGGGCGGAGGCTGAGTCGTCAAGAATGAGTATCTCAGGATCACCAACCAATGCTCTTGCAATGGTAAGTCTTTGACGTTGACCGCCTGAGAGGTTTTTGCCCTCCTGCAAGATCATTTCGTCAAGCTTATCAGGCTTTTTCTCAACAAAATCTTTCGCCTGAGCGATATCAAGAGCGTTCCAGATATCCTCGTCCGTGGCGTTTTTATCACGCCACTGCATATTATGTCTTATAGTACCCTTAAAGAGGACGGCTTTCTGAGGAACAATGCCTATCATACCTCTGAGCTGTGAGAATGGGTACTCTTTTACGTCAACGCCGTCAACAAGGACTTCGCCCTGACGGACGTCATAGAACCTTGGGATAAGGTTGATAAGAGAGGTCTTGCCTGAGCCTGTACCGCCGATTATACCGATAGTTTCGCCTTTCATGACTTTGAAGCTTATATCCGAAAGGGAGTCGGCTTCGGCTGATGCGTACGAGAAGAAACAGTTCCTAAACTCTACGCATGGGGCATTACCGTCAGTTGCGACAGGCTTATTATCCTTATCGGATACACTTGGCTCCACATCGAAAACGTCGTTTATTCTGATAGCGGAAGCCTGCATTTTGGTGATATTTGTAACAAGTATCGCCATAGCAAGGAGTGCCAAAAGTATCTGGTTCATATAGTTTACAAGGGCTATCACTTCGCCCTGTGAGATAAAGCCTGTATAAACTGTTTTGCCGCCAAACCAAATGATAGCGATGATAGCGAAGTTTACGATAACATAGGTGGCAGGGTTCATAAGGGCGGAAATTCTTCCTGCGATAATCTGCTGACGTCTAAGTTCTTCGGTATTATCGGCGAACTCTTTCTCCTCGTCTTTCTGACGGGAAAATGCTCTGATAACTCTTGCGCCTGTGAGAGTTTCGCTTGTCATAAGGTTAGTTTTATCTAGCTTTTTCTGGATATTCTTATACTGCGGGATAGTGATGTGCATTATAAGATAGATAACATAGGCAAGGCATGGGGCGATTATCAGGAAGATAAGGGTAAGCTTCACTGAGATAGAGAATGCCATTATGATAGAACCAAGTACGATAAAAGGCGAACGAAGAAACAGACGAAGGAGGATATTCACGCCCTGCTGAGCGGTATTGATATCCGCTGTCATTCGTGTGACGAGGGTATGGCTTCCAACGCTGTCTATCTCCGCATAGGACAGTGAATTGATATGCTTGAAGAGGTCACGTCTAAGGGCAGTTCCGAAGCCTAGGGACGCTTTTGCAGCGAAATACTGTGCGGTCAGTGAACACGCAAGTCCGCAGAAGGCGAGGAGAACAAGCACGCCACCCATTTTATAGATGTAGGGCTTATCTTGATTTTTTATACCCACGTCGATGATATTAGCCATAACGAGTGGCACTGCAAGCTCGAAGCAGGCTTCGATAAGCTTAAACAGCGGACCGATTATGCTTTCTTTTTTATAGTTTTTCAGATACCTAAAAAGCTTCAGCATTTTTCTTTCTCCCAACTAAATAAAATCATATAAATTTTATTATATCATATGTTTTTGTACATTTGTAGACGAATAAGTTAATTCTTTAAAAAAGTGGGGATAATGCAGGGGCAAAAAGTTTGCCCCTACAATAAATAATCATCGCCGCAGGCGATACCTTCATTCCTCACTCCTCATTTCTCATTCCTCACTCCTCATTCCTCACTCCTAACAAAAAGGGGGTTGACAAAAGGGTGAAAGTGTGCTATAGTCATATCAATAGGTTTAAATGCTATGACGGAAATAAGTAGCCTTTTGCGAAATTTCAGAGAGCTTTCGGTCGGTGCGAGAAAGCATTTCTACAAAGAGTGAATACATTCCTGAGCTGTTCGCTGAGAAAGCTTTTGCGTAAGGCGAAACGGTTTGCACACGTTACAGTGCTATGGCTTCGCTTTCTGCTGAGCCTGTAAGGTCGGGAGTTTCCCGATAAACTGAGGTGGTACCACGATGATTCGTCCTCTGACAGATATTCTGTCAGGGGATTTTTTATTTATGTACCGCAAAAAATAATACGGAGGTATGAAAAATGACAGTATTTGAAGAACTGAAAAGAAGAGGTCTTCTCGCTCAGCTTACTGATGAGGAGGAAATAAAGGAGCTTATCAACGCAGGTAAAGCGACTTTCTACATTGGTTTTGACCCAACTGCTGATTCACTCCACGTTGGTCACTTTATGGCGCTTTGCCTTATGAAGCGTTTGCAAATGGCAGGCAACAAGCCTATCGTTCTTATCGGAGGCGGTACAGCTATGATAGGCGACCCATCAGGCAAGACAGATATGAGAAAAATGATGACAAAGGAAACTATCAACCACAATGTTGAATGTTTCAAAAAGCAGATGTCACACTTCATTGATTTTTCTGATGACAAGGCTATTATCGTAAACAATGGCGATTGGCTTCTCGACCTTAATTATGTGGACGTACTTCGTGACGTTGGCGCTTGCTTCTCTGTAAACAAGATGCTTACATTCGAGTGCTACAAGCAGAGAATGGAAAGGGGTCTTACTTTCCTTGAATTTAACTACATGATAATGCAGTCCTACGATTTCTACAGACTTTTCCAGGATTACGGCTGTAATATGCAGTTCGGCGGTGACGACCAGTGGGCTAATATGCTGGGCGGCACTGAGCTTATCAGAAAGAAGCTTGGCAAGGACGCTTATGCAATGACTATCACTCTCCTGCTCAACTCTGAGGGCAAGAAAATGGGCAAGACAGAAAAGGGTGCTGTATGGCTCGACCCTGAAAAGACTTCTCCATACGAGTTCTATCAGTATTGGAGAAACGTTGGTGACGCTGATGTTATCAAGTGCCTGAAGATGCTCACATTCGTTCCTATCGAGGAGATAGAGGAAATGGAGAAACACATGGAGGGTGCCGAATACAACAAGGCTAAGGAGCTTTTGGCTTACGAGCTGACAAAGCTTGTTCACGGCAAAGAAGAGGCTGACAAGGCTGACGCTGCGGCAAAGGCTATTTTTGCAGGCGGCGGAAACAGCGACGATATGCCTAGCACGACTATTGCGGCGGCTGATCTTACTGACGGCAAGATAGGTATTCTTACGCTTCTTGTTAAGTGCGGACTTTGTCCTTCAAATGGCGAGGCTAGACGTCTTGTTACTCAGAACGGCATTGCGGTGAATGGCGAGAAATTCACTGACCCTAAGGGTCTTGTTGATCTCTCTGAGCCTGTTGTTATCAAGAAGGGCAAGAAGGTTTTCCACAAGGCTATTGCGGAATAATATAGTACAAAATAATTTCCACGGGTGGACAGAAGTTCACCCGTTTTTTGTATATATATAAGGCTTTTTGCAATATTCATAAACATTCACACAAAATACATATAAGGTTTAGCTATATTTAAAGTTATTCATATATACTTTTAATCAAAGGAAAGTTTACACGAAGCATACGAAAAAAACACGAAAAGAGGCGTGGATATGAATGGCAATCAGGAAGTGTTCAGACGGATAGAGAAAAAATATATCGTTGATGAACCGACTTATGAAAAGCTTATAAAAAAGCTCGATGGGCATTTTGTCAAAGACAGATATTACAAAAGCACTATCTGCAACATATATTATGACACACCAAGTCATCAGCTTGTGAGAAACTCCATTGAAAAGCCTGTTTACAAGGAAAAGCTGAGAGTGAGGAGCTACGGCGTACCTAATGATGAAGACATGGTCTTTGTGGAGCTTAAAAAGAAATACAAGGGTGTGGTCTACAAGAGACGTATTGAAATGACCCTTGCACAGACCCGTGATTTCTTTGCAGGCAAAGATGTGCCTCATGATAATCCACAGATAGAGAACGAGCTGAAATATTTTCTCAAATTCTATGAGGGCATTGCTCCTGCAATGTATCTGAGTTATGACAGACTTGCTTACTGCGGTGCGGAAGACCCGTCCCTTAGGCTGACCTTTGACACGCACATTCTTTACCGTGAGGAGCAAAAGGAGCTTGACAAGGGCATTTGGGGAAAAGAGCTTCTGCCTGCTGGCATGAGGGTAATGGAGATAAAGATACCGAACGCTATGCCTCTTTGGTTATCGGCTATACTTGATGAACTGGAGATATATCCTGCGTCATTCTCAAAATACGGAACTGCGTATTTTAACGAATTTTCTGAAAAAATACATAAAGGTAAGGTGATAAGCTGTGCTTAATTCAACTACTCTTGCGGCTACTACTGTGACCACCACTGAAACGACCGTGGCGGCGATAACTACAAACGAATTTGTTTTCTGCACTGCGGCTTCGTTGGTGCTTGGTCTTATAATAGCGTTTGCTTTCAACTTCAGGCAGAAAAAAACAAAGAGCTTTATGATGACGCTTGCTTTGCTGCCTGTGATAGTACAGGTAGTGATAATGCTTGTAAACGGAAACATCGGTACTGGTGTGGCTGTTATGGGTGCATTCAGCTTGGTAAGATTCCGTTCTGTACCGGGAAGTGCCATGGACATTTGTGCTATCTTCCTTTCAATGGCGGTGGGTCTTGCAACGGGAACAAATCACTTGGCACTTGCTCTTATGCTTGCGGTGTGCGTGAGCCTGCTGAACATTATTTACACTCTTCTGCCTATTGGCAAAAAGAAGTCGGGTCACAAGGATCTTAGTATCACTATCCCTGAAAGCCTTGATTACACGGAGGTATTTGACGATATATTTGAAAAGTATCTTTCAGAATGTGAGCTTGTTTCGGTAAAGACCACAAATATGGGAAGCCTTTTCAAGTTGAGATATCGCATAGAGCTAAAGGGTGATGCTAACGAAAAGAAGCTTATTGACGAACTTAGATGCAGAAACGGCAACCTTGAGATAATGTGTGCAGTGGCAGCAGACATTGAGGAACAATCATTCTGACAAAATAACAAAAGTATCCATAAGCAAAACCGCACAAGACAAAAGCGGTCTTGTGCGGCTTTTTTCAACCTTTTTTACCATACAAGGGGGTATTTTTCATGAAAATTTCGGACACTAAAAAGCTGGCAGCTATCACAGCGGCGTTTTTTATCACGGTCACGGCTTTTTCAGGCTGTTCAGAGAGTGCAAATTCTTCACAGACCACAAGCAGTGTTTCTCAGGCGGCAAAGTCTGACATTGACGCAAGCATTGCGGCAGAGGACATTGACGTTGGATATGACGAGGAAAGCTCAGTAGGGATCAGATTTGCTGATGGCAGTGCGGCTATAGACGGTGAGGGTGCGACCTCAGAAGGGGAAACTGTTACCATTTCGCAGGCAGGCACTTACATTCTTTCAGGCACAGCGACCAACGGCAGGATAATCGTTTCAGCGGACAAGACGGCTGAAATAAAGCTTATTTTCAATGGAGTTGACATAACTTGTGCTGACAACGCTCCCCTGCTTGTGAGCAAAGCTAAAAAAGTTTATATCGTGCTGGAGGACGGCACAGAGAACGTTTTGACGGACAGTGCAAGCTACTCTTTAGGAGAAGATGACAGCAACACAGACGGTGCTATTTTCTCCAAAGCCGACCTTACTATAAACGGCAGCGGTACACTTACTGTGAATGCAAACTACAAGCACGGCATAGTTTCAAAGGACGATCTTGTTATCACTGACGGCAATATCAATGTGACCTCGGCTTCAACCGCTATGGTGGGCAAGGACAGCGTTAAGATATCTGGCGGAACATTCAACATTTCCGCAAGCACGAACGGCATAAAATCCACTAACACAGAGGCTTCTGACAAAGGCTTTATAAGCGTGACAGGGGGAAGCTTCACAGTAGTCGCAAACAATGACACATTCGAGGCGGAAACTGTGCTTTCTATGGAGGGCGGAAGCTTTGACATCACCACAGGCGGTGGAAGTGCAAACGCTTCTATGAAGTCTGACGGCACGCCAAACAAAAATTGGCAGAACGACATGGGCAACGGTGGTGGTGGTCCGAACGGAATGGGCAGACCTGACGATAACGGAAACGGCACGGGAGGCAAACCGCCTGCAATGCCTACGTCTGACGACACAGGGCTTACCATAGAAACTGCTGCTAACAGGACCACTGACAGCACAGATACAACGGACAACACTTCAACATCTGCAAAGGCTTTAAAGGCAGGCAACGAGGTAAACATAAGCGGCGGCGAGTTCAAGATAGATTCGGCAGACGATTCAGTACACAGCAACGGAAACATTGTTATAACAGGGGGAAACATTTCTGTGGCGTCGGGTGACAACGGAATGCACGCTGACGGAAATCTGACCATATCCGACGGCACTGTAGACATCACAAAAAGCTATGAGGGTATCGAGGGTTCTATCGTAACAATAGACGGTGGCACAATATCAGTGGTAGCAAGCGATGACGGAATAAACTGTGCAGGCGGAAGCGATACTGGATCAACAGACAGAATGGGTGCTGACCAATTCTCGTCACAGGACGGTGTTGAACTTAACATCAACGGAGGAACTGTAACCATTGACGCTGACGGCGACGGACTTGACTCAAATGGCAACTTCACAATGGCAGGCGGTACAGTTTACGTTTGCGGACCTACTAACGGTGGCAACGGTGCACTTGACTACAACGGCACTGCAACTGTAACAGGGGGAACGCTCATCGCCTGTGGTGCAGTTGGAATGGAAGAGGGCTTCGGTGACAGCTCCACACAATACAGTGTTCTGCACGATCTTGGTTCGACAGTTTCAGCAAACGAAAAACTGACTATCACTGACAGTGACGGCAAGGAGATCTTAAGCTTTACCCCTACAAAGACTTGGCAGAGCGTTGTATTCACAAGCGCTGACCTGAAGGAAGGCGAAACCTACACCATTACGGCAGGGTCGCAGTCGGAAACCGTGACTATTGACGGCATTGTTACTTCTAATTCCAAGGGAATGAGCTTTGGCAGAGGTCATGGCGGAGGACGTGGTTTCTGATATGAACGACAAAAGGACGAACTTGGGGTTCGTCCTTTTTTATTTGGCTGATTTATCGTTCATAGTATGCGGGACGTCGAAGACGCCGTCCCCTACATTTGTGTAATATAAATCGTAGGTACGAACAGTGTTCGCCAGTTTTTGCTCACCTTTGTTGTATACATACGCAAAAAAGACCGCCTCATGATGAAGCGGTCTTTAGTAAGCAATTTAGTTTTGGCTGTGCAGATTATGCAAGCTCAGCAAAGTACTTGATTGTTCTTACCATCTGTGATGTGTAAGAGTTCTCGTTGTCGTACCAAGAAACTACCTGTACCTCATAGAGGTCATCAGCGATCTTAGATACCATTGTCTGAGTAGCATCGAAGAGTGAACCAAATCTCATGCCGATAACGTCAGAAGAAACGATTGGATCCTCGTTGTAGCCAAATGACTCAGAAGATGCAGCCTTCATAGCAGCGTTGATGCCTTCAACTGTTACGTCAGCACCCTTTACAACTGCTGTAAGGATTGTTGTTGAACCAGTTGGAACTGGAACTCTCTGTGCAGAACCGATGAGCTTGCCGTTAAGCTCTGGGATTACAAGGCCGATAGCCTTTGCAGCACCTGTTGAGTTAGGAACGATGTTTGCAGCACCAGCTCTTGCTCTTCTCAGGTCACCCTTTCTGTGAGGACCGTCAAGGATCATCTGGTCGCCTGTGTAAGCATGGATAGTGCTCATGATACCGCTCTGGATAGGAGCATACTTGTTAAGAGCATTAGCCATAGGAGCAAGACAGTTTGTTGTGCAAGATGCAGCTGAAATGATTGTATCATCAGCTGTAAGTGTCTTCTCGTTTACTGAGTAAACGATAGTCTTGAGGTCGTTACCAGCAGGAGCTGAGATAACTACCTTCTTAGCGCCAGCATCGAGGTGAGCCTGGCTCTTAGCCTTTGATGTATAGAAGCCTGTGCACTCGAGAACTACGTCTACACCAAGCTTGCCCCAAGGACAATCCTTAGCGTCCTTTTCTGCATAAATCTGAAGAGTCTTGCCGTCAACAGTGATAGTATTAGCCTCATCGTCAGCTGATACTGTGTGGAGATTCTCACCGATCTTACCACAGTAACCGCCCTGAGCTGTATCATACTTAAGAAGATCAGCGAGCATTGAAGGCTTTGTCAGGTCGTTGATTGCAACTACCTCGTAGCCCTCTGCGCCAAACATCTGTCTGAATGCAAGACGTCCAATACGTCCAAAACCATTAATTGCGACTTTAACTGCCATAATTAATTTACCTCCTAAAAATTTTTCTGTATTTATTATACTACATTTTTCTATACATTGCAAGTGTTTTTACAAAAAACTTAGAACTTTTTTTCTTTAAGGCAATACCGCACAAAGATTGTGCGTCAGATGCGTAGTCAGATTTTTTCGTCAGGTCACATAAAAATTCCGCAGGCATACTGTCGTATGTCAAGGGATTTTTGTGTGATATGGCGGAAAATCTGCAAGCAGATGGCGTGCAAAGCCGTCAGGCGGGCTTTGTGCGGTGTTGCCTTAAAACTTCACCGTAAAGCTATCTGTGTCTTGATCCGTCAAAGCACTGCTAAATTCTTTAAAATATGATCAAATATTGATGATTTTTTATTGACTACCCCGACAGTTTAGGTTATAATATTTACATGAGATCTTTATGAAAGGCAGGCTAACAAAGTGGAACTGACATCTTCTGTGAAAGAGATATATGCTCAGTCTGAGGAAAACATTATCCTCACTGACGCTGAGCTTAATGTCATTTGGAAAAATCATGGCGATCTGCCTGATGTTATAGATATTTCTGCTTTATGCGATACTCCGGAAAACGCTTTCATTCTGCCTGTTGAAAAGACAGCTACCTTTGAATATAAGGGCAGGTTTGCAGACTCGGCGGCAATGCGGTTTGAACCACTGAGAGATAATGGCATTATAACGAATTATCTCATACACTATTACTCTTGCATGGACATAGAACGTCTTTCTGACAAGTCTGGATATTTACGCTTCAAATCGAATTTTCTCGGCAACATAAGAATGGAGCTTTCTAAAATGTTAGCGATGCTTGACAGCCAAAAGGAATCCTTCTCTTCAAAAGCCGGCACTGAATATGAGCATTTTGACCATGAGGCAAGGCTTCGTATACTGAAGACATTTTCCGCAACGGTGAACATGACAGAACTTGCAAAATATTTCAGTGGCAATTTCACAACTGAATATCAGAGCCTGTCAGACATATGCGGTGAGGTATGCGACGAAGAAGGCAATTTACTTGAGGAGGACGGCTGTATTTTCAGATACTCCATTGACCCGTGCATTTATTTTGAAACAAACAAAAGCCTTATTAAAAATGTGCTTGTAAATCTGCTTGTGAACGCATATATGTACAATGACAAGGAACAACGGCAGGTGGAGCTTATCCTAAAAACTGAGGACGACAGGATAATACTGTCAGTAAGTGATAACGGCAACGGCATGACAGACGATGTATGGCAGGCGGCTATCACGCCATTTGGCACATTCCAGAAATACAGTAGCAGCGAGGCGTTGGGGCTTGCACTGGCAAAATGCTTTTGCGACCATTTTGACGGTGAACTAAGTTATCGCAGCGAGATCGGCAAAGGCACTTGTGTGACCATGAGTTTCCCATGTGACAGCCGTGGTTTGCCGAAAGAGTTCCATGTGAGCAGAATGCCACCCATACCGAACCCATACGGCAGTACCTACTGCATAATGGCTAAAGGGCTTGACCCGCTGAAATAGGGTTTGGGCAATATACAGAGCAAGTGAATAGATGGGATACAAAAAAAGGCAGTGCCGATTTTCTCGGTACTGCCTTGATTATTTTATGGAAATTAGTCCTTGATGATAGACTTACCTGTCATTTCCTTTGGCTGCTCAAGACCCATGAGTTTGAGCATTGTTGGTGAAAGGTCAGCAAGCACGCCGCCCTCTCTGATAAGAACATTACCTGCGCCTGCAATAATAAGAGGTACAAGGTTTGTTGTGTGGGCTGTGAATGGAGAGCCGTCCTCTTCCATCATCTTATCTGCGTTGCCGTGGTCTGCTGTGATAAGTGCTATGCCGCCCTTTGCAAGAACTGCGTCAACCGTTTTGCCTACGCACTCGTCAACTGCTTCTACTGCTGCTACGGCTGCGTCGAACACGCCTGTGTGACCTACCATATCGCAGTTTGCATAGTTGAGGATAATTGCGTCATACTTGTCAGACTCTATTCTCTTGAGAACTTCGTCGCAAACAAGATATGCGCTCATTTCAGGCTGGAGGTCATATGTTGCTACCTTTGGTGAATTGATGAGGGCTCTGTCCTCGTTCTCAAAAGGAGCTTCTACGCCACCGTTGAAGAAGAATGTAACGTGAGCATACTTCTCTGTTTCGGCAATTCTAAGCTGTGAAAGACCCTTCTTTGCGATATACTCGCCGAAAGTATTTTCAAGGCTTGCTGGCTTGAATGCAACGTCAACGTTTGGCATTGTTGCGTCATACTGTGTCATGCAGACATAGTAAAGTGGGAATCTGCCGTTTCTTCTCTCAAAGCCTGTGAAGTCGTCGTCAACGAGAGTTCTTGTTATCTCTCTTGCTCTGTCAGGACGGAAGTTGAAGAAGATAACGCTATCGTTTGCGGATATCTTGCCGTTTTCATCGATAACTGTAGGAACAACGAACTCGTCTGTAACGTCAGCGGCATAGGAAGCCCTGATAGCGTCAACTGCGTTATCAGCCTTATTGCCCTCGCCGTATACCATTGCGTCATAAGCCTTGCCTACACGCTCCCAACGGTTATCTCTGTCCATTGCATAGTAACGTCCCATTACTGTTGCTATCTTGCCGACACCAATTTCCTTGAGCTTTTCTTCAAGCTCAGCTACGAAGTCAACACCACTTGTAGGAGGAACATCTCTGCCGTCCATGAAGCAATGAACGTATACCTTTGTAAGACCTGCTTTCTTAGCAAGCTCCAAAAGACCATAAAGGTGTGAATTATGTGAGTGAACGCCGCCGTTTGAAAGAAGTCCGAACAGGTGGAGTGCGCTGTCATTCTTCTTGCAGTTCTCAACGGCTGCTGTGAAAGCTTCGTTTGAGAAGAATTCGCCGTCCTTGATAGACTTTGTAATTCTTGTAAGCTCCTGATAAACTATTCTTCCTGCGCCGATATTTGTATGGCCTACCTCTGAGTTACCCATTTGTCCCTCAGGAAGTCCAACGTCCATGCCGCTTGCACCGATAAGAGTGTGCGGATAGTTGGCAAGAAGTCTGTCGATATTAGGTGTTTTGGCAGCTCTGATAGCGTTGCCGTAATCCTTGTGATTATAGCCGAAGCCGTCCATAATGATAAGTGCTATGGGTTTCTTTGACATATTTCTTAGTCCTTTCAACATCATTTATATTCGTATTATCCCCAATAACCGCCATTTTCAAGGAAGCTCAGGACATATTCCTTAAATTCCTTGGCTGTATCGTCGCTTGTGTAATAGGTCTTTGCGCCGATACGGACAAAGTTACTCTCTCCAGACTCATAGTAGATAGCTGGGCCCTCTGAACACTTTATATCCAGCCAATCGCCGCCAACAACGTACTCCTTTGAATCCGGCTCTTTTTCTTCTGCGTTTTCCATGACTTTCGTGCGGAACTCTGTTATCTTGTCGAGCAACTCGCTGTCTGTGAACTCAACGCCGCTAAGGAGCTTACTAGAGTCCATTTTGATAGTTACATTTTCAAGCTGAGCCTCAGATGTTGTCTGAGAGCTTTCTGCCGCTGGTGCGCTGCTTTCGTCAACACTTCCGCAAGCTGCAAATGACATACACATTGATAATACTAATGCTGCAAATATTAATTTTTTCATAGTTGCGTCCCCCCTGTTCAAAAAAAGCAGAGGACAGCCGCAGCCGTCCCCTGCGGAACTTTTTATTTGTTTGTTCTTGTGACGAATGATATTTTACCCCTAGATATCCGTCTGTTAATTAGCCCTCAACAGCAGCCTGAACGATAGTGTTGAAGTCAGCAGCCTTCAGTGAAGCGCCGCCGATAAGACCGCCGTCTACGTTCTCCTTAGAAAGAAGCTCTGCGCAGTTCTTAGCGTTCATTGAGCCGCCGTACTGAATTGTAACTGCCTCTGCTGTAGCTTCGTCATAGATCTTAGCAAGTGTTGCTCTGATGAATGCACAAACTTCCTCAGCCTGATCTGCTGTAGCTGTCTTGCCTGTACCGATAGCCCATACTGGCTCGTAAGCGATAACGGACTTCTTAACGTCCTCTGCTGATACGCCGAAGAAATCAAGCTTTACCTGTCTTGCGATAACTTCCTCTGTGATGTTGCACTCACGCTCCCAGAGAAGCTCGCCAACGCAAACGATAGGCTTAAGACCAGCTGCAAGAGCTGCCTTTGTTCTCTTGTTTACTGTTTCGTCTGTTTCACCGAAATACTGTCTTCTCTCTGAGTGACCGATAACAACGTACTCAACGCCAAGCTCAACGAGCATATCTGCTGAGATCTCGCCTGTGAAAGCGCCGCTCTTCTCAAAGTGAACGTTCTCTGCGCCGATCTTTACGTTTGAGCCTGCTGTTGCGTTGATAGCAGTTTCAAGGTTTGTGAAAGGTACGCAAGCGATAACTTCTACCTTGCCCTCAGCGTTTGCAACAAGTGGCTTGATAGCTTCGAGAAGCTCCTTAGCCTCAGGTCTTGTCTTGTTCATTTTCCAGTTTCCTGCAATAATTGCTTTTCTTACAGCTTTTTTCATGATAAAAAACTCCTTTATTTTTTATAGGGAACAGAAAAACTGCTCCTGCTAGTTTTCCAAGTCTATTATACAACATTCACTCGTATTTGTCAACTAATTAACAAAGGCTTGGACTTATTTTATCTGTTTTTTACAGCTTATCTATAAGCATAACCACACCGAAAATGCCAAGCAGGACACCGATAGCGATAGCCGCATAGCCGAAAGGCGTTTTCTCCTCTTTTTCCTCGGCTTCCTTTTCCTCCTCAGTGACTTCTACCTTTGATTTTTCATCGTCAAGGTAAAATTCCTGTGGGTTTGCGGGGTTATACTTTATGTCTATCATGTCGCCCTTTTCATAGCCGTTGTCTGTGACTATCTGGGTATATTTCTCGCCGTCAACGGTATAGCCGATTTTCCACTCGGTAAAAACTCTGTCCTCACCGCCGTTGAAATCAGGCATTGTGGTCTTGACCTTCTGCAAGGCTTTTGCCTGAGTTGGTTCGTAGTGATCCTCCTCCGGAATATTATGTTCCTGCTCAGGAAAAAAGCGATAGCCCTGCAAGGCTTTTATACCGAAATAGATAAGTCCAATGCCTGTGAGCAGAAGAATTATTCCGCCTATCCCCTGCCAGCCTAATCCGCTTTTTGCAAGTAGTGTTATTTCATTCATTTTTACTACCTCGATTTCTGCATAAAAAAGGGACAGGCAAAACCTGCCTGCCCCTAGCTTATAGCTTAGTAAAATATATTACTTGTCAGCAATCACGTCGATACCTGGGAGCACCTTGCCCTCGAGGTATTCAAGTGAAGCTCCGCCGCCTGTTGAGATGTGTGACATCTTATCAGCAAAACCGAGCTGGATAACTGCTGCTGCTGAGTCGCCGCCGCCGATGATAGTTGTAGCGTCTGTTTCAGCAAGTGCCTTTGCAACTGCGATTGTACCCTTTGCAAGTGTTGGGTTCTCGAACACGCCCATAGGACCGTTCCAAACAACTGTCTTTGCAGACTTAACAGCCTCGCCGAAGAGAGCCTGTGTCTTTGTGCCGATATCAAGTCCTTCCTTATCAGCTGGGATCTTGTCAGAATCAACAACTTCTACGTCGATAGGAGCGTCGATTGGATCAGGGAAACCTGCTGCAACTGTTGTGTCGATAGGGAGAAGAAGCTTCTTGCCGAGCTTTTCAGCCTTCGCCATCATTTCCTTGCAGTAGTCGATCTTTGTATCGTCAACGAGGGAAAGACCAACTTCCTTGCCCTGTGCCTTAAGGAATGTATATGCCATACCGCCGCCGATGATAAGTGTATCGCACTTCTCGAGGAGGTTTGAGATAACGTTGAGCTTATCTGCTACCTTTGCGCCGCCGAGAATAGCAACGAATGGTCTAACAGGTGTTTCAACTGCATTTCCGAGATAGTTGATCTCTTTCTGCATGAGGTAACCAACTGCTGTTTCCTTAACGAACTTTGTAACGCCTGCTGTAGAAGCATGTGCTCTGTGAGCTGAACCGAAAGCGTCCATTACGAATACTTCGTCGTCAACGAGGTCAGCAAGTTCCTTAGCGAAAGCTTCGCCGTTCTTTGTTTCCTCTGCGCCTCTGAATCTTGTGTTCTCAAGAACAACGATATCACCGTCAGCCATTTCAGCAACTGCCTTCTTAGCGTTGTCGCCAACTACTGTATCGTCAGCAGCGAATGTTACCTTTGTTTCAGGAAGAAGCTCTGCAAGTCTTGCAGCAGCTGGTGCAAGTGAGAACTTAGCCTCTGGGCCGTTCTTTGGCTTGCCAAGATGTGAACACAGAACTACCTTGCCGCCGTCAGCTACCAGCTTCTTGATAGTTGGGAGAGCAGCTGTTATTCTGTTATCGTTTGTAATAACGCCGTCCTTAAGAGGAACGTTAAAGTCAACTCTTACGAGTACCTTTTTGCCCTTTACATTAATGTCATCAACAGTAACTTTGTTTAAACCTGCCATTTTAAAGACACCTCTCAATTTAATTTTTTAATTCACGTTGTTAAAAAACTAACAACCTTACCTTTATTATATAACATACCGTCATAAAAATCAAGTATTTTTTTATAATTTTTACCCTGATTTTATAACTTTAGGCTTTTAAAGTGCGTCCACCTTTATCTCTCCGTTGTCAGCGGATATTGCCACGGCGGACACCGCTCCCTCGCCCTTGTCTATAAGCAGTTCGGCTATCTTATCCTCCACCTCGTTTCTTATGACACGGCGGATATCTCTTGCACCAAGCTTCTGACCGTATGCCTTATGTGCAATAGTTTTCAGAGCTTCATCTGTATATCTCAGGCTGATATGTTTCTCCTCCAGCGGCGACTTCATCTCGTCCAGCATAAGACCTGCTATGCCCGCGAAATTCTCCTCTGTGAGCGGATTGAACACAACTATCTCGTCTATTCTTCCAAGAAACTCAGGTCTCAGGAAATCTCTCAGTGCTTTCATTGCTTTATCCTTGGCGATATCACTGTCGGTCTTATTGAAGCCCACACCTGTATCTCTATCAGTCGAACCTGCGTTTGATGTCATGACGATAACGGTATTTTCAAAGGAAACGCTTCTGCCCTGTGAATCGTTTATACGTCCCTCGTCAAGTATCTGGAGAAGTATGTTCATAACGTCAGGGTGAGCCTTTTCTATCTCGTCAAAAAGCACCACTGAATATGGTCTGCGGCGCACCTTTTCGGTAAGCTGACCTGCTTCGTCAAAGCCTACATATCCCGGAGGTGAGCCGATAAGCTTTGATACTGAGTGCTTCTCCATATACTCGGTCATGTCAACTCTGATAAGCGGTTCGGTGGCGTCGAAAAGCTCTTCTCCAAGGACTTTCACAAGCTCTGTTTTTCCAACGCCTGTTGGGCCGACGAAAATAAATGAAGCCGGTCTGCGACGTTTTGAAAGCTGAACCCTTGTACGCTTTATTGCCTTTGCGACCTTATCAACGGCTTCGTCCTGGCCGATAACACGCTTTGAAAGGGCTTCTTTAAGATGCTTTATCTTGTCATACTCGGTCTGAGCTATCTTATTGGCAGGGATACCTGTCCAAAGCTCTATTACCTTTGAGATATCTTCCTCTGTGACCTGAACGTTTTTAAGAGTTTCTTCCACTTCTTTGAGTCTGTTCTGTATCCTGAGTATCTCGCCCTTTTCCTTTGCGATTATCTCATAGTCAGGGTCTGACTTCTGTTCGTAATCCTCAACGAGCTTTTCATGCTTTTTAAGCTCCTCGTTAAGTGCGTCGAACTCCTCTATTTCAGGCGTTCTGATACTTGTGCAGGCGCAGGCTTCGTCAAGAAGATCTATCGCCTTGTCAGGGAGAAATCTGTCGTTGATATATCTTTCAGAAAGCACTGCACACTCTCTGAGCATATCGTCTGATATCTTTACTCTATGGAAATTCTCGTAATACTGCTTTATGCCTTTGAGGACTGTGATTGTGTCCTCAACTGTCGGCTCGGAAACTGTTACAGGCTGGAAACGTCTTTCAAGTGCAGAGTCCTTTTCGATATACTTTCTGTACTCCTTGAAAGTCGTTGCGCCGATGACCTGTATCTCGCCTCTTGAAAGGGACGGTTTCAGGATATTAGCTGCGTTCATCGTTCCCTCATTATCGCCTGTGCCAACAAGGGTATGCACCTCGTCTATAAAGAGGATAACATTGCCCTGCTCTTTTACTTCCTCTACAAGTCCTTTACAACGGCTCTCGAACTGTCCTCTGAACTGAGTGCCTGCAACAAGTGCGGTAAGGTCGAGGAGGTAAAGCTCCTTATCCTTGATATGGAACGGCACATCTCCGCCAACTATCCTCTGTGCGATACCCTCGGCAATGGCTGTTTTACCAACGCCAGGTTCGCCTATAAGGCATGGGTTGTTCTTCTGACGTCTTGACAGGATATGGATAACTCTTGATATCTCCTTATCTCTGCCCACAACGTTATCAAGCTTGCCCTCTCTTGCTTTCTGAGTAAGATTTGTGCAATAGTTGTTGAGAAATTTAAGCTTTTTCTTTTTATCCTTTGGCTTGTTCTCTCCGCCCTCATCGGTGGCTTTAGGCATACCTCCTGCGAGGTTGCTGAAAAGATTGGCTGCATCACCGCCGAAAAGATTGCTCAGGAAGTTCGTTCCGCCCGGCTCAAAATCGTCCCCGTCGGAAGCCTCCATAAGCTGATTTGACATTGCTTCAAGGTCATCGTCTGAGATGCCCATTGCCTTCATATAATCGTCCACCTGCGAAATGCCAAGCTCCTTGGCACAAACAAGGCAAAGTCCCTCGTTCTTCTTGTGCTGAGGGTCCTTGGCGTTCATCTGTGAGATGAACACCACAGCAGGACGCTTTTTACATCTTGAACACATTAACATTTTTATTTGCTCCTTTCCTTACTGATACACCTTACGGTAATCATTTATACAGAATATCAAAGAAGTAACTGAACAGATAGGTATTTTCAAAAACAGCGCTGTTGAACTTGGGAAGCTTGTTCTCGGTAGCATTTATCACAGTGCAGACCATAAAGGCTATCAACACCAGATACAGACCACCTTTGCAAAGACCAAGCACCATGCCTGCGAAACGGTTTGCCGCTGTCAGACCTGCCATTCGGGTAAAAACTCCCGACAGACGCAGGATAAGCCTTATGACTATCTCCATAAGCACATAAACCGTCATGAACACGCAAAGCCTTATAAAAGTCAGGGCGATCGGTCGGAAAATGTTCTTTTCCAGATACTCAGCACCAGTTCTGCCACCCTCAGAGAGAGCCTTGACGGCTTCGTCTATCTGCTCGGCAGTGAACTTCACCGCCTTAGACAGACTTTTTCCAAGCTTATTGCCCTCCAGCTTTTCGCTGAGCTTTTGGGGCATAACGCTGTGGATATACTCTGAAAGCTCCTCGCCCTTTTGCTGAGCAGTATCAAGGTCTGTTCCCTTTGAAACAAGCAGCTTTTCGGTATTCTCCGCAAGAGTGCCTGCCCCTGACAGGACGTTTTTTATCTCCTCATCTGAAAGGTCGATATCAACGCCCTCGTTTTTCAGTTCATTGCTCACAAGCTTTGAAAGATCCGTCTGTTCAGCAGCGTTTTCAAGGCTCGTTATAAGCTGTGTTTTGAAATATTTGTTATATACATTTTCAGCCGACATATTGGCTATAAGAAAAGCCACAAGAACGGCTGCCACTGTTCCGAGCATTGTGATGACATATCTCACAAAGCCCTTACAGTATCCTGTCAGAGCGGTCACGATAAGGATCATTATAACTGCTCCGTCAAAAAAATATGCCATATTTTCCTGCCTTTCGTCAGGTCTCGAAAGCTATTTTGTTTATCTCATGCAGACCTAGGAAATAAACGCTATCGTTGAGGTAAACAAAGTCAAGATACTCAGAGGACACTGCCGCTGTTGCAAGTAGATTTCCTGCACTGTCATAGGCTTCTATATTATCCTCGCCGAGAAGGATCACCTTCTTGTTCTCTGCGGTCATTTTCTTAGGCTTGCCACTTTGAGTATAAACAACGCTATCAGGCTTATCTCCGTCAGAGTCCGAACGGAACACCGCAAGAGTTCCTGTTTTACGCTGTATGCCGTCAAATGCTACTGCGGCAGTGGTATCTGTCAGGGCATAGTCTGAAAGCTCCTCAGGATATTCATACTGCATAAGTATTTTACCATTGCTGTCAAGCTTGTAGAAGCAGGTATCGCCCACTACCCAATAATCGCCGTTATCGTTTCGCTGAACGGCAACTGCGAGAGTTTCAAGCTGTTCGCTCTTCATCTTCTCCTTTGTGCTGTCAAAGGTCACATAATAGATGACCGAGCGTAACGCTCCGCCACTGCTGGAAAATGTTGAGATACAACAGCCGCTTCCGTCCTTATCAAAGCTTATATCAAGTATTCTTCGTGAGCTTGACCACTGATATATCTCTGCTCCCGAGGAGTCATAAACTGTCAGCACTGCGGCATATTTCTCAGTCTGGGTGACCACTGCAACTGTGCTGTCAGGGGCTATCTCCGCCAAAAGTATAGACTGGTCTATATCCTTTGAGAGCAGCTCGCCCTTTTTATTCAGCACTCTGAAAGAATTTCCACCGTTATCGTAAACAAGCACACGCTTTCCAGATGTTCTTACAACAGGGTTTGCAAAGTTGTGAGAATTATCCGATATCTTATTGCCAGACTCGTCATAAAAAGCAATGTTCCTGTCGTCAACTCGAACTATACCGTCGGAAAGCTGTTTTATAACGTTAACGGAGCTTTCATCAAAGGTCAGCGGAAAATTTCCGCTTTGCTTTTTGCCGTCGTTTACTATAGTGGCATGAGGTCTGTCCAAAATGCCCTCAAGCTTCGGCACCCACACCCCTCTTGAAGCGTAAACGCCAACTCCGAAAGCGACCACCACTGCTATGGCGGCTATCTTTTTATAGAGCTTTTTGTTTTTCTCTTTCTTTCTTGCCGCTCTTATATCGGTGACGTTGGATATCTCCTCGTCAGACCTCTCGGCTTTCTCAGCCTTTTCAGCCTTTTTCTCTTTTCTGCTTTTATGCTCGGATTTTTCCTCTTTGCTTTCTGAAGCCTGCTCTTTATTTTCACCGCCTGATACTGTTATCTTGCTTTCATCAGCTTTTTCAGGCTTTTCCACCTCGGCTTTATCCTCGGTGTTCGTCAGCTCTATTCTGCTTCGTGACTCCTCGGCTTCTTCCGCTTCTTTTCGGAGCTGTTCTTCCTGCTCACGTTCCGCCGCTTTCTGAGCCGCCTTTTTCTGACGCTTTATCTCTCTGAAAGTAACGTTCGGCATAGGCTCTTCTGCACCGTGAAATTCGTCACGCTGAACAAAATCCGTCTGCTTGGTTATTCTTATTGTTTTTTCTTCTTTGGTAGGCGGATTTTTCTTTCTCCGCCTGCTCTTTGATCTTTTATCATTCACCTTGTTCAGATCCTTTATCTTTATCATAATACACTTCGTTAAGATACAATCCCTGCGGCGGAACGGTCTTTCCGCCTCTTGTTCTGTCCTTTGACGCAAGTATATCGGGTATTTGAGTTTCTCCTATCTTGCCCTCATTTATAAAAATAAGCGTGCCTACCATTATCCTTACCATATTGTACAGAAAGCCGTCTCCCGAAACTGTGAATATCACAAGCTCGCCCTCACGTCTTACATGGAAAGAGAATATAGTCCTAACTGTATTCTCCTTTGTGCAATCGGTGGAACACATGGCTTTGAAATCGTGCGTTCCCACAAAATCCTGTGCGGCTTTATCAAGCTTTTTTTCGTCTATTGGAAACCAACTGCGGTAGGCTGTATCTTTATAAAAAGGATTTTTTATCTCGCTGTTATGTATAATATACTCATACTCCTTGCCGCTGCACATATATCTTGCGTGAAAATCAAGGGGGACTTTTTCGCACTCCAGCACTGAGATATCGTCCGGCAGCTTTGAATTAAGTCCGAAAACTATGCCACGGCAGGTTATTGTGGACTCTATGAGAAAGCTTGCACAAAATCTTCTTGCGTGCACTCCTGCATCTGTTCGTGAACAGCCGTTCACTGTGACTGTCTGTCCCGTCAGCGAGAGGATAGCTTCTTCAAGCACCTGCTGAACGGCAAGGGCGTTGTTCTGCCTTTGCCACCCATGATAGGCTGTGCCGTTATAGGCAAGTATTATCCTGAAATTTGTCATGAGTATATCCCGTTTCTTTAGTCGAGTGTTATGGAATCTATATTGTCAAGTCTTACTATCATGGTGCTGTCGCTTTTCTTTTCGTGAACGATAAGCTTTACCCACTCGTCGTCTGCGTCAAGAATAGTACAGCTATGACCATAAATCCCGTCGCCGTCAATGGTACATTCTCTGCCGATAAGTTCTTTTATAATGCCTGACATTTTACTTCCCCCATTTGCATTTCTCTCAAGTTTCTTGACTTTTCTTTCCAAAGTGTCAAGTCTGTCATCTTGGTCCATATCTTTAAAAACACTGCTCATAATACCCCTCCTAAACGACTATATTTATGACAATAACGCCTGCAAGGAACAGCACGCAGAATATAGAGCCATAGAGATCGACTATGCTCATATGGAGCTGTTTCATTCTTGTTCTGCCCTCTCCGCCGTGATAACAGCGGCACTCCATAGCGAGAGCAAGCTCCTCAGCGTGTCTGAACGATGCCACAAAAAGCGGTATCAGCACTGGGATAAGGGCTTTAGCTTTCTGTATCAGCGAGCCTGTTTCCATATCCGCTCCTCTTGCTTTCTGTGCCGACATTATCTTGTCTGTTTCCTCGATAAGGGTAGGGATAAATCTCAGGGCAATAGTCATCATCATTGCAAGCTCATGGACAGGCACTTTTATCTTTTTCAGCGGTGAAAGCAATCTTTCGATAGCGTCTGTCAGGTCGATAGGCGAGGTGGTGTAGGTAAGAAGCGAAGTGCCGACAATAAGGCAGATTATCCTTATCATCATGAACACTGCCGTGTCAACGCCTTCATCGGTTATCTTGAGAAATTTCCACTCAAAATAGGCTTTGCCCGTTCTGATAAAAAGCAGATTGAGTATCGCCGTGAATATTATTATCGGCACGATAGGCTTCAAGCTTTTTAGCATTAGTTTACCGGGTATTTTCGATATGATAAAAGTGAGAATAGTAAAAGCTATGCCCACAAGAAGTCCCCACACGCTGTTTGCGGCGAAAAGCATTACTATGAAAACCGCCGTCATTATTATCTTTATTCGTGCGTCCATTCGGTGAATGACAGAATTTCCGGGAAAATACTGTCCTATAGTAATATCCTTTATCAAGGTATATTCCTCCAATTTTCTATCTCAACTTACACAGTCCTGCTCTCTGCTCATATGGGTCAAAGGCAGTCCGCTGCTTACTTATTCTTTTTCTGCTCCAGCATTTCAAGGATGACCTTTTTCGCATAGCCAACTGTATACACATCGTCCTTAATATCAATGCCCATGGCTTTGAGCCTGTTTATAACTCTTGTTATCTGCGGCACTGCAAGTCCCATTGACACAAGCTCCTCAGAGCGATGGAACACCTTTACTGTATCGTCATAGCAGAAAAGCTTCGATTCGTTCATGACGAGTATCTTTGAAACGTTCTTTGCGATATCCTCCATAGAGTGGGATACCAGCAAAACAGTGTTTTTCATCTGCTCATGATACTCTCTTATAAGACCAAGTATCTGCTCTCTGCCCTTAGGGTCAAGACCCGAAGCAGGTTCGTCAAGGATAAGCACCTTTGGGTTCATTGCCATAACGCCTGCTATAGCCACACGCCTTTTCTGTCCGCCCGAAAGCTCAAAAGGCGATTTGTCAAGTATCTCAGGGCTTAGTCCCACCATTCTTGCTGCCTCTTTCACATACTTGTCTATCTGATCTTCCTTGATACCCATATTCTTAGGTCCGAATGCGATATCCTTATAACAGGTCTCCTCAAAGAGCTGATACTCAGGATACTGAAACACAAGACCCACCTTAAATCTTATAGGGCGAAGCCTTGATTTATCGTCCCACAGCCTTTCTCCGTCTATATAGACGCTTCCGCTCGTGGGCTTCAAAAGACCGTTGAAATGCTGGATAAGGGTAGATTTGCCTGAGCCTGTATGTCCTATTATACCCACCATTTCGCCGTCATTTATCTCTATATTAACATTGTCTACGGCTGTTTTGCGAAAGGGCGTACCCTCGCCGTAAACATAAGTCAAGTTTTCCGTTTTAATTACTGCCATTGTTACTCCCTATCACTTAAGCATTTCATAAAGCTTCTGAACGCACTCGTCCTCGTGGATTATCTCGGTGGAGATGTCATAGCCTGCCTTTTTAAGCTCCCAGCAAAGCTCTGTCACCTGCGGCACGTCAAGTCCCAGATTTTTCATGGTTTCCACATTTGAGAATATCTTCTTCGGAACGTTATCCATTATGACCTCGCCACCGTCTATTACAACAACACGCTGTGCCTGTGCGGCTTCCTCCATATAATGGGTGATCAACACGATAGTAACGCCCTGCTCGTTGAGCATTTTGACAGTTTTCATTACCTCGTCCCTGCCGTGAGGATCGAGCATGGCGGTAGGCTCGTCAAGAAGTATACAATCAGGCTTCATTGCGATTATGCCTGCGATAGCCACACGCTGTTTCTGTCCGCCTGAAAGCTTATGGGGTGCATGAAGTCTGTATTCATACATACCGACGGTTTTAAGAGCCTCGTCAACACGCCTGCGTATCTCATTCGGCTCGACGCCCATATTTTCAAGGGCGAAAGCCACGTCCTCCTCCACGATAGTTGCAACTATCTGGTTATCAGGGTTTTGGAATACCATGCCCACCTTTTCTCTTATAGGCAAGAGGTTATTTTCGTCCAAAGTGTCCATGCCGTTCACATAGACAGCCCCCGACTCAGGAAGATTTATAGCGTTTATGCACTTTGCAAGTGTAGATTTGCCTGAGCCGTTATGACCAAGCACTGCCACAAACTCGCCTTTTTCTATGTTCAGATTTATGCCTTTAAGCACCTCCGTTTTAACAGGCGGCTCTTCAAGGTCGTTCACATAGGAAAAGTGCAGATCCTTTATTTCAATAAAACTGCTCATTTCACTTTCCTTACCAAATTTAGTTTATTCCTTATCTTCAGGCTGTTCTTTCTGTTCAGCCTTTCTTTCCTTATGCTTTTCGTAAACATTTTCGGCTTTGTCTATTCCTTTATCAAGGAGCTTTTCAGCCTTGTTCTTTACCTTTTTGCCCGTTTCACTCTCGGCAAACTCGTGGGCTTTTTCCTTTCCCTTTTCAAACAGCTCTCCTGCTTTGCTCTTTATCTTCTGCCCCTTTTCACTTTCAGCAGCCTCGTGAGCTTTCTCTTTGCCCTTTTCAAGCATATTTCCTGCCTTGTGTTTAAGTTCATCAAAATCAAAAGACATAACCTTTCCTCCTGTCTGAAATTTTGGTTTATACCTTATTATAATATATGGGTATGCGAACGCTGTTCGCCCCTACATATTGCCCATAAGCTTTTCAATATCTTTTACTGTTGGCGGATAAAGTGCGATTGGGAACTTTTCCACCGCCGCACCTGCCACAGCACAGGCTGTTTTCACCAATGTATCGTCATCAAGACCTTTATAAAGCCCATATACAGCGCCCGCCTTAAAGCTGTCGCCTGCGCCAAGTGTTGACACTACGTCTACTTTAAATGCAGGGCACATCTTTGGCACAGCACCCTTTCTGCCATACATCGCACCCTTTTCACCAAGTGTAAATATCACAAGCCCGTCTGTATTATCTGTATAAAGCCTGAAAAGCTCATCATAGCTTTTATCCGGATAATATTCATCAAGGTGCTGATGAGATATGCAATTTACTGCACAATGCTCATGTATATAGCTGTCATAGGCACAATCTATGGTGACGTATTTCTTGCCATATTTTACGCAATACTCAGCTATCTTATCACCAAAATAAGGGTCAGCCGCAACGCAGGCTGAATTTTTCACTGACTCCTCCGAAGGCTGTTCATAAAAAGGCTCCGGACGTGAATAAAGCTTATCCCACTCGCCAAAACAGGTGCGTGTATTTTTATCTATGATAACATAGTCGGTCACGCCCTCGAAACCCTCTGTTACAAGCTCAGAAAGGTCAGCGGTCTTGTCTGCAAAATAATCCTTTATAAGCTTTTCATTGCCGCTTCCAAGGTGAGTACCGCCAAGCTTTAGAGGCACATTCAGACTGCAAAGAACAGCCGCCGCTGTTCCGGTCTCACCACCGACAAGGTGATATTTTTCCTTTATCTCTGCCGTACCGTCTGCCTTTGGAAAATCACCGTCAAGAAGAAACGAACAGGTGGAGATCATTTGGCCGTACATATAAACATAATTCTCAGTATATTTCATGCGAACACCATTCCTTACTATAACAAAGCTATTTCTGCCAAATTGCCGTTGAACCGCACGGAAGCACACCGCCTGTTGCCTCCACAGGCAATCCTATCTCATCAGCCGTGACGTTTCCGCCAAACCTCGTTCCGAGGACATCTCTCAGGATATATGCCATAACTGAGGGTGAAAGTCCTGTGGTATAGCTGTTGAGCAGGAAGAAAAGCGGCTCGTCGCTCAAAACGCCTGAGCAGGTCTTTACAAGGTCATAGATACAATCTTCAAGCTTCCATATCTCTCCGCCGGGTCCTCTGCCGTAGGACGGAGGATCCATAACGATAGCGTCATAGGTCTTGCCACGGCGTATCTCACGCTGAACGAACTTTTCGCAATCGTCTACAAGCCAGCGAATAGGCTTATCGGAAAGCCCTGACACAGCGGCGTTCTCTCTTGCCCACTGCACCATGCCCTTTGATGCGTCAACGTGTGAAACGCTTGCACCTGCTTCGGCACAGGCAAGGGTAGCTCCGCCTGTGTATGCAAAGAGGTTTAACACCTTTATCTCTCTGTCTGCGTTTCTTATTTTGTCAGCCATGAAGTCCCAGTTCACAGCCTGTTCAGGGAAAAGACCTGTGTGCTTGAAGCCCGTTGGTCTGATTATAAACTTCAAATTCTTATAGCCTATGTTCCAGCTTTCAGGCAGGCGCTTTCTGTATTCCCATTCGCCGCCTCCCTTTGAGGAACGGTGATAAATGCCGTCTGCCTTTGTCCAAAGGTCAGAACGCTTCGGTGACTTCCAGATTATCTGAGGGTCAGGTCTTACAAGCACCTTTCCGCCCCAGCTTTCAAGCTTATCTCCGCTTGAGGTATCTATTATCTTATAGTCTTTCCAGTTTTCTGCAATTCTCATATTTTTTATCCTTATATAAAATTTACTTTTTCCACGGCCTTTTATTTTCCGTCCAGCCCTTTGCCTGCCAATATGCACTGTCAGCAGGATTCCAGCCCTTTTTGTTTGCAAAGTGGAAAATAGTGAAATACATTCTGCCCTTAGCACTGACCTTTGGCTCAAAGCTGTCGCTTTTAAGCTTTGCGGCAATGCTGTCGGTCTTTTTCTCTATCTTCGCAAGCATTTTGTCGGAAACTTCTTTCCAGCTTACTGCGTGTATGCCGAAGCCTATCTTATATATCTTAGGCACTCCCCAGAATGACAAGCTATCCGCCATATCTTTGTTAGTGCTGTTCATACCTGCACCTGCGGCTGTGGATATGACCACGGCACGCTTTGAGAACATTTTCTCCTCAGGTCTGTGGACTATCCAACGCCAGCCGTAATGGTCGAGCCATGCTTTCATCGAGCCTGTGCAGTGGTAGACATACACAGGGGAAGTAAGTATCAGCACGTCTGCTTCGTCCACCGCTTTTGTGATAGGGTCAAGCTTCTCATAGTGAGGACACTTTTCTTCGCCTTTCATAAAGCAATTGGTACAGCCACAGCAGAACTCACCGAAATCTCTCGGCAGGAAGAACTCTGTCACCTCGCCGCCCAGTTTATCGGCTAACATTCTGCCTATATGATATGTAGAGCCTTTATGGTTTTGACCGTTTATCAAAGCTATTTTCAAAATATCACCTTACATTTTTTTCAATAAGCTCCGCTATCTTGTGTGCATATTCTGTGATTATGCCTGTTCTCTTGCCCTCTATCATAACACGAACGAGAGGCTCTGTGCCTGACTCACGGACAAGTATCCTGCCCTCGTCACCAAGCTTTTCGGAATACATCTTTATAGCGTCTGTTATCTCAGGGACTTTATCCCACATACCCTTTTTGTCTGCTGTTATCTTAACGTTCACAAGCACCTGTGGGTAGCACTCCATGCAGGAAGCAAGCTCGCTTGCCTTTTCGCCTGTGCATTTGAGGACTGTCAGAAGCTTTGTACCTGTCAGCTCACCGTCGCCTGTGTTTGCATAGTCAAGAAGAATGATATGACCTGACTGCTCACCGCCTATATTATATCCGCCTTTGAGCATTTCTTCAAGAACGTATCTGTCGCCTACCTTTGTGGTAGCGGCAACGATGCCGTTTGCCTTTGCATACTTGAAAAAACCGAGGTTAGTCATAACGGTAACAACGCAGGTGTTGTTTTTGAGTATGCCCATGCTCTTCATATATTTTGAGAAGATAGCAAGTATCTTGTCACCGTCGATAAGCTCGCCCTTTTCGTCAACTGCAAGACATCTGTCAGCGTCGCCGTCAAAGGCAAGACCGATATCACAATGGTTATCCACAACTGCCTTTTGCAGACCCTCGATATGTGTTGAGCCACAGTCCTTATTTATATTCGTTCCGTCCGGCTTATCGTTGAGCATTATGCACTTTGCCCCAAGTCCCTCGAAAATTCTCTGTGCGCACACAGAAGCTGAGCCGTTTGCACAATCAAGCGCCACACGGATACCGTTGAAATCGGTCTGAACTGTTTTCATAACGTAGCGGATATAATCCCAAGCTGCGTCCTTTTCGTAATAAATGTGACCTATATCACAGCCGTCCTTAAGCTCTATCTTTTCAGGTGTGTCCAGGATAAGTGCTTCTATCTCGTTTTCTATCTCGTCAGAAAGCTTGAAGCCTGTGCCAGAGAAAAGCTTTATGCCGTTAAACTCAACAGAATTGTGTGAAGCGGATATCATAACGCCAGCGTCTGCGTTGTATTTCTTTACAAGCATTGCAACGGCAGGGGTAGGAACAACACCGAGAATGTGAGCGTCTGCACCAACTGAGCAGATACCAGCCACCAGTGCGGACTCCAGAATGTCGCCTGAGATACGGGTATCCTTGCCTATGATTATCTTAGCCTTGTGGTTTGTTTCCTTCGTGAGTACCATTGCGGCAGCTCTGCCTATCTGCATAGCAAGCTCGCAGGTAAGCTCGGTGATAGCTACTCCTCTTGCGCCGTCAGTTCCAAATAATCTTCCCATAATAATTAGCTCCTTTTCGAGGTCGTACCTCTATATTATTTTTTATTTATGTAAACTCTATATTAACACACATATTAAATTTATCCGATAATAAAATTTATCCAAAGATAGAAAGTGCAGTGGCAGGCGAACACTGTTCGCCCCTACAGAACAAGAAATTCATCGCCGCAGGCGATACCTTAATTCCTCATTCCTCACTCCTCATTCCTCATTAAGCATTCCTCACTAAATCACAGATGCGTTTGTCCGTCCTTGAGAAAGCCCAAATGATCGTAAGCAAGCTGAGTTGCCACACGTCCCCTGGGTGTCTTTGAGAGGAAACCTAGCTGCATAAGATACGGCTCGCAAACGTCCTCAATGGTGACGGATTCCTCGCCGATAGCCGCCGCAAGGGTTTCAAGTCCCACTGGGCCACCGTCATAGCCTTTTATTATCATCGTAAGCAGACGTTTGTCGAGAGAGTCAAGTCCCAGCTTGTCAACGTCCATTCTGTTGAGGGCTATCTTTGCAATGTCTGCGGTTATCCTGCCGTTGCCCATGACTTCGGCAAAATCCCTTACTCTTCTGAGAAAGCGGTTTGCTATTCTTGGAGTTCCCCTAGAACGCTTTGCTATCTCCTCTGCACCGTCATCATCACAAGCCACGCCAAGCAAAACTGCAGAACGCTTTACGATATCGGAAAGCTGTTCTGTATTGTAAAGCTCCAAACGCTGGATAACGCCAAAACGATCTCTCAGCGGTGCAGAAAGCGAGCCTGCTCTGGTGGTCGCTCCGATAAGGGTAAACTTGTTAAGCTCGATCCTTATAGACCTTGCCGCAGGACCTTTGCCCATGATTATATCCAAGGCATAATCTTCAAGGGCAGGATAAAGAACTTCCTCCACCTGTCTTGAAAGGCGGTGAATCTCGTCTATAAAAAGTACGTCGCCTTTTTCAAGGTTTGTGAGAAGTGCTGCAAGGTCGCCCGGCTTTTCTATAGCAGGTCCTGATGTTATCCTGATGTTCACTCCCATTTCGTGGGCGATTATGGCAGAAAGTGTGGTCTTGCCTAGTCCCGGTGGGCCGTAAAGCAGAACATGGTCAAGGCTGTCGCCTCTGTTCTTTGCCGCTTGTATATATATTTTCAGGTTCTCCTTGACCTTTTCCTGACCGATATACTCGTCAAGTGTTTTAGGTCTAAGGCTCACCTCGAAATCGTCAGTTGTTTCCGCCTGAGTTTCTTTCGGGGTGACTATCCTGTCTATATCAAAATCTCCTTTTTCGATCATTTATGGAGTTCTCCTCTCAAAATTTCGCAAGTCCGATAAGGGCTTTCTTTATAAGCTCTTCAACGCTCAAATTCGGGTCAAGCTTTGATATCACTGACATTGCTTCGCCCTCGGTATATCCAAGCACCACAAGGGCTGTGACAGCTTCTTCGACAGCTCCGCTTGGAACAGACGCAAAGCCCTGAGCCGCATTTCCTCTGACGGATATGGTATTCTCTTTTGCCACCTTATCCTTAAGCTCGAGGACTATCCTTTGTGCTATCTTTGTACCGATACCCTTTATCTTTGTGAAAGCCTTTGAATCCCCCGTTGCAACCGCAAGCGCAAACTGTGACGGAGTGCAGGCTGAAAGTATAGCAAGACCTGCCTTCGGGCCTACTCCGCTGACAGATATGAGCATACGGAAGCTTTTAAGCTCCTCCTTAGTTGCAAAGCCGAAAAGCTCCACGGCGTCCTCCTTTACGGCAAGATGTGTATAAAGCTTGACCTCGCTTTTTCCTGCTATCTGCTGTAAGGTAGAAAATGTTGTTTTGCAGGCATAGCCAACACCTGCACATTCTATTACAGCAAGGTCGCTCTCGGTATGGACGAGCTTTCCGCTAAGTGAATATATCATATTATTTCTCCTCAAAATTTTTCATAACACGCCTTGTGTTCACCGAAAGCCCGTGAGTTATAGCAATAGCCACTGCGTCCGCTGTATCGTCAGGCTTTGGGATAGCTTTAAGATGAAGCATGGTCTTTGTCATTTCCTGCACCTGCTTTTTCTCGGCACGTCCATAGCCGACTATGGAGCATTTCACCTGCAAAGGCGTATATTCATAGATTGGAATATTTCTTATTATGGCAGGAAGCAGGGTCACTCCCCTTGCCTGTGCAACGTCAATGGCGGTCTTTTCATTGGTATTGAAAAAAAGCTTTTCTATTCCCATTTCATCAGGCTTATAGGTGGTTATTATCTCAGTCATATCATCATAGATGACTTTCAGCCGTCTGTTGAAATCCATATCCGAAGAAGTGGTTATTGCACCGTAGTCAACAACAGTGAATTTTCCGCTGTTGTATTCAAGCACTCCGAATCCCACAATGGCGTAGCCCGGGTCGATACCAAGTATTCTCAAATCCACTCCTCCGTTCAATTTCAACGCTATCCTATAATGACCCTATTATAACAACTAATTATACCATATTTTTCGGTCAAATGCAAGCAAAACGCTGAGTTTTCACCTATTTCTCACAAGGCGAAAATGTAGAAATGCCACTTTGTGAAAAGTCTGTTTTTGGCTAAACTGACTATAGAACAAAACAGCGGTCATCAGGTATGCCCATGACGCCGCTGTTATCTTTTTATGCTGTATTTTCTAAGCGGCGACTTCCACAATCTTTGGAGGATAAGACCATTGAGCGTGCCTGTGAGAATGCCGCTTATTATGAGATAAGGCAAAAGGCTGAACACCGCCCATGTGCCTGATATCACTGCCGCCGCACAAAGCTGACCTATGTTATGGAAAAAGCCACCAAAAACTGATGTCACCCAAAGCTGGTTTTCACCAACTCTCGAAACCGCAATGCACATGGCGAGATACGCTAAAATTCCGCCTGTGAGTGAGAACGCAAAGCTCACCACAGTTCCGTAAAGTCCTGCCGCAAGGATTATCCTCAAAAGCAGTACCAAGCCTGCCTCTTTTCTGCCGATAAAAAGCATTGCTGTCATTGTGACGATATTTGCAAGCCCAAGCTTCATGCCGCCTATGGGCATAACAGGGAATTGTGCCTCCACCATGAAAATGATAAGTGACAAGGCGGTAAAAATTCCTATAAGGGCGATTTTTTGTACTGATATCTTCATGCTTCCACCCCTATATCACAGCGTCGGCAGAGGTCTCACCGACTATTTTTATCACAAGCTTGTGCGGTGCACAAATGACGGTCTGTCCTGCGTGGGATATCTTTCCTGCATGAACACAGGTCTGGTTCGAGCAATCTGCGACAGACACCCAAATGCTTCCCTCGCCAACGGTTATGGTATTAGTGCCGTTTTCTGTTTTTATCTCAAAGGAATACTCCTTATCGGGGGAAAGGTCAGAAATAGTCTTTATGAGCTTGCCGTTTTCATATATCTCGGCAGAATTTTCTCCGCTCTTTCCACCTGTGAGGAAAATAAATATCAGGCACGCAGCGATAACAGCCGCAAAAGCTGCCGCCCATGTGAGATTCTTTCTTTTTACCACTGCCGCACTCCCCTTTTTACAGTATATCTGTTGTTATGAGTATACCACAGCCGTTCTTTTTCGTCAAGACAAACGGCAAGTGTCTGATTTTTTGTACTTAAATATTACACTAAGGTTACAATAAGGTACAAGATTTCGTACAGTTGTAACATTGCTGTAATTATCACCGAAAAAGCTGAAAAAATTGTCGAAAATTTATCAAAATATCCTTATTCACTATTGATTTTTTGAATGGGGTGTGTTAAAATATAAGAGTTGAATATTCTATTGTTAAGAGTATGTGAACATTTGTTCTTTTTATAGACCGCCATAGCCTGCATTATATGGGCAGATTTAACGATTGCTTGGGTGTATGTTAAATGATTTTAACCAAATCGTTGAAATTCTTGCTTTTTGCTTTTATTTTGCCTGTGGCTGTGGTATAATAATCTGAGCGTCGGCAGAGAGAGAAGCCGACAATCTCGTTAAGGAGTGTGTAAACTTGGAGAAGTTTGTTATACATGGAGGTAAGCCGTTGCATGGTACTGTGCAGATAAGCGGTGCAAAAAACGCTGCTGTTGCATTGGTTGCGGCAACTATCCTGTGCGACGAGCCGTGCGTTCTTGAGAACGTGCCTGAGATAAGCGATATAACTAAGTGCATGAAGATCCTGCGTGAAATGGGCGCAGAGGTCAGACTTTTAGATAAAAATACTATATATTTTGACACAAAGGGCATTGAAAAGCCTGAAGTGCCATATGAGCTTGCAAGAACCATGAGAGCGTCATGCTATTTTCTTGGCACGCTGCTTGGAAGATTTCACGAGGCTTTTGTTCCGATGCCGGGCGGCTGTGATCTTGGCGACAGACCTATAGATCAGCATTTGAAAGCTTTCAAGGCGCTTGGTGCGTCTGACGAGATAGTGAACGGAGCTAATCATGTCACAGCAGACGAGCTTGTGGGCAATCAGATATACTTTGACTTTGTTACAGTTGGCGCAACTATGAATGCAATATTTGCCGCTGTAAAGGCAAAGGGGCTTACTATAATCGAAAATGCGGCGAAAGAGCCTCATATCGTTGACCTTGCGAACTTCCTTAACTCAATGGGTGCTGATATCAGAGGCGCAGGTACAGACGTTATCAAGATAAGAGGCGTTGATTACCTCAAAGGCGTTACCTATGCGACTATCCCTGACCAGATAGAGGCAGGCACTTATATGCGGCGGCTGCCACAAAGGGCGACGTTGTTATCGCAAACGTTATCCCTAAACACCTTGAGTCTATTACGGCAAAGCTACGCAAGGTAGGCGTAAACGTTGAGGAAAGCGACGAGAGCGTTCATGTTTGGGTGGACGGTCCGCTCGTGAAAACTTCTATAAAAACTATGCCGCACCCTGGCTTCCCTACTGATATGCAGCCGCAGTTCTCAACACTGCTGACGCTTGCAGAGGGCACGAGCATCGTTACAGACGATATTTTTGACAACAGATTCAGATATGTGGCTGAGCTTAGAAGAATGGGCGCTGACATTTCTGTTGACGGCAAGGTGGCTGTTATACAGGGCGTTGGCAAGCTCAAAGGTGCTCCTGTTGTGGCAACTGACCTGAGAGCAGGCGCTGCCATGGTGATAGCAGGACTTGCCGCAGAGGGCACTACTGAGATAGACAATATTTTCTACATCGAAAGAGGATATGAAAAGATAGATGAGAAGCTCAGAGGGCTTGGAGCTGACATTCAGCGTGTTTACAAGCCTGACGCTAACGAAATGGAGCTTAGTGGCTGATTAATATTGAAAACACTGCGGCGGCATATTATTTGCCGCCGTTTTTTACAGCATTTGAGAGGACATGATATGGAGCTTTTTATTTCCGACCTTGACGGAACGCTGCTTAACGGCAATGCAGAGGTGACGGAGTTCACAAGAGACACTTTGAACAGGCTCATGGCAAAGGGACTTAACTTCACTGCCGCCACTGCAAGGACGCTTGCTTCCGCAGGAAAAATACTTTCGGGGCTTGACCTGAAGCTTCCCGTTATACTTATGAACGGCGTGCTTATTTATGATATGGCGGAGAAAAAATACGTCAAGATAAACAGCCTTTCCAGGAAGCTTTGCGGTCTTATCATAAGTCTTTCAAAAGGACTTGGTTTAGAGCCTTTTATGTACTCGGTTTCAGATAACCAGCTTTCCACAAGATATGAGAGGCTTATTTCTCCTGCAATGAAGAGCTTTTACAACGAACGCAGAGAGAAATATTATAAGTCTTTCACGCAGGTCAGTGACCTTTCTCAGTACATCGACAATGTGATATACTTCACATTTATTGCAGAAAAAGAAAAACTTGTACCGCTGTATGACGCTCTTAAAGAAAATGAAAAACTGAACATCACATACTATTATGATGTTTATGACCCCAAGCTTTGGTATCTTGAAGTGTTCTCTTCGATGGCTTCTAAGGAGCAAGGCGTGAGGTATCTTCGTGAGAATTACGGCTTTGACTTTGTCACGGCTTTTGGCGACAACACCAACGATCTGCCTATGTTCAAGGCGGCTGATAAAAGAGTGGCGGTAAAAAACGCCTGCAAAGAGGTGCTTGAAGACTGTGACGAGGTGACAGGCACAAATGAAGAAGACGGTGTTGCAGAGTATCTTCTGAAAACTTTTGAAGGGAATTAGTTATGGCAAGGATATATCCACTTTTTTCATCAAGCAAGGGCAACAGCTCTTTTATCGGCAACAGTGACGGCGGGATACTTGTTGACGCAGGAGTATCCTGCAAACGTCTTTGTGAGGCTTTGAAAGCTAACGAGATCGACCCTGCTGTGATACAGGGAATTTTTATTACACACACACATTCAGACCATGTTTCGGGGCTTAAAGTTCTCACGAAGAAATATCACATCCCTGTATTTGCCCAAAAGACCAATCTTGAGATACTTGTATCTGACGGCAAAATAGACCCAGCCTGTGATGTCAACGAGGTGGACGGCAATGAAGTCTGCATAGGAGATTATGCCGTAAAAGGTTTTGCCACATTTCACGATACCCCTGCAAGCTGTGGATATCAGATAAAGACCCCTGACGGCAAGCAGGTATGCGTATGCACCGACCTTGGCACTGTTACAAATGAGGTGAATATGCACCTGAGCGGTTCTGACCTTGTTTTGCTGGAGTCAAATTATGATGAGACAATGTTGAAAAATGGACCTTATCCATACGAGCTGAAAAGGCGCATCGCTTCAGACCACGGCCACCTTTCAAACTCTGCCTGCGGAGAACAGCTAAAAAAGCTTATGACAGCAGGTACATATAAATTTATTCTAGGGCATTTAAGTCAGGAAAACAACACGCCTTTGCAGGCTGAAAACTCGGCTGTGGGAGCGCTTGGGGATTACGAGCGCAACAGCGACTATATTTTACATATAGCAAAGCCTGAGGGCAGCGGAATGGCGGTGGCATTTTGATAAGGATAAATCTTATTACAGTTGGAAAGCTGAAAGAAAAATACTGGCGTGACGCTGCGGCGGAATACTCAAAGCGGCTTGGGGCGTTCTGCAAGCTTGAAATAGTTGAACTGAACGAGTCGAGGTTATCTGACAACCCCTCCGAAAAGGAGATAGCGGCGGCGCTTGAAAACGAGGCGAAAGCCATGAAAAGCTACACTGACATCAAGGGTGCATACAATATTGCAATGTGCATTGAGGGCAAGCAGCTTTCAAGTGAAAAGCTGTCCAAAAAGCTCAGCGAATGCGGTCTGAACGGATTCAGCACAGTGAATTTCATAATAGGCTCTTCATTCGGCATTGCCCCTGAGATAAAGGCAAAAGCTGACCTGCGCTTATCAATGTCGGAGATGACGTTCCCACACCAGCTTGCAAGGATAATGCTTTTGGAGCAGGTTTACAGGGCGTTTCAGATAAATGCTAATACTAGGTATCATAAGTGAATTTCGGATATGACAAAATCGCCATTTGTGCCTGTCATGTAGTGATGAACATCAGGATCGAACAGCTTACTTTCGGTCTTGCTGGTCAAAAAATCATTGGCATTGATAATTTCAAGGACAAGCTTAAAACGGCTGATAAAAATATCGTTCAGCTTGTATGCACAGCTTTTGCTGTCCATAGAATCATCTGTAATTGAAATATGAGGATTCCTTGACTTAGTATAATAATATTTAATATTATAAGTCATTGCAATACCAAAGTCAATGACTTAAACTAATAATATAATAATTCAGTATGCGGCGGAGGTATAACATGAAAAAAATATCAATGGTAATAAATGCAGACGACAGGCTCGGACATATCTCCCCCGAGATATACGGACATTTTTCCGAGCATCTCGGAAGATGTATCTATAATGGTATATATGTGGGTGAAAATTCACCTATTCCGAATACAGACGGAATAAGGAATGATATCATCGAGGCGCTCAGAAATATAAAAGCTCCCGTTTTCCGCTGGCCCGGCGGCTGCTTTGCAGAAGAATATCACTGGCAGGACGGTATCGGCGAAAAATCTCTGCGCCGAAAGATCGTGAACACGAACTGGGGCGGAGTTACGGAGGATAATTCTTTTGGCACGCACGAATTTATGCGCTTCTGTGAGCTTGTTGGCTGCAAGCCTTATATAAACGGCAATGTTGGCAGCGGCAGTGTTCGTGAATTATCCGAATGGATAGAATATATGACCTCAGATGCGGAATCACCTCTCACAGAGCAGAGAAAGAAGAACGGCAGAGCCGAGCCGTGGAAACTCGAATACCTCGGTATCGGCAATGAAAACTGGGGCTGCGGAGGAAATATGCGTCCCGAATATTACGCTGACGTTTATAAAAGGTATCAGACATTCTGCCGCAATTATTCGGGAAACAAACTTTACAGAATAGCCTGCGGTTCAAGCTCTGCTGACTATAACTGGACAGAAGTCATGATGAAAAATCTTGACAGCAATAATGTTGATGCTATCGACCTGCATTATTATACGATGCCAGTATGGCCCGAAATGGAGTCTGCCACCGATTTTGACGATGAGCTTTATTATAAAACTATCGCTGCAGCGAACTTTTCCGATGAGCTTATCACAAGACATTCAGAGATAATGAACCGCTATGATCCCGAAAAGAAAATAGGACTTGTAATAGGAGAGTGGGGCTGTTGGCATAAGGTAGAAGAGGGTACGAACCCGGGATTTTTATATCAGCAGAATACAATGCGTGATGCTATCGTTGCTGCAATAGAGCTGAATGTTTTTAACAGACACAGCGACCGTGTTGTAATGGCAAACCTTGCGCAGGCGGTGAATGTTCTCCAATCGGTCATTCTTACAGAGGGCGATAAGATGATAAAAACGCCTACATATCACGTTTTCGACCTTTTTAAAACACACCAAAACAACGAGGCAGTTTACTGCTATACGCAGAATGAAAATATGTCGGAAGGTAAAAATGCTCCGATGATCTCGGTTTCCGCATCGGTGAACGAAAAGAGTATGACCGTTACCGCCGCAAACTGTTCGCTCACGGAAGAGGCTGCTGTTGAATGCAGCATTTTCGGATTTAAAGCATCATCAGTTTCTTGCAGGATACTTACAAACGAGGCGCACAGCTATAACGACTTCGACTGTCCCGACAGAGTAAGCATTACCGGGCATACGGCAGTCATCAAGGACAATGTGTTAAAGCTGAATATTCCGCCTTGTGCTGTTGTGGAATGTGTTGTTGACTAAATATTGGGGCATATTCACAGTGCATTTCGTCTTTATAATAAAAATATAAGCATAAGAGCTGCGTTTCATTAAAGAAGCGCAGCTCTTTGTTTTATAAAGCCATAATATGTTGGGCATTGTGCTCGCAAAAAAATAATACATAAAATTGGCTTCTGTTGATAAAATGTGAATGTGTTCACATTTGGGGATTTTCTCCTTATGTGCTACAATTGGGCAAGGAGGAAACCGAAGGATTTGCCAACATGACAAAACCGCCGCAACCAAACTCGGTTGCGGCGGTAATTTTATCTGCTATGAATTATTGTTCTTGCTGTAATACTCTGTCTGCTTATCGTAGACCACTTTCGGTGTGTAACGCTTTATAGCCTTGTTGTTTACCTTGATGTCAAGCTTTTCTACCCAGCTTGTTAATTTCTTCTGAAATTCATCGCTCTTCATTTCTTTTAGAATATCTTCATGATTGTCCTTGGCATATTCTGTATCTCTGCCCTTTATATCGCCCTTGATAAGAATGTAATATGCGTTATCATCCTCATAAGCTGTTGCAACGTCTGTGCTCATACCGCTTACTTCTTTGAGTATCTTGCCGTTTGTAGTGTCTTTCTGTGAATCGTCCATTGCACCATAGTTCGCCATTTTCTCATTTGCATATGGGTCTGACTCTGATGATGAGCTGTCTGTTGACGAGTCACTGTCTGCAGTAGAGCTTGATTCTGCTGTGCTGTCAGATACAGAAGATGTATCGTCGGAAGCTGTAGAACTTGTGTCGATGTCTGATACGGAAGATGTGTCGTCTGACGCTGTTGAGCTGTCTGAGGCTGATGAATCGCTGTCAGCAGCGGAGCTTGAATCTGAGGCTTTCTTTGAAGCAACGTAGTCGTTGTACTCGTCTATAATGCTGTCGAAATCGTCAAACGAAACTCCCTGAGCCTTTTCAAGGAACTCATCTCTTTTTGCCTTGGCTTCCTCATTTGCAGCGTCTGCTGAGTCTGTAGAAGAATCGGTGGCTGATGATGAAGAATCAGTTGATGCTTTAGTTTTTGCAAAGGAAATGGATTTATATCTCAGGTAGTTATCATCAAGATACTTCACCATTTCATCGTCTGAAACGGCTTCCTCGCCGCCCTCTGCATAGTAGTGATCAAAAAGCTCTTCTCTCATTTTAGAGCCTTTGAGTGCAAGCTTTACAGATTCCTTTGAGATACCCTCTGACTCGTAAAACTCGCCCTGAGAATCCCATGTGCTGCTTATGCTGTCATTAATGGACTTTATATCCTCATCTGAAAGAGTAAGTCCAAGCTCGTTGAACTTGTCAACTACAGCCGCATACTCCTTAGTTGCAGTGAGAGCATAATCTGAAAGATACTCGTCAAATGCCTTTCCGTCTACCTTCTGATCGAAATAGTCCTTTTTGATGCCTTTCTGATAATACATCATCGTCATTTGATATGACATTTCTGTAAGCTCATTATAAATGTAGATACCTGCGTTTATCTTGCTGTCACCTGCTGTCATCACATAGCTTGTGTCCGAGCAAGCGGTAAGGCTCGCAGTACAAAGCAATGCGGCAGTAAGAGCAGCCGTTATTTTTTTAGCTTTAGCCATTTTATTATCCATTTCCTTTCCGAAAAAATCGTCTTACTAACAGGCAGAAAACCGCCTTAACTTTTACATTATACTACATTTAAGCCTATAAGTCAAGTGGATATGTGTCTCTCACACGCAAAAACGGACGATCACTGACCGTCCGTTGTAATGCACTGATATTTTATCTATTGCTATTTCCTGTTTTTATGTCTTTCCAATTTACTTGCGTACATTATCTTATCCGCCTGTGTAAACATATCTTCAAGCTCGTGGACATCTGTTATATGTTTACAAATACCGCCTATACTAACGCTGACCTCAAACTCGTTACCTGCAAACTTGTTATATACCCTAAGACGGTCGTTGACCCTTGCAGAAAATCGTTCAGGATAGTTGTCGTTATAGTCGTTACAGCCTATCACCACAAACTCATCGCCGCCTATCCTTGCGCATATCTCGTTATTTTTTGTCGAAGCCAAAACTGCGTCTGCGATCGCTTTTATTGCAATATCACCGCAGTTATGGCCAAAATTATCATTTATCTTTTTAAGACAGTCCAGATCGCAGACAGCGATAAAAGCCTTATTTTTCGGATTTGACATTCTGTCAACAACAAACTGGATATTTTTCTCAATGCCTATTCTCGAATAAACACCTGTCATAGCGTCACGGACTGCAAGATTAGCTATGGAGTTTCGTATCCGCATTGATTCCAGAGCATTGCTTACATGATTTGTCCAATTACGATAAGTGATATCTATCGATTTTATTTCGTCACCGTAAGACAATACAGCATAGCCATAGCACCGATCTATAAAATGTACCGGGGTGATAAAGAATGCACGAGGGCTTTCTCGTTCTTCATCCAGATCAGGAAATATCTCTTTGAGTTCAAAAGGATCATGAAGAGTTCTGCTTTTGCCGTCAACGTTTCTTATATAAAGCACCATATTTTCTGTATATTCCTTTGGAACAGTTGAGATCTCACCGACTATCTCATGCTCTCCGAGGCAATCCTCATTAAGGCAGAGATAATACCTCTCATGACCAATGATAAGATAGAGAAAATATTGTATCCTGGCCATCAGATCATCGGGATCTTTAGAGCAAGCCATTATATCGGTCATACTGCTGTCCAAAAAGTCATGATAATTCATCTTGTTCTGAGATGATAAAAGATCACGCTTTGTATAGCTATAATCCTCATGACAGCCGCAGGAAGCACCTATCTCCACCTTGCCGCCGTCCTCTATAAGGCCCTGAGGTTCAACGCCTTTGATCCTTGCCTCAATGGTCATTACTGCGTTCACGCCAGTTTCAAAGATCGGCGGTGAGCACGAGGTTATAGCTGGCACGCAATGGATAGCCTCGTCTATTGCGTCATAACCTGCAACTATCATATCCTCAGGCACGCTCAAACCGTTTTTCTGATATTCATGTACAACGCCTATAGCCATATAATCTCCACAGCAAACGATAGCGTCAGGCTTTTTACGTCTGCCATAGATGATATTATTTGCCACCTCTGCCGCTTTATCATACCAGAAGCCTCCGTCAAAGCAGACAAAGTCCGGATCATACTCTATGCCATGCTTTTCAAGGGCACGCTTATATCCCGCAAGCCGTTCACGAGTGGTGGCAGTCTCCAGCGGACCGCTCAAAAAAAGTATCTTCCTGCATCCATGGACCTCGATAAGATGTTCTGTCAATTGCATAAAGGGTATTTCGTCACGGGTATAAATACTTTCATAGTCCTTATAGCCTCCATCTATAAAAACCACAGGAACATGACATTTCTCATCTATATCCCTGCATATTTTGTCAAAAAGCCCAGGCATTTTTAATGTATCTGCCAAAACGATAACGCCATCGAGCTTATCATAATTTATAACGTCATATATCTGCATTTCTCCAACAGACACTGCTTTTAAGAATGACTCTTTGACAAAGCTTGTGAAGATAAGCACATCATAGTCAAGCTGAAAAGCCTTTGTCATTACGCCTCTCAGCAATCTTTCCTGATAATAGCTTTCTGCCTCAGACAATATCACTCCAATGCGTTTTCTTCCCAAAATGTCTCACCTTCTCTATAATGTTGCATTTAGACGCACTGCACCCTACAATCATTCAAACATTATACCACATTTGCCTCGAGTTGTCAAAGGCATTTTGTGAATTTTCGTAAACTTTTTAAAGACTTTTTTATTTTTGTGGTAAAATTATTAAGCTTTTTTCAATATTACCAATACATATATTTGATTAAATTTGTTATAAATCAACTAAATGATTTGCTTAATCGTTTTCGAGATTGCGAAAATTTTCGGTAACATGTTCATATAGAAAATAAAATGAAAACTTTTCAGAATATTCTTAATAAAGCATCGCAGAGAAAACTTTTTTTACACAGTAATTCTGAATAAGAAAAGAACAAAAAAGTTTCAAAAATGTCTTGACAAGTAAAAGATCATATGGTATAATATTAAAGTCGCTTAGATAGTGTGACACATATAAAAAATGATAAACTGGAGAAGTCGCCTAGCCCGGTTTATGGCGCACGACTGGAACTCGTGTATGGGTTAATAGCTCATCGAGGGTTCGAATCCCTCCTTCTCCGCCAAAAAATCTCGTAAACACGTTGTTTGCGAGACTTTTTTATTTTCTAAAGATATGACACGAAAAAAACTTAATAAGCAAAAAAAATCGGACAGCCCGAAGACTGTCCGATTGAATGTTTTTGTGATTATTCTATGGTCGTGATGTCGCTTCCGAACCAAGTTGTTGATATCTCAGCGAGCTTGCCGTCCTGCTTCATTTCGTGAAGGATCTCCTCGATCTTGTCGCAAAGTGCCTGATCACCAAGTCTGAAGCCGATAGCGTACTCCTCTGGGTCAAGGCCGTCAGGAAGCACCTTGTAATCCTTGCCTGATGTGGATATCTCGTAGTTTGCAACTACTGAGTCAAGGAACGCTGCGTCTACCATGTTAAGCTCCAACTGCTGGAGGGCTTCAACATTTGTTGCAAGCTCTGTTGTTGTCGCACCATTTGCTACAACGTCAGATGCAAGAAGTGTTTCCTGTGCTGTTGAGCCGTTCTGTACGGCAATGTTCTTGCCTGCAAGATCAGCCTGTGAAGCAACGTCGCTTGAGCCGTTTACAACGAACACCATTTCATTCTTCATGTAAGGCTCGCTCATGAGCATTACTTTCTTTCTCTCATCGCTGACAGAAAGGCCGTTCCAGATACAATCTATTGTGCCTGCACTAAGGTCCTGTTCCTTTGTATCCCAGTTTACAGAGTAAGTTTCAAGCTCTACACCAAGTCTTGAGCAAACTTCCTTTGCCACGTCGATATCAAAGCCTACGATGTTGTCGTTCTCGTCTGTGTAGCCCATTGGCTTGAATGTTGGGTCAAGACCAAGCACAAGCTTGCCTGAATCAAGAACTTTCTGAAGTGAGTTATCCTCACCTGTTGCAGCGGCTGTGCTGTTTGTGCCTGCTGCTGATGAAGAATCAGATGTGCTTCCGCAGCCTACAGCCAAAAGCATCATGGCAGCAGCGGAAAGTGATGCGATAGTCTTAAAAATAGATCTTTTCATTATTAACTTCCTTTCGGGTATCGTCAAAATACCATTTCATACGTTTTAACACTTTAATATAATAACATATTATAACGTCACTGTCAATTATCATTATTGCCCAAACCTTTGCAGGCTGTGGGTGCTTTTTCATAGAAAATGACCGCAGATAGGCGAAAATCAGCACTTACCAAGCTTTTTAGCCCTATCCATAAATCTTGCATACTTGCCTATTACCGCTTCTCCCTGTGTGATACCTGCATTTTTCAGTATCTCCAAAGGCTTTTCGGGATAGTCGGCTGTATATTCAAGCTCCAGCTCATAGTCTGTCAAGCCGAGATATTCGCTTTTGTCAAGGCATATCTCAACATGGTCAAAATCCGTGCAAAGCTTTCGCTGTGTATTCAAAGAGCCTGCAAGGTCAGCGGCAGGGAAATCTCTCCCCACAAGCTGTGAAAGCTCCTGTGCGGTGAGCGTTTCAGGCAGGCTGTCAAGCTGTTGTTCATACTCTTTTTTCACATGAAGTGCACCGTTTTCGGAGATAGGTGCTTTAAGCTGCAAAAAATATTTTTCGCCTATCTGCCTGACACGGATACTTGTCATGCCCGTATCCTGCTGTGGAATATAATAAAAATTGGTCTGCTCTATTATTTTGCCCCACTGAAAAAGCTTTTCAGCGGTCTTGTACTGCTCCTGTGTGAGAGAAATTTTTATCTCACGTTCTATATTTTCGCTCATGATATCCTCCTGCTTTAATACTTTAGGCAACACCGCACAAAGCCCGCCTGACGGCTTTGCACGCCATCTGCTTGCAGATTTTCCGTCATATCACACAAAAATCCCTTGACATACGACAGTATGCCTGCGGAATTTTTATGCAATCTGACAAAAAATCTGACTACGCATCTGACGCACAATCTTTGTGCGGTATTGCCTTTATTTTATTATAACAATATCACAATATAATGTCAACATGAATATGGTTGACAAATTCCCATAAAAATAGTAGAATTTAAGTATATGAATTTAAGGAGAGTTTGAGATGTCAAGAATATTGACGCCACAGCAAAAGATAGAGCGGAGCATCGTTACTGATTTTCGCAGAGATATATGGAATAAATTCGTAATGGGATATGAGCGTTACGATATGATAAAGCCCGGGGACAAAATAGCGGTGTGCATATCAGGCGGCAAGGACTCAATGCTCCTTGCTAAGTGTATGCAGCATTTGCAGAAATATCAGGGCATGGATATCGGGCTGGAGTTTATTGTGATGAACCCCGGCTACAGCGACGCAAACAGGCAGAGGATAATCGACAATGCGGCGCTTATGGGAATACCCATAAAGATGTTTGAAACAAAGGTCTTTGACATTGCATACAACACAAAACGCAACCCATGCTATCTTTGTGCAAGAATGAGACGTGGCTGGCTTTACAAATTTGCGCAGGACCTTGGATGCAACAAGATAGCTTTGGGACATCATTTTGATGATGTTATAGAAACCATACTCATGAGCATGGTATACGGAGGACAGATTCAGACTATGATGCCGAAGCTACACTCGAGGAACTACGCAGGCATGGAGCTTATCAGACCACTGTACATGGTGAAAGAGGCGGACATTATCCGCTGGGTGGAGCAGAACGATCTGCATTTTATCCGCTGTGCCTGCCGTTTCACTGAGAGCTACGAGGGGTCAGAGAAAAAGGGTGAGGTATCAAAGCGGCAGGAAATGAAGGAGCTTATAGCAAAGTTTCGTGCCACCAATCCCAACATTGAAAACAATATTTTCAAGAGCGTTTACAACGTCAATCTGCGCACTGTGATACAATACGAATACAAGGGTAAGAAGTACAATTTTATGGACACATACGATGATTACGACCCAAGTGTTCAGGCAGATGACGATGATGATGAGGGAATAGAGTAAAAAAGTTGTGAAAAGGGCTTGACAAAGCGGCAGAGATAGTGTATAATATATTACTGTAATTGGTTTGCTGCTATGGCTCAGTAGGTAGAGCACGTCCTTGGTAAGGACGAGGTCACCGGTTCAAGCCCGGTTAGCAGCTCCAGCAGGGACGTGTCCCTGCACCCAAATCCGCTATCATTTATGGTAGCGGATTTTTTGTCGCCGCCCATGGGTATGATACCCTACACACAAAAAACACCGCCCGAACTCCTCGGACGGTGTTATATTTTTACCTCGTATTACAGATTTGTATACTCCATAAGGCTCTTATCCACCTCACGGGCAACATCTCTGCCCTCTCTGATAGCCCATACTACAAGTGACTGTCCTCTGCGCACGTCGCCTGCGGCAAAGACGTTCTTCACGTTTGTCTGATGTGTGCCGTCGGCTGTTGCGATATTCGTTCTGCCGTCTACCTCAACGCCAAAAGCCTTTGTGAGATAGCTTTCAGATCCCAGAAAGCCTGCCGCAATAAGAACAAGCTCGGTTTCTACCTTGTATTCGCTACCCTCAACAGGCTTCATTATCGTTCTGCCTGACTTAGGGTCTTTCTCCGGGGAGAGCTTTACAAGCACTGCGCCCTTAAGATTGCCCTTTTTGTCTTTGAGAAACTCCTTGACAGTTGTCTGATAAACTCTCGGGTCATGACCGAACACACCGATAGCTTCCTCCTGACCGTAATCTGTCTTGCAGACCATTGGCCACTGCGGCCATGGGTTGTTCTCAGCTCTCGTGTCAGGAAGCTTTGGCATCATTTCAAGCTGCAAAACGCTCTTTGCGCCATGTCTTACGCTTGTACCAACGCAGTCATTTCCTGTATCTCCGCCACCTATTACCATGACGTTCTTGCCCTTTGCGGAAATGTGGTTTTTATCCGTAAGACCGCCGTTCAGCAGCGCCTTAGTTGTGGATTTCAGAAAATCCACTGCAAAATAGATACCATTTGCATCTCTGCCCTCGGCTTTGATATCTCTAGGGTTTGAAGCACCACAACAAAGTATTACTCTGTCGAAGTCCTTGAGAAGCTCAGCCGCTGTGATATCCTTGCCCACATTAACGCCTGTGCGGAACTCGATGCCCTCTTCTTTCATTATGTTTATCTTACGCTCGATTATCTGCTTTTCAAGCTTCATGTTCGGTATGCCGTACATAAGCAGACCGCCCACTCTGTCCTCACGCTCGAAAACTGTTACACTGTGACCTCTCTGATTGAGCTGGTCAGCGGCAGCAAGACCTGACGGGCCTGAGCCTATAACAGCGATAGTCTTTCCTGTTCTTACCTTTGGCACTCTTGCTGAAGCATATCCGCAGGCATAGGCATTTTCGATAATGCCGTATTCGTTAGCCTTTGTGGTAACAGCGTCGCCATTAGCTCCGCAGGTGCAGGCTTTTTCGCAAAGTGCAGGACAAACTCTTGATGTAAACTCAGGAAAATTGTTCGTCATATGAAGTCTGTAATATGCCTGCTCCCAGTTGCCCTTGTATATAAGGTCGTTCCATTCAGGGATAAGATTGTTAAGCGGACAGCCTGAAAATGCGTTGCCTATCTTCATTCCTGCCTGACAGAACGGCACACCGCAGTCCATACATCTTGCTCCCTGCTTCTGCTGCTCCTCCTTTGAAAGAGGAGTGTGAAATTCATTAAAATTCTTTATACGTTCCTCAACGGAGAACGCTGCTGCGTCCTCACGCTTATAGTCCATAAAACCAGTTGGCTTTCCCATATCTCAACTATACTTGCTTTCACGGCAAGTATATCCTCCTTTCGTTTTTAAAAGTACAATATCTCATGTGCGCAGGCTTACTGCTTGCCGTTGATGATCTGATAGAATGCTTCTATCTGCGCCTGATCACTACTCATACCCTTTTCTTCCATTGAAGCTATAGCAGACATCATCTTCTTGTAATCGTGAGGGATTATCTTCTTGAACTTAGGCAGATATTCCTCAAAGTTATCAAGAATACGCTTGCCCTTTTCAGAGCCTGTTGCGTCAACGTGCTGCTGGATAAGGTCTTTGAGCTGAATTATATCGTACTTCTCCTTGACCTCAGAGAAAAGTACCATTTCCTTGTTGAGTCTTGTGTAAAGGTGTCTGTCCTCGTCAAGAACGTAAGCTACACCGCCCGACATACCTGCCGCAAAGTTTTTGCCCGTCTTGCCGATAACTACCACACAGCCGCCTGTCATATACTCACAGCCGTGGTCGCCAACGCCCTCGACAACTGCCACTGCGCCTGAGTTTCTTACGCAGAAACGCTCGCCTGCAACACCGTCGATGAACGCCTTACCGCTTGTTGCGCCGTAAAGTGCAACGTTACCGATAATGATATTGTCCTCGGCTTTGAAAGTGGAATCCTTTGGAGGATAAACAACGAGCTTACCGCCTGAAAGTCCCTTGCCGAAATAATCGTTAGAGTCGCCCACAAGCTCGAGGGTCAAGCCGTTCGGGATAAATGCGCCGAAGCTCTGTCCGCCTGAGCCGTTGCAGACTATCTTGTATGTATCGTCAGCAAGTGTGTTATAATACTTTCTTGTTATCTCTGAACCGAAGATAGTACCGAATGAACGGTCTGTGTTCTTGACATTTACTGTGATAGACTTCTTCTCACCACTCTTAAGGTTTTTCTCAAACTCCTTCATGAGTACCTTTTCATCAAGAGTGTTTTCAAGCTTGAAGTCATACTTGGATTTCTTGTTGTATTCTACCTTTTCTGAAACGTAATCAGAGTTGATGATATTAGAAAGGTCAACTTGTGCCGCAGTGCCTGTGATACCAGCCTTTGGCTTGATAAGGTCAATTCTTCCCACAAGCTCGTCAACTGTTCTTACGCCAAGCTTTGACATATATTCTCTAAGCTCGGAAGCCACGAATATCATAAAATTCATTACATATTCAGGCTTGCCGGGGAACTTCTTTCTAAGCTCCGGGTTCTGTGTTGCAACACCAAATGGGCAAGTATCAAGATTACATACTCTCATCATTGCACAGCCAAGTGTTATCAGCGGAGCGGTAGCAAAGCCGAACTCCTCTGCGCCAAGGATCGCTGCGATAACAACATCACGGCCTGTCATGAGCTTTCCGTCTGTTTCGATAACGACCTTGTTTCTAAGACCGTTCTTGATAAGGGTCTGGTGTGCTTCTGCAAGTCCAAGCTCCCATGGAAGTCCTGCATTGTAGATAGAGTTTCTAGGAGCCGCACCTGTACCGCCGTCATAGCCTGAGATAAGGATAACTCCTGCGCCTGCCTTTGCAACGCCTGCCGCAACTGTACCAACACCGCACTCAGAAACGAGCTTTACAGAAATTCTTGCGTTCTTGTTTGCGTTTTTCAGGTCATAGATAAGCTGAGCCAAGTCCTCGATAGAGTAGATATCGTGGTGTGGCGGAGGTGAGATAAGCGACACGCCAGGTGTGGAGTGTCTTGTTTTAGCTATCCATGGATAAACCTTTTTGCCAGGGAGATGACCGCCCTCGCCAGGCTTTGCGCCCTGTGCCATTTTTATCTGTATCTCATCAGCAGATGTGAGGTATCTTGAAGTTACACCGAAACGTCCCGAAGCCACCTGCTTGATAGCTGAACATCTGTCCTCAGAAGTACCCTTTGTGAGAAGTCTGTCAAGGCTCTCACCGCCCTCGCCTGAGTTTGACTTGCCGTGAAGTCTGTTCATTGCGATAGCAAGTGCTTCATGAGCTTCCTGCGAGATAGAGCCGTATGACATAGCGCCCGTCTTAAATCTTCTTACAATAGAGTCAACGCTCTCAACTTCCTCCAGCGGAACAGGATTCTCAGCAAAGTTGAAATCCATAAGACCTCTGATGTTCACAGGATCCATTTCCTCAGAGATAAGCTTTGAATACTTCTTGTATGTTTCATAGTCACCAGTCCTTGCAGCCTGCTGGAGCAGATAGATAGACTGAGGATTGTAGAGATGCTCCTCCTTACCGCTTCTGAACTTGTGGCTTCCTCTTGATTCAAGCTCTGTGTCTGTGCCAAGTCCAAGAGGGTCAAAGGCTGATGTATGAAGTCTGTCAACGTTCTTTTCAATATCAGAGATAGTGATACCGCCTATTCTGCTGACTGTACCTGTGAAATACTTGTTTATAACATCCTGACCGATACCGATAGCCTCAAATATCTGTGAGCCTTGATATGACTGTATAGTAGAGATACCCATTTTTGAAGCTATCTTTACGATACCATGGAGAACAGCTGCATTATAATCGTCAACAGCGGCATAGTAATCCTTATCGAGAAGGTCGTCAGCAATAAGCTCGTGAATAGTTTCCTGAGCAAGATAAGGGTTGATAGCGGAAGCGCCATAGCCAAGCAGTGTTGCAAAGTGATGAACTTCTCTAGGCTCGCCGCTTTCGAGGATAATAGCAAGAGATGTTCTCTTCTTTGTAACAACAAGGTGCTGATGAAGCGCTGATACTGCAAGCAGTGACGGGATAGCAAGGTGGTTCTCGTCAACTCCCCTGTCTGAAAGGATAAGGATATTTGCGCCCTCGCTGAACGCCTTGTCTGCTTCTATATAAAGTCTGTTTATAGCCTTTTCAAGTCTTGTGTTCTTATAATAAAGTATAGGGATAACAGCTACCTTAAAGCCAGGAATGTGCATATTCTTTATTTTAAGGATATCTGTCGAGGTAAGGATAGGGTCGTGTATCTTCATTACCTTGCAATTTTCAGGCTTTTCTTCAAGAATGTTGCCGTCCTCACCAATATAGACAGTTGTGGAGGTAACTATTTCCTCTCTGATAGCGTCTATAGGCGGATTTGTTACCTGTGCAAAGAGCTGTTTGAAGTAGTTGAACAGTGGCTGAGGCTCTTTTGAAAGTACTGCAAGCGGGCTGTCTGTACCCATAGCGGCAATAGACTCAGAGCCGTTCTTTGCCATTGGCAGGATAGATGTCATAACGTCCTCATAGGTATAGCCAAAAGCTTTCTGAAGTCTTTGTCTTTCCTCGTATCCGTGTTCCTCTACCTTGATGTTTGGTATCTTAAGGTCTTTAAGTCTGACAAGGTTGCTGTCAAGCCACTCGCCGTAAGGCTGCTTTGAAGCATAGTATTCCTTAAGCTCGTCATCGTCGATAACTCTGCCCTGAACAGTATCAACAAGAAGCATTTTGCCTGGGCGAAGTCTTTCCTTTTCAACGATATTGTCTGACGGGATAGGAAGTGCGCCAACCTCAGATGAAAGAATAAGATTGCCGTCCTTTGTGATATAATATCTTGACGGACGCAGACCGTTTCTGTCAAGCACTGCACCCATGATATCTCCGTCAGAGAAAAGGATAGAAGCAGGTCCGTCCCATGGCTCCATCATAGTTGCGTAATACTGATAGAAGTCTTTCTTAGCCTGACTCATCGTGCCATTGTTATCCCATGGCTCAGGGATCGTTATCATGACAGCCAGCGGCAGATCCATTCCACTCATGACCAAAAATTCAAGTGTGTTGTCGAGCATTGCAGAGTCAGAGCCTTCTGTGTTTACAACAGGTGTGACCTTATCAAGGTCGCCCTTCAAATGCTCAGACTTCATCGTTTCCTCACGAGCGAGCATTTTATCAGCATTGCCTCTGATAGTGTTTATCTCACCGTTGTGAACGATCATTCTGTTAGGATGCGCCCTCTGCCAGCTTGGGTTTGTGTTGGTAGAAAATCTTGAATGTACCATAGCGATAGCAGACTCGTAGTCCGTATCCTGAAGGTCAGGGAAGAACTTTCTGAGATCCTGCACAAGGAACATTCCTTTATATACTATAGTTCTGCTTGAAAGTGATACAACGTAGGTGTCCTCATTTGACTGCTCGAACACACGTCTTGCAACATATAGCTTGCGGTCAAAGTCAAGACCCTTTTTAACGCCCTTTGGACGCTTGATGAAGCACTGCATTATGGCAGGCATACACTGGGCAGCTCTCTTGCCAAGCACCTCAGGCTTTGCAGGAACGACTCTCCAGCCAAGGATCTCCAGACCCTCTTTTTCGGCGATTATCTCAAACATCTTCTTTGCCTGATTTCTCGCAAGCTCGTTCTGTGGGAAGAAGAACATACCAACAGCATAATCTCTCTCCTCGCCAAGCGTGATCCCAAGCTCAGCGGTGGCGATCTTCTTGAAGAATTTATGTGAGATCTGAAGCAGGATACCTACTCCGTCACCTGTTTTGCCCTCTGCGTCCTTACCAGCACGATGCTCAAGCGTTTCAACGATAGTCAGCGCATTTGCAACAGTATCGTGGCTCTTTTTGCCCTTAATGTTCACAACAGCACCTATTCCGCAGTTATCATGCTCGAATTTCGGTGAATACAGGCTTTTTACATTAGTCATATCCTCCATGCGTTCCATTTTTATCACCCTTTCCTGCCAAACTGTAAAAAAATTATAGCTTATCGTTCAGCAACGTATGTTATTTCACGGCTCATAGCCGATTTTTAGCTGTTTTTAACAAAAAAATTTGCAGGAAGAAATTAAAATCCTGCAATCCTGCATAAGTGCAAACAAACTCAAAGCGTGGTTTTTCGCACAAATGCAAGAAAATAGCCTTTTGCCGTCTTTTTTGACGGCTTAATCATTATAACACACATTACAGCAAAATGCAAGAGTGAATGATAAAACTTGCATAAAATCATTATTAATTTTTAGTTAATCGGTATACACATATAACTTATAATTTCATATCGCTTTCCTAGGTAAACCTTGCAAACTAACGTAACAACGCTCTTTTCAGCTTATTTACAGCCATTTTCAGCGGAGAATCGTACTCTTTGTAAAAATGCTGATAATCCTTAGAATTGTTCCAGTCACCACCCCATTTCCAGCCATGACGCCTGAAAATGCAATAGCAAAGGTCTGTTCTGTCAATCTTGTGATCAAAAGCCTTGTCACGGTCTGCATACTCTGTAGCATTGGCAGGCATGACCTTATTCCCCACTATATAAGGATTTATAAGGGGGTTTATGTCTATCGCCCTGCCGTAGCTGTGAGCCGAAATAGTATTGGTACCAGCCACCACCCTATAGTTGAAGGCAGAAGAATTGTTATCCGCCATTGACCTTTCATCATCAGCGTCATACTCGTCCACGAGCCTGATTTTTTCTATCTCATAACCGCCCTCGAAAAGCTCATAGAAGATATCCAGAACCTCCTGCGCAAGCTTCCTCGCCACGATAAGCTCCCCCGACTGCACCTTATGCTCAAAGTCATAATACCTCACACGCAGATAGGCAAGGTCGCCCAGCTTCACATAGGGATTTTCCTTATAGGAAACGCCTTTGATACGCTCTATCACCTCGTTTGGAAGCTCCTCAGCCGTAAAGCCCTCTCTGTATAATATCTTTTCCATAAAAACACTCCTTACAAAAAGCGGTCAAGGCATGATACCTTGACCGTCCTTATTATTTATCCGCAGACTTGTAGTACATAACAACAGGCGTACCGTAAGGCACGTTGTCATAAACATATTTGGCGTCGTCATAGCTCATATTTATACAGCCGTGAGAGCCGTTGTATTTGTATATCTCACCGCCGAAATATCCGCCTCGCCACGTTGAATCGTGAAGACCTATTCCGCAGAGAGAAACGTTGTTCCAAAAGTTGCACTTTGTATCCCACTCGTCGCCGTCGGCATTTGTGTCCTTCATACGCTTGTTGGTCTCCTTTGACCACAGCTTATAAACACCAGGGAGAGTTGTTCTCGCCTCAGATGTGGTCTGACCTGAAACTATATAGGTATCGAGCTTTTTCTTGCCCTTTTCATAATACCACAAGTGCTGGTCGGTAAGGTCTATCTCAATATAAGTGTCGCCTATATCATCGTCCTTGCTTCTCGCAGACTCAACGCCTGTAAAGTCAAAATAACCGGTACTGTAATAGATAGGGTCTACCTTGTCAACGCTCTCGCCCTTTTCAAGCATATCCACAAGATCGTCACAAGTCTTTTCCTGATCTATCCACCAGCCGTATTTAGCATCAGAGCTTGTCGGCACGATTATGTCGCCCTGCAAAGTGGCGTGGAATTTTCTCTTAGTATTATATGTATCATACTTCTTTGCGAGCTTTTCCACATACTCCATGGCTTTCTTTCTGTCCACAGTGTAGCTTCCGTCATCTTTGAGCTTTATCATCTTCATAAGCTCCTCGCCCGTGAGAGTTTCTGTGGTGTAGTCAAAATCGTATGTGACAGAAAGCTGGAAAACATCATTTCGTTTCTTGCAATCGTCCTCAAGGTCTGCGCTCTTCACCTTTGGAAGAGAATAACAACCTGTGTCCTTGTCAAGCTCAACGCTAAGCTCACCTGCCGCCACGCTTTGCGTAACATAAGCTTCAAGCTTTTTCATATCGGTTATCTTGTTTCCCTGCACCTCAGGGGTGATAACATAAGCCGTCTTATCCTCGTTAAGACCAAGCTTTGCATCGGCAGATTCAACATCGCCCCAGTTTGCTTTCTCCACAAGCTTCTGAAGCTTCTCAACATCAAATGTGATGTCCTCATTAAAACTATAGGTGGAGTTCTGTATAAATCCAGAGAACCATGTTTTTCTGTTCACGCTGTCATAAATCTTCTGAAGATCGCCCTTGCCGCTTAGTCTGTAATCAAAATCAGCCGTCTTGAAAACAACAGGCGTGCCGTCGATAGTTTTGACCGTAAGCTCATAAGGCATATCGTTCACCCCGAGCAGGTCGCAAGCCTGTTCAAATGTCTTTCCGCCCACGTCAATGCCATTCACTGTTGTGCCGCTCAGAAATCTGTTGCTATAGTAAGCTCTTCCAATGAAATATCCTCCGCCCACGACTATCACGATAGCAGCTGCCGCAGTGCCGCAGATAATGCCGATATTGTTGCGTTTTTTCTTTCTTTTCTTATTCTTTGACGAACCTTTGACAGAGCTGTTTTTCTTCACAGATGTCGCAGGCTTTTTCGTTATCTTTGTGGAATTTTCCGTCATCAATTATCCTCCTGTACAAAATGACGTTCGGCATTTGCCGACAATGTATCAAGAATAATTATATCATGCTTTTTTCCTTTTGTCTATAGGATAGGCTGAAAAATTTGTCACAAAAAGAGTGCCGGATATTCTTATTTAATGTACAAATAAACGTACTGCAAACAAACTACACGCAAACACAGTAAAAAAATATCGGGCAGATAACTCCACCCGATACAATATCAATCTTTTATATACTTGTTCTTGACCTCACTGTAGGTCTTGCAGAAGCGGTCATGGGAGATATACGCTCCCCAGCTCATGTTATCGTCCACCTGAGGGTCCATAACATATACCTGACCGTTTATCGTTACCTCCACCCACATATGATAGCCGTAACCGCCTGCCGCCATAGCGGTCTTGCCGTCAACGGTCTTTGCGTCAAAGCCTATATAGTTGAGCATTGCGGCGTAAACGTAAGAATATTCTGTGCAAGTGCCGTAACCGTCCTCAAGAACAGCCTTGACAGGATTTGCCCAGCCGCCGTAATCGTAGACCGTGTTCTTTATAATATAATCGTAGCAAGCCACAGCCTTTTCGTAGTTTGTCATATCATCTGATATTATCTTATGGAGATATTTCAGAAGTATCTTTTCTTCCTTTGCGCTGAGCGTCGCCTTTGGATCAAGCACTGCAGAATTAAGTCGCTGTGCAGGGGTCTTGCCGTTGTCGACAACAGGCGCAGTGGTTGTAGTTGTAACAGGCTTTTTAGTTGTTGTCACCTTAGCAGTGGTGGTCTTTTTCTTGGTAGTAGTCACCGCAGGCGTTGTGGTCGTAACAGGGGCAGTTGTTGTCTTTGCAGTAGTAGTTTTCACCGTTGTAGTCTTTTTTGTAGCCTTTGAGGCAACAGTATCGCTGTCAGTAGTGCTGACAGGGGCGGAAGTAACAGCAGAAACCTTTGTTTCAGACTTTGAAGCCTGCTGAGTTTTCTTTGTCACAAGGCTTACTGAGATGCTAAGCTTTGTGTCAGCGGAAGTCACGCTCTGCACTGCGGTCACTGACGCTGGCTTCTGTGATATTACAGAGGTCGTTACGCTCTCTGATCTCAAAGCTGTTTCAGAAGCTGCCTTTGTTGTTTCGCTTTTTGCAGTTTTTACAGCCTTTACAGCCTCGGTCTGAGAATTTTTCGCAGTTTCCTTGACGGCTGATGTTGTAAGAACAGTTGTGATATCCCCGATCTGCTCAGATGTTTCCTTGTCAGAAACAGCAGAAATGACCTTTGCATTTTCAGGCGGCATGACCGCACATGGCTGGATAACGTTTTTATCAAGTGTCGCAAAAGTCACAGCAGATACTGTCACAACTCCGCAGGCAGAAAGCACAGCCACACAGCGGGATATTCCCGACTTCAAATAACCCAATTCAGAACGCTCCTTTCAAATGTGATAAACTACACCATATTATAATGAATAAGGTTACAAAAGTCAAGGGGCATTGTAATCAAATTGTAATTTTCAAGCCGTTTTTTCGCTCGTTTATGAAGTATATATGAACATCAAGTTACAACCATTGTACATTTTATATCCCAGGAACGACAATAAGGGTTCTATTTTTATCATTTTTAACAAATTTCGCAAAACTTTTATTAATAATACCGAAAAACGGACACCTGCGTTACAAAAGCCCATATTTTCCACGATATTTTACATATCTATCCACAAAATCACCCACGCAAAAAAAGAACGCTGACACAAGCCAGCGTTCCCTTTTTGAAGTATATGAAGTATATATGGAGAAAAAAGTATATGTGTAAATTTCATCTTTTTGTCTTTCTCTTATTGTGTTTATATCATACTCCGCCAATGTGACAGTTTTATGATAGTGTGCTGAAAACTAATACACAAAAAAATAAGTGCAAAAAAACGTCTGCCATATGACAGACGTTTTCTCTTAGTTTAAGTAAATTACTCAGCCTGAGGTGCTCCTACAGGGCAAGTACCTGCACAAGAACCGCAGTCGATGCACTCGTCAGCGTTAATAACACACTTACCATCAGCCTCGGAGATAGCTCCTACTGGACATGCGTCCATGCAAGCGCCGCAGCCGATGCACTCATCACTAATCTTATAAGCCATTTTCACAGACCTCCTTGCATAAATTCTACAAGTATCATATCAAATACTATACTTATATAATAACACATTTTCTGAAAAAATCAAGAGGTTTTCGGCATTTCATAAAAATTTCACATAGATTTTAAGTGATTTTTCGGTTAGTATTCACTAATCAGCTAGATGCTTGCCAATTCCTGCTGTGAGATAAGTGCAAATCCTGCTTCACTCAAAGCTTCCAGAGCGGCTGTAACGTTCTCCACTCTAAGGATAAGATAAGCCGTGTTTTCCTTAGTGTTTATAAATGCAGAATACATATACTCAACGCTGATGTTGTCATTGTAGAGAGCTTTCATTGCTTCCGAAAGTCCGCCTGGGCGGTCATTTATCTCCACTGCAAGCACCTGAGTGGTGGTAACGGAAAAGCCCTCTGTTTTCAAGGCTGAAACTGCTTTTTCAAAATCGTCAACGATAAGTCTGAGAATACCGAAATCCTTTGTGTCAGCAAGGGACATTGCACGGATATTCACATCATTATCCCCAAGTATTTTTGTAACGGCAGACAATCTGCCAGGTCTGTTTTCAATAAAAACCGAAAGCTGTTTTACTGTCATAAAATTACCCCCTGTCTTTTAGACAAGCTTTCTCTTGTCGATAACTCTTACTGCCTTGCCCTCAGAACGTGGAATGCTCTTTGGCTCAACAAGTCTTATCTTCGCCTTGATGCCAAGGATATTATGGATATCGTTGGATATCTTCTTTTCAAGATCCTCAATAGACTTGACAGTATCAGAGAACATATCGTCATTAAGCTCGACTCTTATCTCGAAAGTATCAGAATTGTTCACCCTGTCAACTACTATCTGATAGTTAGGGCTTGCCTTTGATATCTTAAGAAGCACTGACTCTATCTGCGATGGGAACACGTTTACACCCTTAATGATGAGCATATCGTCGCTTCTGCCCATTGGCTTGCACATTTTGACGAGAGTTCTGCCACATGAGCATTTCTCTCTTGTAAGAATACAAATATCTCTTGTTCTGTATCTCAGCAGAGGGAAAGCTTCCTTTGTGATACTTGTGAATACAAGCTCGCCCTTTGAGCCTTCAGGAAGCACCTCTCCTGTGTCAGGGTCGATTATCTCTGCGATAAAGTTGTCCTCATTGATGTGCATACCAGACTGTGCTTCGCACTCGAAAGCTACGCCAGGACCGCTTGTTTCTGTCAGACCATAGATATCGTAAGCCTTGATGCCAAGAAGATTCTCTATCTCGTGACGCATTTCCTCCGTCCAAGGCTCAGCACCGAAGATACCAGCTTTGAGTGTAAGATCTTCTGGCTTTATGCCCATTTCCTTTACAGTTTCACCTATATAAGCGGCATATGACGGAGTACAGCACAGGATAGTAGAACCTAGATCCTGCATGAACTGTATCTGTCTTTCTGTGTTTCCTGATGACATCGGCAGAGTAAGACAGCCCACCTTATGAGAGCCGCCGTTAAGACCTGCTCCGCCTGTAAAAAGTCCATAGCCATATGCAACGTGGCAAACGTCGTCTTTTGTTCCGCCTGCGGCAACTATAGCTCTTGCACAGCAATTTTCCCAAAGGTCGATATCATGCTGAGTGTAGAAAGCCACAACTCTCTTGCCTGTGGTTCCGCTTGTAGAATGTATTCTCACGCACTCTGAAAGCGGCTTTGCAAGCAGACCGTAAGGATAAGCCTCACGCAGATCAGCCTTTGAAAGGAACGGCAGCTTGTACAGGTCCTCAATGCCGTGGATATCATCAGGCGTTACGCCCTTTTCTTCCATAAGCTTCTTGTAGTATGGCACATTGTCCCAGACGTGCTTGACCTGCTTGACAAGTCTTTCGCTCTGGAGCTTTTTCATGTCCTCGTGCGCCATGCACTCGATCTCTTCGTTCCAATATTTTCCCATCGGAACACACCTCCTGTTAAAATGGTTTCGGTCATATTACTCGGGTATCAACTTTGCACAAGTATCATACGCCGTACATTTCTTCAAGCATCTTAATGCCTGTTTTCGTTTTGAACACCTTGTCACGGAAGCTTTTTATGCTCTCTTTGGAAAGGCTGTCCTCGAAAGCGTTCACAAGGAAATCTGCTTCCAAGAGTATCTGCCAGTCAAGCCCCTGGGCGCCCTCATAGGTGTGATGATGTGCGATAAGAAAGCACACCCTGTCTATGATATCCTCATCAAAGTCAAGCTCTGTGAGCATTTTCCGTGCAGGCTCAGGACCTAACTGTTCCTGAAGCTTTCCGCCGCATTGACCCTTGCCGTATCTCTCCTCCGCAGGCTTTATGCCTATATCATGCACCACCGACGCAACGTCAAGACAGTACATAGCGCGGATATCAAGCCCCTCTGCCCTGCCGATAACACGGGCAAAGGTATGCACCTTTATAAAATGCTGTATACGCTTAGGGTCGCCGCTGAAAAACTCGGTCATTTTTATGATAAGACCGCTTATCTCATCCATTATTTTACCTCTCTGCCGAGAGCGAACGCCTTTTTATTCAGTTCAAGGAACTTTGCAGGAACACAGTTTTCAAGAGCCTTCTGCCAAACGTCCTCGTCAAAAGCCATTTTAGTTGACACAACACCCATGAGAACAACGTTTGAAGCCTTTGCAGTACCAGCCTGCTCCGCAAGTGCCAGTGCGTCAACAGCGATAACGTCAACGCCCTCTGCTTTAAGCTTGCCTATGATATCCTCAGGATAAACAGCCGCACCTGTGATAACAGGCATTGGGTCTATCTGCTGAGTTGAAGTGATGATATGTCCGCCCTTCTTGAGATATGAAACATATCTTGCGGCTTCAAGCTGTTCAAAGCTGATGATGATATCAGCTTCGCCTTTTTCAACTACCGGCGAGCATACCTCGCTGCCGTACTTAACGTATGTAACAACAGAGCCGCCACGCTGGCTCATTCCGTGTACCTCGCTGACCTTTACATCAAAGCCCTGTGAAAGAAGCACGTTTCCTATTATTCTTGACGCAAGCAGAGAGCCCTGTCCGCCTACGCCCACTATCATAATTGATCTTGTTTTCATTATTTACACCTCGAAATATATGTTATCATTAGTCGCATATCGCACCGAGCTTACACATTTCCTTGCATATGCCGCAGCCTACGCACTGTGTATGGTCGATAACGCACTTGCCGTCATGGATAGATATAGCAGGACAGCCTATCTTCAGGCACTGCTTACAGCCAACGCACTTATCCTTGTTTACCTTGAGCGGTGGATTGTGCTTTACATATTTAAGAAGTGCGCATGGACGTCTTGAAATAATAACGCTTGGTTCTTCCTTGGCAAGCTCTTCCTTGATAACAGCCTCTGTTTCAGCCATGTGATATGGGTCAACGACTCTTACGCTCTTGATACCAAGTGAATGGCAGAGCATTTCAAGGTCAACGGCATAAGCAGGGTCGCCCTTAAGGTTTTTACCAGTTGTAGGGTTCTGCTGATGACCCGTCATACCTGTGATAGAGTTATCGAGAATGATAACAGTTGAATTTGTGGAGTTATATGCAACGTTCACAAGACCTGTCATACCGCTGTGCATGAATGTAGAGTCACCGATAACGGCAACAGACTTCTTCTCAGCCTCTGCACCTCTTGCCTTGTTGAAGCCGTGAAGTCCACTGATAGAAGCACCCATGCAGATAGTTGAATCCATAGCACAAAGCGGTGCTGTTGCGCCGAGAGTGTAACAGCCGATATCGCCTGATACCATAACGCCCAGCTTATGCAGGCAATAGAACAGACCTCTGTGAGGACATCCCGGACACATAACAGGAGGTCTTACAGGCACGTTATCCTCAAATGTGATATACTCATTCTTCTCGCCAAGTATCTTTTCGGCAACGATAGTCTGTGATATCTCACCCATAAGGCTGAAAAGCTCCTTGCCGATAACGTTCACACCGTTCTTTTTGCAGTGTGTTTCGATAACATCGTCAAGTTCCTCGATTACATAGACCTTTTCGCACTTTGCGGCAAAGTCCTTTATTATCTGAATTGGCATTGGGTTTACGATACCGAGTTTGAGATATGAAGCCTTGTCACCAAGTGCTTCCTTTGCATACTGATATGAGATACCGCTTGTGATAACGCCTATCTTTGTATCGTTCATCTCTACCTTGTTGAGCGGTGAAGTTTCGGCATAATCAGCGATAGCCTTCATTCTTGCCTCAACAACAGGGTGACGGCGGATAGCGTTACCAGGCATCATAACATACTTCTGGATATTCTTTTCATATGGGATATTCTCCCTTTCCTCTCTCTCGCAAAGCTCAACGGCTGACTGAGAGTGAGAAACTCTGGTTGACAGTCTTACGATAACAGGAACATCGAACTTTTCAGAAAGCTCGAAAGCAGCCTTAGCAAACTCCTTGCACTCTCCTGAATCGGAAGGCTCTATCATCATTGTCTTAGAAGCGATAGCATGGTGACGTGAATCCTGCTCGTTCTGTGACGAGTGCATACCAGGGTCATCGGCGACAGCTATTACCATACCTGCCGTTACACCTGTATAGCCTGCTGTGTAAAGAGGGTCAGCGGCAACATTAAGACCAACGTGCTTCATTCCACAAAAGCTTCTTGCACCACCTATAGAAGCGCCAAGAGCCACTTCCATTGCCACCTTTTCATTAGGCGCCCACTCAGCATATACCTCGTCATATTTTGCAACAGCTTCTGTTATCTCAGTTGACGGAGTACCAGGGTAAGATGATACAACCTTACAGCCTGCCTCATACAGACCTCTTGCAAACGCCTCGTTTCCAAGCATTAGTTTTTTCATACAATAAATCTTTCCTTTCACTGCACCGACCATTTTTTCGTGGTCGGTAAAATAAACAATAATTAAAATAGACACAAGTAATTATACCACAAATTTCACCAAAATGCAACAGCTTTTTTGATTTAAAGCACCAATAGAGTGTTATAAAAAGTTTGCTTACAGCAATTTTGTCAGTTTGCATAAAATATCAAGGGAGCTTCTGTGCAAAAATTCACCTATAGGCACACTTGGCACACATACACGCACACATGAAACGTGCAGCGCACGTTTTGAATGAAAAAAAATAAATCGCCGCCAGGCGATACCATAATTCCTCATTCCTCACTCCTCATTCCTCATTCTTACCTCCTCACTTGTTAAAAAAATTGTACTTGAAAAAAGAGCATAAATGTTGTATAATAACAAAGTATACTTATATTTACGTTTGGAGGATATACATAATGAAAAAATACACACTTGACGAGGTCTACACAGCCGATATGACAGCGTTTCAGAGAGAAAGATATAACAGAGTTGCAGATGAATTTGAAAAGCTTTTCGGTGAAAAGCCAACTGCTTTCTTCTCAGCTCCAGGCAGAACTGAGGTAGGCGGCAACCACACCGACCACAACTTCGGCTGTGTTCTTGCGGCAGGCGTTTCACTCGACGTTATTGCCGCTGTCGCTCCTGATACCGAAGAGAACGTTATTACAATAAAGTCCGAGGGCTTCCCAATGGACACTGTGAACGTTGATGACGACACTATCTACGAGGAGCAGAAAAACACATCAGCGGCACTTATAAGAGGTATGTCCGCAGGCTTTAAAAAGAATGGTCACAATGCCGGGGGCTTCAAGGCTTATGCTACTTCAAACGTACTCAAAGGCTCTGGACTTTCTTCATCTGCGGCTTATGAAGTGCTTATCGGCACTATCCTCAACGGTCTTTACAATGACGGTGAGGTTTCTGCTGTGGAAATAGCTCAGATAGCTCAGTTTGCGGAAAATGTATATTTTGGCAAGCCGTCAGGTCTTATGGACCAAATGGCTTCATCAGTAGGCGGATTTATCACTATCGACTTTGCTGACGAAAAGCACCCTGTTATCGACTCTGTAAAGTTCGATTTCACAAAAAGCGGTCACGCACTGTGTATCGTTGACACAAAGGGCAACCATGCCGACCTCACCCCTGAGTATGCGGCTATCCCTGTGGAAATGAAGTCTGTTGCGGCTTTCTTTGGCAAAAAGGTGCTGAGAGAGATAACAAAGGAACAGCTTCTTGAAAACATCTGTGCCGTTAGAGAAAAGTGCAGTGACAGAGCTGTGCTTAGAGCGCTCCACTTCTTTGACGATAACGAGAGAGTTGGCAAGGAAGCTTCCGCACTTTCAGAGGGCGACTTTGACGCTTTCCTGAGCCTTATCAATGAATCAGGAGATTCATCATTCAAATATCTTCAGAACATCTATGCCTCTTCCGCTCCAAACGAGCAGGGTCTTTCACTGGCTCTGTATCTTGCAAAACAGGCTCTTGGCGGTGAGGGTGCTTGCAGAGTACACGGCGGTGGCTTTGCAGGAACTATCCAAGCGTTCGTACCCGAAAAGAAGCTTGAAGCTTTCAAGGCTGAAATGGAGAGAGTATTCGGTGAAGGCTCATGCTATGTGCTGTCCATAAGACCTGTTGGCGGCGTGCAGATCGACCTTTAATATAGGAGTTGTCATGAAAAATCCATTTGCAGGCTTGAAGAAAAAGCAGGTGAAGTTGCAGTTTTCCACCTGCGGAGAGATAATGATAGACGGACTTCCCTTTGCTTTCGGAGTGGAAAGTGCAGGGAAAGCGTCAGACAAAGGGCTTTGCGTTTCGATATCCGGTGAAGCTGTCAATGACGGACGTGTTACCTTTTCAAACCTTGAATACTACGAAAACCATGGCGGAAAGATAACTCTTGTGAAGCATGGCTTTTCACTTGTCACCAAAAAGGACGGCAAGAAAATTTATCAGGCGAAGTTTACCAAAATACCTATCACCGAAAAGGACACCTCAGTGCTTTTCAGAAAGCTCACCGAGGAAGAGGTCGTCCAACGGCTCAACTGCGAGATAGCTTTTAAGGTGACACCTCATTTCAGCGGTGAGGACACACCCGAAGTCATGCTCACAGTTTATCCTTATGAAAATATGCTCACAGGGTCGGCTGTGCAGTGGCTAAAGGTCACGTCTGACAAGGACTATTTTCTGCACAAATATTCTAATAAATAACAGGAGAGTTTATCCCATATGAGAATGAGAAGAAAGAAAAATCTTGAGGCACGTCTTGAAGCCTGCGGAGATTATATTTTATATCTTGACCGTGACGAGAAGAATTTTCAGGACAAATCAAACAAACAGCTTATTGACTTTGAGAAGATCTTCGGAAACAGCGATCCCCTTGTGCTGGAGATAGGCTGTGGTAAGGGTCAGTTTGCAAGAGAGATAGCAAAGAGAAACCCTGACAAGAATTTCCTTGCAGTAGAAAAAAGCAGTAACGTTATAGTTGACGCCGCACAAATGGCTATAGACAAGGGCATACCGAACCTGAGATTTGCAAGGGGCGAGGCTGAATATCTGGATTGCTTTATCCCTGAAAAGTCAGTGGAGTGTATCTACCTTAACTTTAGCTGTCCGTATCCTAAAAATACATATGCACGTCATAGGCTCACATACCGAGCTTTTCTTGAAATATACAGACGTATTCTTGTGGACAAAGGCGAGATATACCAAAAGACCGACAATATGCACTTCTTTGAGTTCTCCTTGGAGGAGTTCTCTGCGGCAAATTACGGACTTAAAAACATTTCTCTCGACCTTCACAACAGTGGCTTCGAGGGCAATATCGTAACGGAATATGAGAAGAAATTCTCAGACATGGGTATGCCTATCTACAGATTGGAGGCGTTCGTAAAATAATGAGCGAGCAGATAAATCCAATTGTCAGCGAGGAAGATATGGGTGCTGACGGCAAGCTTCGCAAATGGTCAACAGGCAGAAAAGCCAAGTGGATAATTTGGATAGTCATAATCTTAGCAGTAGCACTCGGCTTCTGGCATCAGCACTATATGCGCTCCGACAGCCAGATAAAAGCCGTTTTCAATGACAATAAGGCTAACTTTCAGACCACTGCGGAGTTTATGATAGAAAGCATTTCATGCGAAAAGCCGACACTACCAAAGGGCAAATGCTCCATTAAATCGCTCACTGAAAACAATGCCTGCAAGTCTGTGAAGAAAGAACTTGAGGAGTTGGAGCGCAGGAACGTTACATACATCGACAGCGACGGCTTGACAGTGAAATTCTATACCATTTATGATCATTACTATATTTACCGCTCACCCATAAGCTCATCAGGGGGCGAGGATAACCTCGGTGACGGGTGGTCTTATGTAAAAACAAGTAAAAGCTGATTTTTTATGGACGAAAAAAATTTTTTCGTCCATTTTTTTATGCAATCAAACGGTCTTTACATTCGTGTTATAGATGAAAGGCTTTTCAAAACAACAAAGGAGGTGACAGCTTTGACAAGAGATATTGACTACATAGTTGACAAATTTTCAGACGATATCTACCGAGCGGCACTGGCAGTCACAGGCAGCGTTCACGAGGCGGAGGATATAGTCAGCGAGGTCATAATAAAATATTTCACAAGGCAGGGTGAGCTTTTCTTCAATGATGACGAGCATCTTAAAGCGTGGCTGCTGAGAACGGCGATAAATCTATCTAAAGACCTGCTAAGGTCGGCAGGCAGACGTCTACGTGCAGAAAATGAGGTAAGTGCAAGAAGCGATTTTTCATCACCTGATATGCAGATAGATGTGCAAAACGCTATAAACAGGCTGGATAAAAAATACAGGATAGTGCTTTATCTTTTTTATTATCAAGGCTGCAAGACCGATGAGATAGCCGACATTTTGGGAACAAGCAAGGGCACGGTCACATCAAGGCTGAAAAGAGCAAGAGAAAAACTAAAGCTTTCACTTTCAGACTACGAAAAGGAGATGAGCGTATGAACGAAAGAGATATAAAGAATTATTTTGCAAACGCAAGCCTATCGGAACAAAAGAAAGATCAGCTCAAAGAAACGCTCAAAAAGCGTTTTCCACAACAAAACGGAGATATAAATACGGATACTTTCACACCACAAACCGAGCCGACACAGCCTGCCATAGTCGCAAGACACAAGGGTGCAAAGGTAGTTGCGGCAGCGGCGGCAGTGGCGCTTGTAATGTCAGGCGGAATTTACATGACAAGAAATATCCATGACTACGAGCCGAACGCAGGCACAGCTCCACCTGCAAACAGCAGTGTATCCGGCGATACAGGTACACTGCAGTTGTGTTCAGCAGACTTTATAAAGCTTGCAGACACAGTGCTTGAAAGCGCAAATTCTACGGTAGGAAATCTCGACATAATACAAAACAGCCCTGCATACTGCGATATAGTCTACAGCGGCAACTATGACGAAAATATCGAGGGCAAGGAACACAGCACAAGGTATTACGTTGACCTGCTGGAGAAAACCGACAGCGGACTTCCAAGCGTGGATTTTTTGACAGATGATAACAGCTATGAGCCAAATTCTTTGGTAATCGATATCCTGTCGGAGATAAAAACCCTTGATGAGGACGCTTTTAACAAGGCGGTGAATTGCAGAATAGAAGCCCATATTGAGAATAACAACTGCAAGATAACCATTTCAGACAGCGATAACAGCGTTTCTCTCAAATACGGAAGCGGCGAAAGCTTCACTGAAAATGCCAAAATTATAGCTCAAACCCTCAAAAATGACCTGCTGGATATCTATGACGAAAGCTCTATGAAAAACCCAGACAATGCCATTTTTAGCTACTCCCCTGCTGACTATAATTATTACAACGATATCATGAACAGCAACAATACAACAGAATATGTAAAGTCAGACTATGCGCAAAATGGATATATCACAAACGAAAGTCTGAACCTCCTGGCCCTGAATATCGTCAACGATTCGGACATACAGTTCAATATGGCGACAGATTATTTCACTGTGGATATGTTCACAAACAGATTTACTCTGTATAGCTACGCCAATGACGGAAGCTGGGCGGTGTATGATTCCGCTCCGTTTTCAAGCACCAGCACTGTGGAAGCTGACCCGTCAGCCACGGCGCAGTATATTTTTGAAAAGGCGCAGGCGCTTGTAACAAAGTATAACACCAGCGGCAAGAAGCTTCACTTTGACAATGTGACCTCACTCGACCTTGCGAAAGAGCTTGCAATGTCGTATGTGCCAGATATGGACAAAGAAGATAACATCACGCCGGAGCTTTTCGCATATGGACTTTGGGTAGAAACTCTGCCATATGACAAAGAGTCCAGCTCCTATGATTTATCCGGACTTGACTTTTCAATATACTTTGAAAAGGATAAGGACGGCAGTGCATATGATGTAACCCAGGTGGATGTCACAGTTGAGGGGGATATGGTTTATTCATACACCACTGATGAGCATGACAGCGTTGAAACTTATGACCAAAATGACAGTGCATTATCTTAACAAAACAATGTTGGTAGCTCGGTTGCTCACTAAACAAAGGTAGAGTTACCGAGCCACAAAATAAAAGCTATGCTCCAAGATAGAGTAGCGAAGTAAAAAAAGAAAAAAAGTGACCTGCAAAGTTAATTGCAAGTCGCTTTTCTTTATGCAATAATATTTATCTGCAAATTAGTTGTTGATGAGCTTCTCGTCATCATTGTTCCAGCTGTAGAGCTTTCTGATCTCCTTACCAACCTTCTCTGAAGGATGCTCAGCGTGGAGCTTTCTCATAGCCTTGAAGTGTACCTGTGAACCAGCGTCAGACATATCAAGGAGGAAGTCCTTAGCGAATGTACCGTCCTGAATGTCAGACAGAACCTTCTTCATAGCCTTCTTAGTGTCCTCAGTAACGATCTTTGGACCTGTGATGTAGTCGCCGTACTCAGCTGTGTTAGAGATAGAATATCTCATGCCCTCGAAACCTGACTGATAGATAAGGTCAACGATGAGCTTCATCTCATGGATACACTCAAAGTATGCGTTTCTTGGGTCATAACCAGCTTCACAAAGTGTTTCAAAACCAGCCTGCATAAGTGCGCAAACACCACCGCAGAGAACAGCCTGCTCACCGAAGAGGTCTGTTTCTGTTTCTGTTCTGAATGTTGTCTCAAGAACACCTGCTCTTGCTCCACCGATACCAAGTGCATATGCAAGTCCGATATCCTGTGCGTTGCCTGTTGCGTCCTGCTCAACTGCGATAAGGCAAGGTGTACCCTTACCAGCCTGATACTCAGAACGTACTGTGTGACCAGGAGCCTTAGGTGCGATCATGATAACATTGACATTCTTTGGTGGTACGATGCAGCCAAAGTGAATGTTAAAGCCGTGTGCGAATGCAAGAGTCTTACCCTCTGTGAGGTATGGCTCGATAGATTTCTTATAAAGTGCAGCCTGCTTCTCATCAGGAATAAGGATCATGATGATGTCAGATGTCTTTGCAGCTTCCTCAGTTGTCATAACTGTAAGACCCTGCTGCTCAGCCTTTGCCCAGCTCTTAGAACCTTCGTAAAGACCTACTACTACGTCAACACCGCTCTCCTTAAGGTTGAGTGCATGAGCGTGACCCTGTGAACCGTAACCGATAATGGCAACTCTCTTACCCTTGAGTACGTTAATGTCGCAATCCTGCTGATAGAATATTCTTGCCTGTGCCATTGTTAATTCCTCCAAATTCAGAAATTTAAGATTTATTTTATGTAGCCTTTCGGCTATATAATCAAAGTTTATTTGCCTGCATTGAATGTGTCAGAGCCTTTCTCTATTGCGATAGTGCCTGTTCTTACCATTTCGATTATTCCGTAAGGTGCTATGACCTCCTCAAATCTGCAAAGGTGAGCGTAAGTGTCGCAAAGCTCCAATGTCATCGTCGTAAGCGTTATATCCATGACCTTAGCCCCTGTGATATCCGCAATAGTCATTATCTCACTGCGTCTGTTTGCGACCGCAGACACCTTGACTATCATAAGCTCTCTTGCGAGATACTCATTAGCCTCAAATGTCTTTACCTTGATGACCTCTATAAGCTTATTGAGCTGTTTCTCGATCTGCTCAACTGTATGCTCGTCACCGTCAGCAACTATCGTTATTCTTGAAACGTCAGGGTCATGAGTTGGACCTACTGCAAGGCTCTCGATATTGAACCCACGTCTTGAAAACAGTCCGGAAATTCTTGATAGAACACCGCTGTGGTTTTCTACAAGAACTGAGATCGTATGTTTCATAAATCAACCTCCATAAGGAAACCTTTCCTTGATTCTTTATTATACCAGCTTATTATTAAGATTTTTTGAACGTAAACGCTATATACTGTAAACGCTACAGATAGTTAAAATATTAGCCTTATAATGTTGGCATATCCTTATCCACAACGACTTCAACAAGGCAAATGCCTTTATGTTCAGCAAGCATTTCCACGCCCTTTTCCATAGTATCATCGTCATAAACTCTCATTGCAGGTATGCCATAAGCTTCTGCAAGCTTGATAAAGTCAGGAGAGCCGTCAAGAAAAACTGCTGTCTGTCTGTCATGATAGCCATTTGTCTGAAGTTCTCTTACCATGCCAAGGCGGTTGTTGGTCATTACTACCACCTTTATATCAACGCCGAACTGAACGGCTGTTGCAAGCTCCATGAACGACATCTGAAAAGCTCCGTCACCGCATATAGCAACTGTTGCTCTGCTGTTGTCAGCCATTTTTGCACCTATTGCCGCAGGCACAGAATAGCCCATCGTACCCATGCCGCCTGAGGTAAGAAGTCTGCCCTCTTTGCGGAACTTATATTCAGTGCATGTCCATATCTGATTTTGTCCAACGTCTGCCACAACAGTAACATTGGCAGGCATTTTCTTTGCAAGCCTGTCGATAAACACCCTCGGATTTACAGTACCCTTTGCAGGCTCAACATACTTTCTCTCGCCCCCAAGGGTCTTGATGTGAGCTATCCACTCATCGTGCTTCATAGGCTTTGCAAGCTCCGTCATTTGCTGTAAAACAAGCTTTGCGTCGCCAACGAGAGGCAGGTCAGCACCGATATTCTTGCCTATCTCCGCAGGGTCGATATCTATATGTATTATCTTAGTAGTTTTCTCCAGAGCCAAAGGTGTTTTAACGGCTCTGTCGCCAACTCTTGCACCCACAAGGAACAGCACGTCGCACTCGTTCACAGCGGCGTTTGCCATTTTAACACCGTGAGTTCCTATCATGCCGCAGAAAAGCTGGTCGTCATCAGGGAAAACAGAAATGCCCATCATAGTTGTGATAACAGGTATCTGCATAAGGTCGGCAAGCTCTCTTATCTCGTTCTCAGCGTGAGCGGCAAAAACACCTCCACCAATACAGATAAGCGGCTTCTCAGCCTCTTCCAGTGCCGCCATTACACGCCTTACCTGAACGTAGTTGCCCTTTGTGGTAGGCTTATAGCTTCTTATCTCGCACTTTTCAGGGTACTCAAAGTCGATAACAGCTTTCTGAACGTCCATAGGGATATCTATAAGCACAGGACCCGGTCTGCCCGTGCCTGCGATATAGAAAGCTTCCTTGAACACTCTCGCAGTGTCCTCAGGGTCTTTGAGAAGATAGCTGTGCTTAACGAACGGCTCAGCCGAGCCTGTAATGTCAGCCTCCTGAAAAACGTCAGAGCCTATCTGGTCGGTATTCACCTGACCTGTTATGCACACGATAGGTATAGAATCCGCATAAGCGGTAGCAATAGCAGTAATAAGATTAGTTGCACCCGGACCCGATGTAGCGATACAGACCGCAGGCTTGCCTGAAATTCGTGCATAGCCGTTAGCCGCATGACCACCGTTAGCCTCCTGTCTCACAAGCACCTGCCTGATGTCGTTTTCAGCATCCAGCAAAGCGTCATAGAAAGGACAGATAGCAGCTCCGGGATAGCCAAAGACGACTTTTACGTTCTCAGCTTTCAAACATTCAACCATAGCCTGACTTACAGTCATCTTCATAATAAAGTCGCCTCCATAAGAAATTTTCTGTATAAATTATCATATAAAGTGATAAAACATACAAAGCTGTGATTTATTATACCATATTTATAAGATTTCGTCAAGTATCGTTAGCATACGAAGGAATATTTATGCTTCAAAAAAATTTCGCAAAAAAAATTTGAAAAAAGGGTTGACAAGACAGATGAACTGTGCTATAATAATTAAGTCGCTGAGAGAGAACGACACAAAAACAAATAATTAATGTGGACAGGTGTCCGAGTGGTTTAAGGAGCTGGTCTTGAAAACCAGTGATACGGCAACGTACCGTGGGTTCGAATCCCACCCTGTCCGCCACATTTTTTATATATACAGGTTTGCGGATTTACCCAAGTGGTGAAGGGGCTCCCCTGCTAAGGGAGTAGGTCTGGAAACGGGCGCGAGAGTTCAAATCTCTCAATCCGCGCCAAGTATTAAGTCTCACAAATCACGTAATTGCGTGGCTTGTGAGCTTTTTTATTTTTCGCCGCCTGCGTTTTGGTCATTGTTTGGTCATTATGGCTTTGAAAATTGCATATCTGAAAGTAAAAGAGCAGGTTTTAACGCCTGCTCTTTGTGTTTATTATATATCTGCAACCAAGCTTTCAATAAGCAGCCTAACGCCTGCACGAAAGCCCGCTTTGAAATAATCCCGTTCCGCTCTGCACAATACATCACCTAAGTCACCACCGTCGCTGCTGTCGATTAAGTCATCACGGTTCATCTCTTTTTCGATTTTTTCTATTTTTTTATAGAACTTATGATAAGCTTCATAAAATCTCTCTGACCCATAACTTCAGAAGTCGCTTTCGGTGTGTATGAGAAGCTCTTCTATCGTTATAGGTGTAATGTTTCTTTTTATCATTTCAAATCAACTCCCTGCTTAATATCAGTGATACCGCCGTTTCAAATTCCTGAGCAAATGAATTATATCGCTCATTGTCAGTTATCTTAACAAGATCGGTCATCATATCGTTATATGTGCTTATGTTCTTTTTATTTCCGTATTTGTCCATAAACGTGTTTATTTCACTCTCAAAAGCACTATCACTATGCTCAGAGTTGCCCACACAATCCATTAGCTTTGCTAGTTCCTTTGCTGTCATTAGAATATCGCACCCCTTTACGCCCTTGTATGCCCGCTTGACGCTGCGAATATTAACACTTTTATAACTGCCGCCGCAGCGTTTTAGCTGTATATCTCTTGATTTTCTATCTTTAAAAATGCCTAGCGGCTTTTTATCTGCCGAATAAACAATATACATCATTTTCATTTAACCGACCTCGTTTTGTTCTTATCAATGAACTCTTTAAAATTGCCATACACTTCACGTTCAAGGTCACACATTGTGTATTCATTTCGTTTGTATATCGACTGCATTTGATAACATCTTATCTTTGAGGCAGTGTAAGAAATTTCACAAAACTTTGATATCTGAGCGGGCGTTTTAAGTCCAAGCCCCAAAAGAACGCAAGTAGGAGACAAAAGGCGAGAAGCAAACACATCCGCTTCCTGCTCTATCTGCGGTCTGCTTGTGTCGAATGTTCTTGCACCTTTTGAGTCAATCAACAGGTGACCCAAGAATATGTGCCCTAATTCGTGAGCAATCGTAAATCTGCAACGACCCTTGCTTTGAGTATCGTCATAAACGATAAAGTATTCCGTTCCGATCAATAAGCTAATTCCAGACTCATCAGGCTGTAGCTCATTTGCATCTGAGTTTTTTATGATTTTTACGCTTGAATTTCTTGCTATTGTAGTTAGACTTACAGGAAGTTCAGAGATTTTGTTATATGCCAAGCATTGCAGAGCCGCCAGCTCTGCCGTTTTCATGGTACCCATATCGCACTACACCGCCCCACGCTTTGCAGAAAGCGTGTTATCAAGCATTGCTGCAACAGCCACAGAAGCTGCCGCCTCTGCTGATTGTATCTCGTGTGCGTATATGTTCAGCGTTGTGCTTGCCAAGCTATGCCCCAGCAAGGCTTGTACTGTTTTAGGGTTTGCACCGCTGTTTATAAGAAGCGTGGCGTTTAAGTGCCTCAGACTGTGTACCGACACAAAGGGCAAGTTATATTCAGCGCAAAACTTCTTCAAGAACGTGTATGGCGTGCCTATTGACATTTGCGAGCCTCTTTCAGTAGTAAACACAAGGTTTTCTGAATTATCCCAATAATCGCCGTATTTTAACGCCGCCGACATTTGTTCATTGTGCTGCTGTTTGAGCAAGAACATCACACGTTCAGGCAGGCGAACAGTACGCCTTGACTTTGCCGTTTTAGGTTCTGTATAGTAAAATCCTTTTTGCTTTTCCCAATGCACCGCACGGCGTATGTGTATCAGATCATTTTCAAAGTCGATATCAGACCACCGCAAGCCGAGTATTTCGCCACGTCTGAAACCGCCGTAAATTGCTATGTAGAAGAAGCAGCGGTATTTCAAGGGTGCATATTCATCAAGGTGCTGCAAAAGCCGCTGCGTTTGCTCTATGGTCAATATGTTATGCTCTGCCGTCGGAATTTTAGGGAGCGTGCAGTTATTGCAAGGATTTACGGCTATCTCTCCAATTTTGACCGCATATGTGAATATAGTTGACAAGAATCCGTGATAACAGTGAATTGTTTTAGGTGAAAGCCTGCTGTTATCGGTTATCTTCTCAAACATTGAAGAAGTTTGCTTGTCAAGAGCCGCTGCGACTTTTGCGGCGTTATCCCACCTTATAGCCCTATCGTGGTAGCAGCTGCGCACAATATGTGTATCAATGCCCGCTCTTTCACAAAATGCCTTTTGAGTTTCGCCGTTATCCTGCAACATCTTTTTCATATCTACTTTACACTTTGCAAGCGAAGTGGCGTTGCGTTCGTTTGTCAGCCATTTCAAGAAGTGGTCAAGGTCTTTTGTCTTTATCTTGTCAAGCCTCAAATGCCCCAGCTGAGAATATATGCGAGGGCATAGATCACGATACTTTTTCAGAGTAGCGGGCTTTAAAGCGTTTTCGTGCACCTTAAACCATTCTTCAATGAAGTTTTCAAGCTTGACCGCGTTGACGATCTGACCGCCTGCGCATTTCTGCTCAAACTCCAGCGCTGCTTTATTTAAAGCCCGCTGTAATTGCTTTTCGGTCATATTCGCTTTTGGCGGTCTCCACGTCATTGATTGTGTTTTCTGTGCTTTGCCGTCGGCTGAATAACCGCAGGAAACTTTAATGCGGTAACTGCCGTTCGGTCTTTTGTCGATGTGTGCCATAAGCTCACGTTCCTTTCTGTGTACTTGACACCGAAAGGGCGTTTGTGCTATAATTTATATGCTTTGTATAGCAGGCTTTGCCCTTGCGGTGAGGTCTATTTAAACCGTTCTGTGCTGCAACACAGGGCGGTTTTTTTGTGCTTAAAATGGGGGCTAATCCTCATTTAACAAGTCTCTCATTATGTAATCTAAATCATATTTACAATTACCGATCGCATTCCCGTAAAAATCTTGATAAGAAACTAATTTCACTTTGAATTTGTCTATAAAATTATAAAAGGCTCTTTGCATTTCTTCATAATTATCATCATTAATTACATTACTTGAAGCAACTGTAATAGCATTTGATCTGCACATACGATATATTTCAGACAAATGCTTTACAAAAGTAATGAAATGCTGATGTCCTATAATGTAATTCACAACATCAATTAAATTATATTCGTCAATGTGATATGGGTCAATATTTTCAATTACAAGACTGTTAATGCTTATTAGTTTTTCTATTGCTTGACTGCTCAAACCTGTTGAAAGTCTAAAGTCAACGTGTTCAGGTTTTGTGCCTGTCAATAATTCATCGCAGGAAATTTCAAATATATTTGCAAGCATTACTATATTTGATGTTTTAATATCTCTCTTTCCATTTTCCCACATTGATACAAGCTCACGTTTTACGCGTAGCTTTTTGGCTAATTCGTTTTGTTCCATTCCTTTTGAAGTCCGGTAGTGCTTTATTCGCTTGCCGATATCCTCTAAGCTGTTACATTCAATCATCAATCCGCCCCCTGTGCCTATTTTGATACATACCATTGATTTTTCTTGATTTTGTTTTGCTTTTCTGTTACTATTATAGCAGGCGGAACGAAATCTGTCAATATCAAAATGAAACAATTTTGAAAGGAGGCAAAACAATGATTGATGTTACCAAGCTTTCAGAGGAAGAAAGATCCGTTGTGCTTGCGCGGCGTGCATACTATAGAGAATGGAAAAGAAAGAACGCCGATAAGGTCAAGGACACAACGACACGCTTCTTTAAAAAGCACGCTGAAAAGTTAACGGCAGAGAAAGAAAACAAAAAGCCGTCCGAGTGATCGCAACACTCAGACGGCAAAGCAGGCGTTAAAGCCCGCTGAAAGAAACACACACGTTTCCTCTCTTATTATACCACATTCAGGGGTGGAAACGCAAGTCTTGAAATGTGGTGGATAGGAGTTATTTTGAATAATATCAGCATAACAAGAGCCGCACCCCGTATGCGGACGATAAACGAGACGGCAAAAGAAACGGGCTTTCCTGCCCACGCTATCAGACAGCTTGTGAAAGAAAACAAGATCGTGTTTGTTCAGTGTGGAGCAAAGGCACTTGTCAATGTAGAAAAGTTCATTGAGTATCTGAACGAGGGTGAAAGGGGTGTAGTGTAGTATGACAGCAGCCGAAAGGATAGCAAACGCCCTCAGAGCAGGCGAAGAAAACGCCGTGAGCCTTTCCGATATGTGCAGGATATCAGGGCTTGACAACCGCAGCACAAGGCTTTGTATCGAGCATATGCGGCGTAAAGGTGCGGTTATATGTTCCAGCAGCAATGGCTATTATTTGCCTAGCGATGTATACGAGCTGCGGCGGTACGTTCGTACAGAACACGCAAGGTCACAAAGCATAAGAACAACGCTCAGAGCAGCGGAGGACTTGCTTAACAAGTGGGAGAGCGAGGGTTAAGCAATGGCTGAAAAAAGAATGTTTGCAAAAATCATTATTGATAGCGATTTGTTCTTAGATATGCCGCTATCAACACAGGCTTTGTACTTTCATTTGTCTATGCGTGCAGATGATGAGGGCTTTATGAACAACCCGAAAAAGATACAACGAGCCATAGGCTGCACCGATGATGATATGAAATTACTTATCGCCAAAAGTTATATTATTCCATTCAAAAGCGGCGTAATTGTCATAAAGCATTGGCTAATACATAATACTTTGCGAAAAGATAGAATGACACTAACAACGTACACTAACGAAAAATCTATGCTCAGGGTAGAGGATAACGGAGCATATTCAATGATTGACAACCAACTGTCAACCAACTGTCAACCACTTGACAACCAAGCGTCAACCAACTGCCCACATAGATTAGATAAGATTAGTATAGATAAGAATAGATTAGATGAGAATATAGAAGAAAAGGAACGCACAACGCCAAAGAACAAGAAAAATGTCAAAGACAACAAAAACAACAATGCGGAAGCTGTCACTCTCACAGAAAAAGAATATGACAAGCTAATGTCAGAACATTCAAAGCCGTTTGTCGATAAGTGCATAGAAATCTTGAACAACTATAAGCTATCAAAGGGTGTTAAGTACAAGTCCGACTATCACGCTATAAGAAGTTGGGTCATAGGCGAAGTTCAAAAGCGATACCCTCAACTTGCTTCACAGCCAAGCGAACAGCAAGACCCCGAAGACCTCTTTAAAAATCCCTGGACTGATATTTGAGGCTAATACTGCAACCATTTTTTTGTCTTGACAGTCCGTGCATATTGCATTGACAAATGAACATACGAGCAAGCACAAGCTTATGATACCACTACAAAATACTACACTAGCGGGCATTGCTGAAAGGAGGTGAAGAAATGACAGCAAGGCAAAGGAAATTCGCCGAATATTACGCTAAGAGCGGAAACGCCACGCAAAGTGCTGTTAAGGCTGGGTATTCTAAGAAATTCGCTCACACGAACGCCAGCAGGTTTCTGAACGTTGAAGAGGTCAAGGCATATGTGCGGGAGCTGACGGAAAAGGGACAGCGTGAACGCATTATGTCAGCGTTGGAACGTCAAGCCCTGCTGTCAGACATTGCCCGTGATAGTGATGAGGGTATGCCGTCAAGGCTGCGTGCGATAGACCTTTTGAACAAAATGACGGGCGTTTATATCTCTCAGGACGATGACGAAAGCGAAGAAGTTTTAGCCGCCCTTGATAGGGTATTAGGTCAAATCAATGACGAGTTTGAAAACGGGTCACAAACATAAAGACGAAAGGTGAAAACAATGTCACAAGAAAACACAAATCAAAAGCTAGTCAATTACATTTCAAGAATAGCAGCAGAAGCAGGAGCTGCAAAGGCTATTGAGATATACCAAGCACAAGAAGCCGAACGTATCAAGGACAACGAAAGCAAGAAGTTCAAGAACGTCAAGCTATTGCTCAAAGAATACCGAAATTTGAGGGCATATGCTGAAAATGCTCTTTGTGACGCTTCACAGATAAACGATCTTGTCATAAGAGAGCTTATCGGCTTTAGTGAATACGAGAAATACAAGGTTGAAAGCATAAAAAATCAGATCGTGACCACTAAAACCATAATGGAACACGTTCAAACTATGCTTGATATTTACAAAATTCGGTGTACTTCCTCAGTTCGTGAGGATATGCAAAGGCGTTGGCGTGTAGTTGAAGCCGCTTTCATCACAGGCGAGACCACCCCAACTTATGACGAGATAGCCGAAAGAGAAATAATTGACAGCAGAACAGTGTACAAGGATATAGACAAAGCTTGCAAGGATCTTTCAAGCCTTATTTTCGGTTTGAATGTAAGTGGGCTTGAAACATAGACCGAAAGGAAAATAGGCAATGAGTCAACCCAAAGAATTACTAGCACTCAGAAAAAGACTTGCCAAGCGTGGTTATTTCAACATTCACATAAACAAAAGCAGCGAGCAGCCTAATTATTACGTTATCGAAGCACAAGAGCCTTTAACTCATACCAAAGTAACAAGAGTTGAACGCCTTGAAATTTGTAGCTTGATAATGCAACACCGTAATTAACTAAGTTTACCGTCCAGCGAGTAAACCGTTCGCACTGCTCCAATAACAGAAAGGATAAAAATATGAAAAAGTACAATACTTTATTTGAACTATCACTTGACGATGATGTGATAGAATGGGTGAAAAGTTATGGCGAAGATTTTAAACCTAAGTCAAAAGCAGCCTATAAGAATTTGCTTATTGCATACTTTGAGTTTCTAAAAGCGAGATACGAAGATGACAGGCTATCAGAGCCGCAGCAGGCAGAGGACGGCAAAGTTTAAAGACGAGAGCACAGGACGCAGCACAGGAGCTGTCAGAGCGTTTGAGGGGTATTGAAAGCATAAGCGAAAATGTTATTGTGCATTATGCCGTATAGTCTCCATTGCTTGACTATCGCAAAAAATTCTGGTCATTATTTGGTCATTATAAGCGGTGAAAATCGACTGAATTTTATAAAAAGCTGTGAAATGCAAAACAGCACAAACCCTTTATTTACGGACTTTTATAAGAAGCTGTTAAACGCTGTGAAATAAAACAAGCTGAGTTCAAATCTCTCAATCCGCGCCAGCAAAAGTTTAAGCTTTTGCTTGTATCCGCTTTACGTTATGTAGAGCGGATTTTTTATTATATAAATACTAAAATACCGCAGAGATTTCTGTCCTCTGCGGCGTTTTTTATTCTGCAAGCCCTGCGGCACTTTTCATTCTGTCTTTGAAGAAATGGTCGAATACTGCCACGCACCTTCCCTCAAGGAGCATTGCCGCCACCGTTCCGATACCGATACCTATTATCCGCTTGTCAAACAGCAGACCTATCACGCAGGCAATGGCAACACACGATGCGTCAAGTATATTCTTGCCAAAGCCCATGTTCTTTCCAAAGGCTTTTCCTATAGCCTGAGCAAGACCGTCGGCTGGGTTCGGCACGAACTTCATGGCTATCATCATTGACATTCCAGCACCCGTGCAGATTATCGCTGCTGCAAGATACAGCGTGTTTTGCCACAAATGTCCGAAATTAAAATCAAGCAGCTTTGAAAACATATTCAGCAGCAGGCTGAACACAATGCTGAATGGTATTTGCAGCCAGTCTATAACAGTTCTGTCGCTGCCTTTTATTATCATTTCTATCACAACGAACAGTGCATATGTAGCAAAAGTCACAAGAGAAAAATTCACATCCCATATACTCGATATGGCAAATGGCACTGATATAATAGTGGATACCCCTAGCCCTGTTTTGATGTTCATCGTTATCCCTGCGGCAAGTATCACAAGCCCCATGGCATATATAGCCGCCCTTGCGGCATAATTCTTCTTTTCCAAACTAAATTCGCCTCCATACCAATTATACCACCTTCATCACACTTTTTCAAGAGCGCAAAAAAGCTGCCGTACCAAAAGGCACAGCAGCTTTTATACTATATAATAGTATCAGAGTTATTGATTATTCCTTTGGACCTGCTGATACAAGAGCCTTACCTGCTGGGTTGCCCTCATACTTAGCAAAGTTCTTAACAAATCTGCTTGCAAGATCCTTAGCCTTTGTCTCCCACTCGGAAGCGTCAGCATATGTGTCACGAGGATCGAGAATTGCAGGATCAACGCCTGGAAGCTCTGTTGGAACTTCAAAGTCAAAGTGTGGTATCTTCTTTGTAGGTGCGTTGAGAATGTCGCCGTTAAGAATAGCATCGATAATTCCACGAGTATCCTTGATAGAGATTCTCTTGCCTGTGCCGTTCCAACCTGTGTTTACCAGGTATGCCTTAGCACCGCTCTTCTGCATCTTCTTAACAAGCTCTTCAGCATACTTTGTTGGGTGAAGCTCAAGGAAAGCCTGACCGAAGCAAGCTGAGAATGTTGGTGTAGGCTCAGTGATTCCACGCTCTGTACCTGCAAGCTTTGCAGTAAAGCCAGAGAGGAAGTAATACTGTGTCTGCTCTGGTGTGAGGATAGATACTGGAGGCAGTACGCCAAATGCGTCTGCTGAAAGGAAGATAACGTTCTTTGCAGCAGGTGCAGAAGAAATAGGTCTTACAATGTTCTTGATGTGGTCGATAGGATAAGATACACGAGTGTTCTCTGTAACGCTCTTATCAGCAAAGTCGATCTTGCCGTTCTCGTCAAGAGTTACGTTCTCAAGAAGAGCATCTCTTCTGATAGCGTTGTAGATATCAGGCTCAGAATCCTTATCAAGGTTGATGACCTTAGCATAGCAGCCGCCCTCGAAGTTGAATACTCCGTTGTCGTCCCAGCCGTGCTCGTCGTCGCCGATAAGAAGTCTCTTAGGGTCTGTAGAAAGTGTTGTCTTACCTGTACCGGACAGACCAAAGAAGATAGCTGTGTTCTCACCGTTCTTGTCTGTGTTAGCTGAGCAGTGCATTGAAGCCATGCCCTTGAGTGGAAGGAAGTAGTTCATCATTGAGAACATACCCTTCTTCATCTCTCCGCCGTACCAAGTGTTGATGATGACCTGCTCACGGCTTGTGATGTTGAACATAACGGCTGTCTCAGAGTTAAGACCAAGCTCCTTATAGTTCTCTACCTTAGCCTTTGAAGCGTTGTATACAACGAAGTCAGGCTCAAAGTTCTCAAGCTCCTCAGCAGTTGGCTTGATGAACATATTTGTTACAAAGTGAGCCTGCCAAGCAACCTCAACGATGAAACGGATAGCCATTCTTGTATCCTTGTTAGCGCCGCAGAATGCGTCAACTACGAAAAGTCTCTTATTTGAAAGTTCCTTGATAGCGAGTTCCTTAACAGACTTCCAAGCCTCCTGTGAAGCTGGGTGGTTGTCGTTCTTGTACTCGTCAGAAGTCCACCAAACAGTGTCCTTAGAATTTTCGTCCATAACGATGAACTTATCTTTAGGTGAACGGCCTGTATAAACGCCTGTCATAACGTTTACTGCGCCAAGCTCACTCTCCTGACCCTTTTCATAGCCTTCGAGTGTTGGCTTTGTTTCTTCCTCGAACAGCTGCTCGTAAGAAGGGTTGTAAACAACTTCTGTAGTTCCGGTGATACCGTACTTGCTCAAATCGATCTTTGACATGTTGCAATAACTCCTTTTCAAAAAAAATATCGTTAATAGGCGCTATAATGAAACAGCACACGCCGGCACATTCATTTTCTTTCCTTATTATAAAGCATAAGCTTTGCAGACTTTCATCTGCCCGTTGAAAACACAACGTCAGCGTTTCATACTGTGCTCCTATTACAGCAATATAATTATACCACATATTTTTCTGAATTGCAAGGGTAAACGCAGATTTTGTGAGCTGATTTTTTACATTTCGCTTAAATCTATAACGATTTTTTATGAATAAATGTAATTTCATGGTATAAAATAGATAATAAAAGATATTGACTATTATCAATAGTTAGTCTAAGCTTGCACGGACAATTTTGCAGTATCAATATTAAATAATTGCATTTTTATGCTTCTTGGCAAAAAAATGCCCCAAATTATGCAGGCAAATTCCGCTTTCCTGCAAACAGAAAAAAGGCAGTCCACAAGGAACTGCCCTTCTCCGAAATATCAACAATAGGGGAGATCTTATTTACTTTTTCTTCTTAGCCATGACCACAGCCGCACCGCTCAGAAGTGCAAGAGCGAATGCTCCTCCAGCAACGCCAGTCGATGGGTTTGTGTTTGAAGCGTTTGAAGCTGCCTTTGAGCTGCTGTCTGACTTGCTGTCAGTTGCCTTGCTGTCGGAAGATGAGCTGTCGGAAGCGGAACTGTCAGAAGCGGAACTGCTCGTATCTGACGAAGCATCAGAACTGCTTACGCTGTCAGGCTGTGAAGAAGCAGGTGTTTTCTTTACAAGGTTTGCCACAGCGTCATTTATAGCCTTTGCCATAGCGTCCACATCAGCCTGCTCTGTGATGTTCTTTGTTCTGTCGACAGCGGCAAGAGCCTTTTCGACTGCTGAGAAGTCCTCATAATCGTCCTTGTTGAGAGCCTTTGCAGCCTTTTCTGCCTTATCAAGCTCTGTATAGTCTGCTGACTTGTAAACAAGTGCTGCAACGGCATCGTTTATGTCTTTCGCCATTTTGTCAACATCTGACTGCTGTGTAAGGTTTTTAGTTCTGTCGATAGCTTCAAGTGCCTTTTCTACGGCTGTAAAGTCCACATAGTTATCCTTATTAAGGGCCTTTGCAGTTTCTTCTGCTTTGTCTACTTTTGTGTAGTCAGCGTCAGCTATCTCAAAAACGCCTGAGCTGTTCTTATGTGCCATAAACGGATCCTCGCACTCATCAACATGGAAGGTTCCGCCTGTTATCTCGCACTTTTCACAATCATAGAGGAAAATACCTTTTTTGCCTTTAAGCGTTATATCGCCCGCTGAAATAATGCCATTCTTAACATTACCAGAACCCAGATATACGTCAGCGAGGCCACCCTCAAGATCAAGCTTGCCGCCCTCTATTCTAAGACCTGTCTTTGGCTCAGGAGCGCCTATGCCAACAACAAACAGACCTATTCTTCCGGCCTTAACATTGACCTCTCCACCGTATATCTCGATAGAACCGTTAGCATACAGACCATCGTTCCAACCATCTTCAGGGTCTGCCATAGTTGTATCAATATTCACAGCCGCTTCCATTACTTTTATGGTATACAAAGTAATGGCTGCACCGCCCTGAATATCAACTGTACCTGACTCAAAGGTGATATTTGGCTGATCCATTGAAGGAAGATTGCCTGTTTCAACAAGGCTAAGCTTACTTTCTTTAGCTTCGCCTTTTAAAGTCAAACCAGTATCTTTTGAGCCTCTATCCGTCCTGCTAATAATAGTTGCTGATGATTCAAGCTTGTTTTCACCCTTGAAAAGTATCGTTGTAGACTTTAAGCCGTCAACTTTTATACTCGACTTATTTCCTGTAGAAAAATCTACATTGTCAAGAGTAAGCGTCAGAGTATCAGCGTCCCAGCTCCAGCCCTCGTCTTCATTTTTCTGATCGTTCTGAAATTCTGACGTTGTAAGGTCAAGAGTTGTAGTTCTCTGCTGATTTGCCGCAAAAGCATTTATTGCAGGCAAAGATGCCATACATATGACCGTTGCGAGCATTGTGCTAAAAATTCTTGTCTTTTTCATATTTTATCCTCCCGAAATATACTATTTCATAACATATTTGCATTGCGATATAAAACCGCCCTGCTTATAATTATGATAGCAGAGTGGTAATAATTTTTCAACTATTTTGACACAAGCGGTCAAAAATCTGCACAAGCGGTATTCATTTAAACAAATAATGTATGAAAGTCCCACTTAATTGCTTTATTTATCCATTTAATGGATAAATTACTTTTTCTTCTTAGCCATGACCACAGCCGCACCGCTCAGAAGTGCAAGAGCGAATGCTCCTCCAGCAACACCGGTCGATGGGTTTGTGTTTGAAGCGTTTGAAGCTGCCTTTGAACTGCTGTCTGACTTACTGTCAGAAGATGAGCTGTCGGAAGCGGAACTGCTCGTATCTGACGAAGCATCAGAACTGCTTACGCTGTCAGGTTGTGAAGAAGCAGGTGTTTTCTTTACAAGGTTTGCCACAGCGTCATTTATAGCCTTTACCATAGCGTCCACATCAGCCTGCTCTGTGATGTTCTTTGTTCTGTCGATAGCGGCAAGAGCCTTTTCGACTTCTGAGAAGTCCTCATAATCGTCCTTGTTGAGAGCCTTTGCGGCTTTCTCTGCCTTGTCAAGCTCTGTGTAGTCTGCTGACTTGTATGCAAGTTCAAAAGCCTGTGTATGTGTTGCGATATCTGCTGAAATAGTTATTTCCTTGCTGAGAGGCTCGCAATCGTCAGCAGTTACCTCTACTGTGTAAGTGCCTGCTGTAAGCATGGCAGTATTGTTTGTTATCTCTTTTCCGTCTACCTTTATTACAACATTTTTCAGGTCAGCAGGTGTTACTTCAAAATCAACTGCATATTCCTTAGTTGGCAGGACAGGCGTTTTTCCCTCAACATACTGATACTTTGCACCGTCGGCTGTCAGCTCGTCATAAAATTCTTTTGTTGTCATATAGTCATATGATTTAGCCTTGCCTGCTTCTTTATTTGAACCGCAAGCTTCAACATCTTCTGTTTCTGTGAAATAGTTGTTTTTAAAGTCAGTTGTAGACGAGGAATCCTTCCCCACTATTCCGCCGAAACGTGTATATGGCTTTTTGGCTGAGTACTGTGAAAGGTCAATTTCTCCTGCAAAATAGCAATCACTTACAGAACCGCCGGCTACTGAACCAACAATACCGCCTACATCTGTGGTTCCGTTGCCAACCGGCGTGAGTTTTCCTGTAACATAGCTGTTTATGACCTTGGAATCGCCATACAAACGTCCTACGATACCGCCGGCGTCTGGTGCAGCATATACCATATCGCCTGTGCTTGAACAATAGCGGACTTCCGTTCCAATCTGCGCATATCCAACTATACCGCCGACATAAACACTTTCGTTGTCGCCTGAGATAGTTATGTCTGCTGTGTTCTCACAATATTCAAAAGTTGTGCCGTATGCCTGACCTACCATGCCTATGAAGCCATAAACATATTTGCCGTTATTGTTGAACGATACGTTTGACACACAATCAGTAATAGTACAATCACCTGCAAATCCTGCAATAGTGCCATAAACAGTATATTCGTTATCAGTATTTGTCACATCCAGATTTCCCTCTATAGTCAGACCTGATACCTCTGCTTCCTCGATATCGCCAAAGAAACCGACCAACAAATCTTTACCATAAATAGACGTAAAATCAATGTTTGAAATAGTATGACCGTTTCCGTAGAATTTGCCGCTGAAACAATGTTCAATATAGCCGTTTTCATCGAAAACGTTTCCGATAGGCGTCCATACAACACCTGTCAAGTCAAGGTCATTTTCAAGAACAACAACTGCGTCTTTATTCTTGTCATAATCTCCGTTGTTTACCGCTTTTGAAAACGCCAACAGGTCGTCAACAGTTTTTATTACCGTCTTATTATCGTCTGCAAATGCCGTTGTCGGCACAAACAAAAGACAGCCCGTCACCAAAAGACTTAAAATTTTCTTTTTCATTCTAATTCCTCCATAATATTTTTTGTTGCTGATATTTCTTTTTTACTCAGAACATAATTTTACTCGATTATTTTAACACGGCCTACACACTTTGTCAATAGATTTGGCACAAACGGTCAAAAATCTGCACAAGCGGTAACAAAATAAATGAATAATGCTTGAATTTTGCTTTGATGTGTGTTATTATATATTAAGAAATCATGTATAAGAAAGGATTTTTACAGTATGAGAGTGGCATTGGTAGACGATAATAAAAACGACCTTGCACTTCTTCATGAATATATTTCCGAACAAACCGCTCACAGCTGTCAGATAGATACGTTTTCAAGCGGAGAAAGCTTTTTGTCATGTTGGCAGATGGGAGCTTATGATCTGGTGGTGCTTGATATATTCATGGGGAAAATGACAGGGATAGAGGTCGCAGAAAAGCTTCGTGAAACAGACAAAAACGTGAATATCGCATTCGGCACTTCAAGCAACGAGTTTGCAAGCGAAAGCTACGACCTCAACGCCTGCTACTATCTTTGCAAGCCCTTTCAGGCTGACAAAGTAAAAGCCATGCTTGACCGGATCGGTTCTGATGAAATTGATCGTATGCGTTCCGTTAAGCTTCCCGACGGTCAGAACGTGATACTCAGAAATGTTATCTACATAGACTGTGCGTCACATATCGTGACAATCCATTGCACAGACGGCGAAAGCATAGTTTCAAGAAATTCTTTCGCTGAGATCGAGAGCATTTTTTGCAGTCATTCATACTTTTACACCTCCACCAAAGGCGTCATCGTGAATTTCTATGAGATAGCCCAGCAAAAAAGCGACCTTTTCATAATGAGCGACGGCACACATATCCCCATAAGCCGCCGAAAATCCAGAGAAACACTAGACGCCTTCGCTCAGTTTCACTTCAGTGATCTGCGAAAAGGCGGTGAGCAGTAATGCCTCCTTTATACCGCCTTGTGGAAGTGGGCATATATTCCCTTCTGAATTTTCTGCCACTTATGGTGCTTGCCCTTTATCCCTTCCGGCATAGGCTTCGCTTTTCCAAAACAGCTACCGTGGGACTTGTTGTGGCTCTTTCACTGGTGCAGATCTTCTTAGGTTGGCAGGCGGCATTTTTCAGCACAAATGCAGGTCTGCTAAGTGCAGTCAGCACCCTGCTCTATGCGGCTTTTTACTTTTTCGCTGTGAAGGTAAAGGTCGGCAAAACAGGCTTCACACTGCTTCTGCTTTCAAATAACGCAAGCTTTATCGTCATTACCTCAAAATGTCTGGAGGGCATTCTGTTCCCGTCACTTGCCTATGAATCATACCGCTGGTCGTTTTCCCTTTGTATGCTTATGACAGAAGCCGTGGTATGGGGACCGCTCTTTATCTACATGAAAAAGGTCTACACGCCTGCGGTGGAAAGAGAGCCGTCAGGTCTGGAGTGGCGCTATCTTTGGCTTATCCCATTTACGTTCTATATAATATGGTACTATACGCTCTACGGCAACTCTACGAAAAGCAGCTTAGAGCTTGCTCTGGAGCCAAAGAACACCATAGCTCTGTTCTTTATAAACGCAGGGGCGTTTCTGGTGTATTACATCGTAGCACGGCTGGTCATCGAACAGCAGAAAAATCTGCGGCTTCAGGAAAATAACCACCTGCTTGAAATGCAGAACCTGCAATATGACTATTTGCAGGATAAGATAAAAGAAACAAGACGCTATAAGCATGATGTCAGACATCATATCGCTCTTATGCAGGAGCTTCTGAAAAAGGGCGAATATGATAAGCTTTCGGAATATCTCAATTCTTTCAGGGATTCTATGCCCGATATATCAGAACGCATTTACTGCAAAAACACATCTGTAAGCGCACTTCTTGCATATTTTGCTCAAATAGCGGAAAGCAGCGGCATTGAATACAAGGTGAGCGCTGACATACCAGATGATATAAAAATAGACATAACCGACCTCTCTGTGCTTTTCGGAAATCTTATCGAAAACGCCATTCACGGCTGCGTGTCTGACAGTGCAAAGAATAAAAAAATAATAATCAGAGCAAAGGCTGACAGCTATTCCCTCTGCCTGGCGGTGGACAACACCTTCACCGGAACTATCCTCACCGACCCAGAAGGCGGTTTCCTTTCCTCAAAACGCAAAGGCAAAGGGATCGGCACAGAGTCTGTCAAGAACATTGCCGCCAAATACAATGGCGTAGCTAAATTTGAATACGGTGACGGAATGTTTTACGCTTCCGTAATGCTGAACATATGAAAAAGGCGGAAAGCTCGCAAAGAGCCTCCGCTTTTTCTATTATATATAGTATATCCGTTTTGCTGTTCTTAATTGTCGCTTATATCACACACTGCCACGCTTGTAACAGGGTCAATGTCAGAGATGTCAACGCCGTATTGATATGGGTTGAGTTCAAAAGTCTCGCTGTCCGTCTGAGCCTGCATTCTTTTATATGTTTCATCAAGCTGTTCGTCAGTGAGGTCAAAGCCGAACCACCATGTTCTGCCGTTTATTGTCGCTGATACGATTCGGTTTCTGTCTGTATTTGAAAGATACATAAGTGGCTTTTCACCCAGAGCGTTGCAAAGCTCGTTGTATGTCATGCCCACATAGATATTCTTTGTGATGTATGCACCATTGTAAAGCTCCACCCTTGTGACAGGCAGGCTTTCGTCAACATAGCCCTTGCCTGTTTCGGTATTCAAAGCCGCCCTGCCGAAGTGATACTGCGGAAAAGCCGAGCACTGATACATAGAATCATAGCCGTTTTGAACGAATGTTGGATAAACAAACTCATAGTTGTTGTCTGCCATTTTGAGCATATCCCCCACTGTATTTGAAAACAGCTCCTCGCCTGGGTTGTCTGCACTTGGGAGGACAGCGCTTGTATTTTCGCCTTGCGTATCTGTAACAGGAGTATCGGTTTGCACAGGTGCAGGTGCAGTTGTCACGGCGGTGTCTGTTACCTTTTCAGGCTCGCTTGACGGCTCAGATATGCTGTCTGTTTCAGCTTTTGACGAACTGATTTCAGGTATCTTCTCTGATGAAGCGTCTGCCATACTGCTGTCAGAAAGGTCAAGGCTATCATCATTTAAGCTGTCTGAAACACTGCTGTCATCGTGAACGCCGAAGCCGTTGTTGTTCACTCCACGGAGAGCCAATGGTATGCTCACTGCCACCACCACAGCCGCCGCAGTTCCCACTATCTTTATAGCAGCGGAAGAGGTTTTCAACGCTGTAACAGGTGAAGCCGCTGTCATTGCATACTTTTTCGGCAGAGCCGCTCTCATCATTGCGCTCATAGGCACAGCCGCAAATGCGCCGCCCTCAAAGATACGCTCTATCTCTTTCTTTATCTTTGCCCTCGCCTTAAAAAGCTTCTGCTTGGCGGCATTCTCGCTTATCTCCAAAATCTCGGACACTTTTTTCAGCGGCATGCCGTCATAATAATAAAGTATCACCGCCGACCTCTGCTCAGGCTTCAGCCCCTCTATGACCTTTTTCAGACAGCGTTTAAGCTCCTTGCTGTCGGCATAATCCTCAGGGAGCATAACAGTATCGTCAGCATGGATATCCTCGCTGAGGTTTTCGTCATCAAGGCTTATGTTATCCTCTCTGCCCTTTTGTCTGAAATACATTCTGCACTTGTTGAAAGCGATAGAGTGAAGCCACGTTTCATAATGCTCAGGCTCTTTCAGCGACCCTATCCCCTCCATTGAAGCCAAAAAGCTGTCCTCGGTGATATCCTCTGCGGTATGCTTATCCCCAACGTTTTTCAGCACGAAGAAATAAAGCTTCTCGTGGAACTCTTTGTACAGCTTCTCAAAAGCTGTCTTTTCACCATTTTGAGCCTTTTCTACAACGGCTCTCAATTCATTCTTGTTCATTCACATATCCCTCCAAGACAAGTATGCGTATCAACCTTTTCATCTGCGCCTCTGCCTCATCGTCTGTCTGACGAGTTTCCTCGTTCATGGACCTTAGGACAAAGGCGATGACATCTCCAAGCTTTGCATTTTCCATTTTTATCTCCGTTTCATGCTCTCTCGTTTTTGCCCTTTCATATACTTAGTTGCAGTTATCCCGATATGGTTATCATAGCATCACACTTTTGTATATCTGCACAAAAACACACCCCACAGCCTATGAAAAATGCACAACCTTATGACGCATACTGTCTTAATACTCATTATACTATATTTATGTATATTAAGCAACTATTTTTCAAAACTTGCCATAATAGATAATTCACATATCATTTATAAAATGTTTCTTGTATCTCTTGTGCAATATGCTATAATCTAGTTGAAAATACGGAAAGAATTCCGTATAAAGTTAATAAATCAAACAAATCGGAGGTAATTCATTATGATGGGAAGACTCAGAGCAATGCGTGAGCCGCTCAAATATGTTCAGGGCAGAGATGCTACACTTAAGTTTCATGAAGAAATGGGCTATATGGGCAAAAGGTGGCTGTTTGTATGTTCAAACAGTGGCTACAAAGCCTGTCATGACAAGATAGAGAAAAGCTTTGGCGAGCTTGACGATTACAGACGCTATGAAGTATTTGGTGGTATATCAAGCAAGGGCGAGATAGCCAAAATGGAAGAGATAGTAAAGGCTGACAACATCGACACAGTAGTTGCAGTTGGCGGCGGAAGCGCAGTTGATACTGCAAAAGCTACAGCATACTACACAGGCAAGCACATTGTTATCGTGCCTACAGTTGCGGCAACAGATGCGCCATGTACAGGTCTGTCAGTAATATACAATGATGACCACAGCTTTGACAAATATCTTTTCTATCCTACCAATCCAGACGCAGTAATGGTAGACACAACAGTTATCGCAAACGCACCTGTAAAGTTCCTTATTGCAGGCATGGGCGATGCACTTGGTACATATTTTGAGGGCAGAGCTTCCATAAGAACAGAGTCTGCAAGCCTTGAAGGCACAGGCATCACAAGAGCAGGACAGGCACTTGCAAGACTTTGCTATGACACGCTGAAAACATATGGCAAGCAGGCAGTAGAGGCTTGCAAGGTACACGCAGTTACACCTGCCCTTGAAGCTATCTGCGAGGCTAACGTATATCTTTCTGGCGTTGGAGCAGACAACGTAAACTGTGCGGCTGCACACTCGTTCTACAATGGCGTAACATCATTGGGAATCAAGCACGCAGACCACGGCTGTTGTGTAGCCCTTGGTACACTGGTTCAGCTTGTACTTGAGGGTGCGCCAAAGGAAGAGTTTGAAGAGGTACAGAACTTCTGCCTTGAAGTGGGACTTCCTGTCACACTTGAAGAGATCGGTGTAACGACACCTGAGCAGGTAGAAACTATCGCAAAGAACGCTTGTATCCCAGGCGAAACTATCCACAATCTTGCAGGCGACGTACAGCCTATCGAGCTTTATGACGCTATCATGCAGGCAGACGCAATGGGCAAGATTGCGTTAGGCAAATAAAGAATAGTGTATATTTAAAATGATATTGCCACCCACGGCTGATTTGGCTGTGGGTGGTTTTTTGTGCGAAAAAAAAACAGAGAAACCCGATCAATGGGTTTCCCTGTTTGGATCAACTTATTAAATCATAATATTTTAGTAAAGTATATCTTCCTGCGAAGCTCAGTTGTCTGCAACGTCCATAAGCTCAACAGCGATATCGTCAGACCCGGTATCATCTGCATCAGCCTGAATATCGTCCGGCTTATCGTCCTCTATGAAAGCTCCTGTAAAATCAATACAAACATTCTCGCTTTTACCAAAACGAGCCATTGTCAGCAAATCGGTGACAGTCGAGCGTGTGACATGAGCACCTGTGAAATCCATCACCACATTTGCAGAATTATCCTCGCTGGTTTTGCTGTTGATCTCATCACGAAGCTGGTCAAAATTCGTATCCTCAAGGTCTGCATAAGCTGAAAACTTTTTTGGCGCATAGAGCGTTGCAACAGCGTGCATAGCAATGAATACAAACCTGAAATCTTCGCAATCAAAGGTGCTGAAAGGTATCTCAAAAAGTCTCAGCATACCCTCGTCGGTCTTTTTGCATAAAACAGGCTTATATCTGTTCTGAGCCAGATCATAGGTGTATCTGTCTTCGTAAGCTTCATCGGTTAAGCTGCCGTCTGGCATAGGCACGATCTCAAAGCGAGAAGTTTCATTGCACGTATTGCAATAGCCTCCGACTATCACAAATCTGAAAACATAGTCGGTATTTTTCTCAAGTTTTTTGTCACAGCATATCTGCGTCCAGTCCCAATTCCAGTTTCCAATAGAATAGGCAATAACGTTTTCGCCGTCCTTATCGGTCACAAAATATTTAGCTATAACATTGTTTTCGCAGGACTTATCAGCCTTAAAATCTCTAGGATCAAAATCTATTACTTTACCCATATTGTTTACCTCCGTAACATCCACGGTCGGCTTATGAGTATCTAATATTCTTATAGTACATTTTTCACAGTCGCTTGCATACTCTGCCCGACCGTTCTTAACAAGCCCCTTAGCCCTTTTGGGATAGGTAGCTCCGATTCGTTTTCCGTTTATGTCTGTAACAATAACGTTTTTTTCTATGGGTATCTCCCCCTTGCACAGCAACATCAAATTAGCGCCTGCATTATACAGGCTTGCGTTTAGCTCCGACGCTGTTATTTTCTATGGGTGTCGTCCCCGGTCTTTGCTTAGGATAAGTTTAACAGACGTCCAGCCTTTTGTCAAGACTATCTGCACCTTTTTGACATTACATACAATTGCGATCTTGCGGGCTTAGCACATATGCACAAGGGGCATGAGTACATAAAATGCCCGTCACGGCGAGCATCAAACCCCTCCCAGCGTATCATACCTATGGGCGGGGGCGAAAAAATCCGCTACCATAAATGATAGCGGATTGGGTGCAGGGGCACGCCCCCTACTTTGTAAAGTTTACAAACAAACTTATTGAGCGGGACTGAAGTTTGATAACAAAAAAAGCCATGACGGACAATGCCCGTCACGGCGAGTGACTGGCGGAGATGGAGAGATTAAATATACCACTTCACTCCACTTTTTATTGCTTTATAAAATTGCTTGTAAACCACGCATTTACATCATTTAAGCCGTTTCATTTGTTCCGCATTTCACAAGCATATATTTACAATTCAGCTTTATCGTGTATAATTCGTGTACGCAAAAACAGCCGCCTCAGATCACCCTGATACGGCTGAACTACTATCTGATATACTTTCTCCGACCGCAACGTATCTTCTGTACTGTAACTTTCATGTTTTTACCTCCGAATATTTAATCACTTTTTTCTGAAAAATACGATTATGGCGGCTATAAGAATAACTATCTCAGCCACATTAAGAATAATGCTTATGATCTTCATTTGACATTTCTCCTTTTGTGTGATATAATATCCGCAGCGAAGAGCCTTTCGGCTCTCTTGCGGAATGCTGTTAGTCTGTAAGCTTGTCGATAAGCTTCAGTAAACTTTCAGCGAGTTCTAAAATTGCTTTGATAATGAGTAGCTTTGCGAGGGCTTCATTATCTAAGCGGCGGCTCTTTTGAGCCGCTTTTTCTTTTTCTTACCCATTGGTTTCACTCCTTTCGTTCTTTGATGATATTATTATAGCATACTTGCGTAAGTGCTTCAAGTATGCTATAATATAGAATAAGGAGGTGCAACTATGAGTGGTAAAACATCAACAGCCAGTAAAAGACTATATAATGAAAAGGCATATGACAGAATAAGTTTAGTTGTCAAGAAAGGCAGGAGAGAAGAACTAAAAGCCTATGCAGAAAGTAAGGGCATGAGTATCAACGGGTACATTAACAAGTTAATAGATGAAGATATGAAAACAGCCGACAAGGAATAACCCTTGTCGGCTGTCTTACTACCTACTTGATTTTAATTTTCTGTCCTGCGTAAATGATGTTCGGATTCTTGATACCATTGTCCTTGACAAGCTTCACAACAGTAGTCTTGCAGCGTTGAGCTATAGCCGAGAGCGTGTCCCCACACTTCACAGTGTAAGTCACCACCTTCTTGACGGAGCTTGCAGAGGGCTTTGCGGATACCGCCCAGTCAGTGAAATGTCAATGAGAAAAAATATCTTTACACATTTCTAGAAAACGGAGATGTTCCCATAGACAACGACAGGGCAGAAAATGCGATAATGCCGTTTGCCATCGGCAGAAAAAACTGGCTTTTCAGCAACACAGCCAACGGAGCCAAAGCAAGTTCCGCACTATATTCACTTATTTCAACGGCTCAGACGAATGGACTTGACGCAGAGAAATATCTGACGGAGCTGTTTTCAAAGCCAGCGGGAACGATATTATTGCCTTGGGCTGAATAAAGCTGAGATCAAATACAATATGATCAGGTATGTATACAAAAATTTTAAATTCAAAGACAATGAATGAATATGACCCTGCAGGGACGGTGATTCCTTGCAGGGTCTGATTTTTTTTGGGGGGAGGGTGCGGAGGATTTGACGGTTACTATACAGGATGGGTGGTTATGGAAAACAAAGTGTTTAAAATAAGTAAGTAATATAGTTTATGATCAAATAAAGAAATGAACAATTGACAAAAGCAATGATGTTCCAGCAACTATGTATGAAATAATAGTTGCTTTTTTATCACTTTTGGTTGCTGTCAGGTCTTCGACTAGTTTCATAAGCTTTTTGTTTTCATCTGTAAGTTTATTTATGGCTTTATCCTGGGATTTATCTCTTTCCATAATTACGTCTAATGATTCCTGATGTTCCAAAAGCTTGCTGTCTTGTTCTTCATCTTTCTGCTTTCTTTCCTCTAAGAGTCTATCGTGTTCACGATCCTTTTCTGCCTGTTCGGATAGCCATTTGTCCTGTTCTTCGTCTTTCTGTTTTCTTTCCGCCAAGAGATTGTCATGTTCACGATCTTTTTTAGCCTGCTCAGAAAGCCATTTGTCCTGTTCTTCGTCTTTTTGTTTTCTTTCCGCCAAGAGTCTGTCATGTTCAAGGTCTTTTTCAGCCTGCTCAGAAAGCCATTTGTCCTGTTCTTCGTCTTTTTGTTTTCTTTCCGCCAAGAGTCTGTCATGTTCAAGGTCTTTTTCAGCCTGCTCAGAAAGCCATTTGTCCTGCTCCTCGTCTTTCTGTTTTCTTTCAGCTAAAAGACGATCATGTTCAAGATCTTTTTTAGTGTGTTTAGATAGCGTCAGGTCTTGTTCTTTGTCTTTTTGCGCCATTTTTGCAAGGACTTCATCGTGATGTTCCGCTTTCTTTTGATGTTCTGATATCGTTTTATCCTGTGATTTTAACGTTTCAGACATTTGCTTTTGCTTATTCATCATATCTTCCTGAGCTTTCAACTGGGATATAACGCTCAGAACTTCTTTTCTTGCCAAGTCGGAAAGCTCCCCCTCTGAAGCACCTCTCAGCTTTAACTCCAATTCACGAACAACTGTCCTGTTGGCAGCTATATTACTTACGCCAAGTGCAAACAGATACTTGGTTATCTCGCTTAGCTTCTTCTGATATTCAAAAGAAAGTTGTTGTGCCTCAACGACCTGTACTTGTGATTCTGCAAGATCAACAGAAGCTTCCTGCAAAGATTCAATAGCTTCTTTTTTGTGTCCCAAACCTGCTGATTTGCCATAAGCCCTGTCAGCAGAAGTTTTTGCAGTCTGAGCCATTTTAACAGACTTCTTCACCTTATCTTCCAAACCTTGTATATCACGCCATTGATCTGTAATGATGTTTGGAAGTTCAGATTGATTGACCTTAAAAATTTCAAGTTCATTACTCATATGTAACACTCCTTTTTTATTATCCCCACTTCAAGATGTCATAAATATCATCTGTAAGTCCTGGGTTATTCTTTTCAGCTTCTGGTATAAGTTTATCTAATTTTTTCATATCTTCTGAAATTTGTTGTATACTTTCTTGATAGCGTTCTACAGACACGATCATTACCTGATATGCTTCTTCGATACTCTTTCCTGCATCCTCGGCTGCTATCCACATATTTGCTTCACAATAATATACCTTGGCATTTAGTAATCTAATACTTGTTGTATAGAGCTGCATACGCTCATTCCTAAGTTTATTTCGTTTTATGCCCATACCGATATCCGTGCCAGCGGCAATAGCAAATCTGCCCACACCTACAAAATTCACTTTGAGAATAAACTCTTTTGCAAAAACTGCTGCATTACCGCCTGACTTTGCCGCTGATCTTATTGCAGCGTCAATTAAATCAAAAGCCATAAACGTTCCAGTTGAGATTGTAAGCATACGCACTATAGTGCGATTTTTGAATGGTAAAGTTGCTTTCCAATCAACTCGTGACATTTCATCAAATGACCTGATATCCTTTGATTTTATTTCATTGCATAATCTTCTTATAAAATAAAAACCACGAACAATGCATTCGTTTATAATCACTGGAACAGCTTGCCTTTTTAATTCATTGGCAACGCCTATTTCAGTCCTCAGATCAAATTTTACAGCTTCTATTATTTTCCCGTTTTCATCTTTTTTTGCAAGCAATGTTCCGTTAAAGAGTTTAGATATCCAAACAGAAAACTTCTTATATCCATTATCATCAAGTTTACGGAATATTGGAAGTGCCGATATTTCCTTTAAAAATGAAACTAAAGGACCGGGCAAACCAGTTCCGGTATTACCTTTGCTGATCGAAGAAGATGAGCCAGCCATATCGCTTATCATATGAAAAAACCAGTTGATCAATCCAAATGTAATTTTCTCAGGCAAATTCTTACCGATCAAGATCAGGTCTGCTTGAGACACTTCAACCACTTTAAAGTGTCCGGCTACGTCTGTGCCATATAATTTATGTGTAAACTGAGTAAGCATAGAGAAAAATAAACCTATAAGTGTTGGGTGATGTGAGAAATCTCGTAAATGGTGCTGTAAACCTCCGCCGAAATCATTTGTAGCTTTATCGGCAACGATGGCATAATTCTTTTCAAGATATTTTACTGCACCATTAAGATCATCACCTGTATAACCCGCTTTTTGTGCAATTTTAATCACAAAGTTATTTACTTTATTATCACCATATTCATTTGCACGATCTAATGAAAAATCTCCAACCCATATAGAATCAATTGCTCCTGCTAATATTCCGCTTACAACTGCCACAATATAATCCATTCCGTCAGCGTGATTAGTAAGCCTATCTATTTCGGAATTAAGAGCTTCGATTTTTTTATTTGTGATGTTTAGACAATTATCTATATCTTTTATCGCAGCGTCGATGTCATAGCCGCTCTGCTTAATGTCAGTTTCACTTACGGCCGGTATGACTTCAAATTCAACGGCAAGTCCCTCATTTTCTAATTTCAATATTTCACTCATATTATACATCCTAACCTGATCTTTGTATTTAATAGTTAATTATTACCGCTGTAAAATCATTTCTCCTCATACCTTTCCCCCATCGCCCTGATCTCTGCCAGCATATCCTCCACCAGCGGTTTTGGCTCAAAGACTTTTACCCACGAGCCTTGGGAGAGCAGGTACATTATTATCCCCCTGCCGTAGTTGACCTCGGCAGTGATAACGCTCTTTGTGCCGTTCTGCTCAATGACTTTTGCGGTGGGCAGCCTGTCAAGAACAGCCTGCAAAGACAGCCCCGAAAACTCAAAGGTTATCCGCACGTTGTCCCCTGGAAACATAAACTGATTTTTCTCACGCAGGTCGCCCTCGTCAAAGCTATGCTCACGATCAAGCTGGAAATTCTCCCTGTGCTCAACAATATTTTTTATCCTGTCAATGCGGAAATACCTCGCCTTGTACTGGGTATCATCTGCCGCATATGCGATAAGATAAAAATAATATTCGCTGAACATTATCGCCGCAGGCTTCAGCTTCCTAACAACTTCGCTCCTGTCCATTTTCAGATATGTCACCGAAATGACCTTCTTACCATCAATGCACTGCACAAGACGCCAAAGATTGTTTATCACGCTGTCGCAGTCAGAGCGCACCTCGTGATAATGATATATCTCCCTGCGTATCACCTCATCAAGAAGCTTTCGGTCATTGGCAGTGGTAAACTTTCTCAGCTTAGATACAATGAATATCATATCTTCTTTGCTGAAACAACGTGCCCCGAGTATCACTTTTACCAAGGCAAAAAGCTCCTGATTTTTCAGAAACTCGTCGCTTTTAAGTATGTAAGCCCTGTCCTTGTGCGAATATGTGACCTCGGCATTTTGCATAAGCTCCCTGTATTCCGCAAGAAAATCGTTTATCCTTGCAATGTCACGACTGACGCTTTTGGATGATATCCCATACTCCTCCGCAATAAGCTTGTTAGAAACGACCTCGCCGTGCAAAAGCCGATAAAATATTTCAAGTACTCTGTCTAAACGTTCATTTTCCATTTTATTACCCCTCTTTCTTACAATTATACCACATTTGATTTTGAATTTGTTAAGCTGGCTGCTTAGTATAACGTTTTCGAAGAATATTTTTTTATTTTAACCAAAAATGTCAAATTATTGGTGCGGCAGATCATCGTATTTTGTCGTTTTATCTTGCTTTCAGTATAGCATAATTGCCAGACAAAGGTATGTCCGTTTAAAATTAGTTTACTTTTACATTATAACCCTTTCTAGCGGTATATGTCAAGAAATAATACTAATATAAGCGGTAATATCGTCACATTATATATATTATAATAGGTATAGTGATACAAATCGACGGAGGGAGAATGAAAATGACGGAAAAGGATATCAGCAACAGAATTACGCAGCTTAGATTGCAAAAAAATGTGTCCGAATACAAGATGAGCCTTGCACTCGGTCACAGTAAGGGATATATCCAAAGCATATCGTCAGGACGGACGATGCCGTCCCTTGGTGAATTTCTTGCCATTTGCGAGTATCTTGAAGTCACTCCGAAGCAGTTTTTCGACGATGGCAGCAAAAATCCTGCACTAACGCAGAAAATAGTTGAGAGCGTATCGAAACTTTCGGAAAAAGACCAACGATTGGTGCTTGAAGTTTCTGAAAGACTAGGAAAAGAATAATTTTTGAGACCTCGAACTGCAATATCAAAGTAAAAAAAACAGCGTACCGCAGCCCCCTGCGATACGCTGTTCTCATATAAAATTACTTCTTTGTAGTCACACTCTTTGAAGCCGACCAAGCGCCGTAGTATTTCGTACCCTTTACAGTTGTGTACGAACGAACACGAACGTAATATTTCTTTTTGCCTGAAAGCTTTGAAATAGTGGTCTTGTCGGTCTTTTTATTTGTTATTGTGACTTTCTTTGCACTTGTGAACTTTGAGTTGGTAGCGTACTGTATCTCGTATCCAGTAGCAGAGCCTTTCTGCGCCCAATCCACAAAGAATGCCTTGCTCTTAGCAGTGAGCTTCTGTATCTCCTGCTTGGCAGGATTTATCTTGAACGTCTTTGTGATAGTGCCTGCGTAAGAGCCTTTTCCTGTGACTTTTACAGTGGCAGTACCTATATTCTTGTTGCTTGAGTAGGAAACTGTGTAGTCAGTACCATTTTTCAGCGTTTTACCATTGTATTTAACAGTAATGCTCTGCGTGATATTCTTGCCCGTGTATGACTTGTTTGAAATGCCAGAAATGGTAGCTTTCTTGAAGTTATTTTTGATACTGTAGGTCTTAGAAACTGAGCCTGTGTAATTGCCCTTGCCTGTGATAGTGACCTTTGCTGTGCCTACCTTGGTGTTGTTTGAATAGGAAACTGTGTAATCTGTACCATTCTTCAAAGTTTTGCCGTTTAGCTTGACCGTTACACCAGGCTTCTTTGCTTTGCCGTCATATGCGTAGGTCGAAGTGGAAAGTGTCACGCTTGCCTTTGAAATGCTAATTCTTGAAAGTGCAGGAATTTCAGCCGTTTCAAGAACTTTCTTGCAGACTGTACATTCCTTGTGTTTTGAGCCTTTAACTCCGATAGAAGCCGCCTTGTCAACTATCCAACCGCTTGACTTGTGACCTGTGGCATTTATCACTGTCTGAACCTTGATAACAGTATTGCAAACTGAGCAATGTGAGCCGTCTGTTTTGCCTGCGGTGGTGCAAGTAGCAGGGTAGCCCTTGTCGGTAACTGCAGTGTGACCCTTTGCAGGAAGCTTTTCTGTAACTGTCACATTGCACTTTGTGCAAGTCTTTATTTTTGTACCCTCTGATGTGCAGGTAGGCTGTTTTGTTACAACAGAATTTCCGTAGCTGTGACCTGTTGCCTTAGTTGTGCTATCCTTGTATGAAGTACCGCAAACAGAACACTTGTGGAGAGTGTAGCCGTTAGTAGTGCAAGTAGGTGCAACAACTGTGTCAGCATATTTGTGTGAAGTCTTTGCTATAGTTTCTGTAACTGTCGCATTGCACTTTGTGCAAGTCTTTATTTTTGTACCCTCTGATGTGCAGGTAGGCTGTTTTGTTACAACAGAATTTCCGTAGCTGTGACCTGTTGCCTTAGTTGTGTTATCCTTGTATGAAGTACCGCAAACAGAACACTTGTGGAGTGTATAGCCGTCAGCAGTGCAAGTAGGTGCAACAACTGTGGTTGTGTAGCTGTGGGAAAGCTTTGCAATTGTTTCTGTTACTGTTGCTCCGCACTGTGTACAAGTTTTTGTTTTTGTACCCTCTGATGTGCAGGTAGGCTGTTTTGTGATAACAGCACTGCCATATGTGTGGCTCGTGCATCCGCAGGTGAGTTTGTATGTCTTTGCTACAGACGGATTGTATGTAGGATAAATTTTTACAGTGAGTGAACCGCCGTTTTTGAATGTGATACGTCTGATATCATTAGCATAGTTTTCAAGCTTATTTACACTTACCATGCTGCGATCAGAAAATTCAACTGTGTAGTCTGTATCGTCATAAAGCCAGAAATCAATGCTGTCGCCCACACTGAACTGAGTTTTGCTCAATACGCTTGAAAAGGACGTATTCGAAATGTCTGTGCGCCAATAAACAGTGGTAGAGGTCGGAACTGTGAACTTATTCACATAACCGCAAGACTTGCAGGTCTGTGTTACAGTGCCGTCAGTTTTTGATGCGTACTTTGTTTCGTAGTCATGACCTGTTTTGACGTCAACCGTCTTTATATCGTCAAGATTTGAAAGGTTCAGGGAGTTGAAGGTCACGTTATTTTTATCGTAAACATACCAAACTGCTCTGCCGTTTTTGATAACAGGCTGGCAATCTGAAAGGCTTCCCTCAAAGGTGTGTATACTGCCGTTTACTGTGCCGTCAGCGTTTAGCTTCACACAGCTTACCTTTGTATCTCTGGCCCACAATAGCAAAAAGCTGTTATTATTTATCTTCACAAGCTGTGGAGCAGAAGCTGAAGCTGTACCCTCTGCATAAGAAGTTATCTTATTGAGCTTGTTTGTGGAAAGGTCCTTTGAAACAGCGGAAACGTAGACGTTTCGTGTTTCTGACGTATTGATATAATCAAGGTCAACTGTACTCTGTGCTACGATATAGCTTGATGATGACACATCAAAGCCGCCTATAGCCGCACCTGTATAGTTATAGTGACCGGCGGTATATTCAGGGTATGTTACAACGTCGATATTGCTGACCTTATCAAAATAGCTTGGGAAGAATTTGCCTGTAGTAAAATCAGAATTATACTTCACCAGAACGGCAGAACGTGGATGAGCGTCACCATGGTCGAGGGCTACTATATGGTTGCCGTCGGTTTTTATAAACTGATTGAAGGAGTGGCTCACATAGCCATAATCAACGTTCATGACGCCGGTATATGAATCAGTGATAGTCATTGAAGGCATATCCACTTCAATGGTAACATTAGCCTGATGATTATTGCCGTCGCTTGATTTATACATTTTGTGGCAGGTTCTCACAAGCAGGTGGTCACCGCTATGGGTCATTCTTGCCGAGCCTGCGTCGAATGGAACTGTAGTGTTAGCTCCATACAGACCGCAGGACTTTATTTTGTTCCAATTCTTATCATACTTCGTTATACGGAAAACCTCGAGGGAGTCGTTTTGTTTCGGATTTTCCTGACCGCTAAGGACATAATAATTATCACCTGAGTCATAGAAAGCGCCAAAGACCGGCAGTTCATTGTCGATAAGCTTAGTGCTGAGCGGTTCAAAATCAGAGCTGTAATATTCCACAAGGAGCTTGCCCTCGATAGCGCCTGACTGGACACGCATATAATTGCCGTTGTCGCACACTGTCAGGTAAGATTTCACTGTGTCAGACCATTGCACATAGTCCTGATCATTCACATTAGAGCCTGAATACGCAACACATTGCGCCACGGCAAATGCACTGAACGATCCAGCAGACACAGCAGTAGAAACAGCCATTGCGCCAGACAGGACAATGCTCAACATTCTTTTCTTCATATTCATCAATTTCATCACCTCATACAAAAACTTTTAAATGAGAACACCTTTATATATATAATATCACAACGCAAGGCGTATGTCAATGAAAATAAGTTACAATGAGAATGATTTCAATAAATTCGTCATACACCAAAGGTCAACGCAGTAAAAAAGAGCAAAGAGGATACAAAACAGAAAAAAACGCCTTGACAAGGTTTGATGGGTGTGATATAATATTACAGTGGTATTTCGAGGTGTGGCTCAGTTTGGTAGAGCGCTGCGTTCGGGACGCAGAGGCCGTGGGTTCAAGTCCCGTCACCTCGACCAGTCACTCGCCGTGACGGGCATTGTCCGTCATGGCTTTTTTTATTATTAGAACTTAACGCCGCAGGGGGAGTTTTTGTATTACCTAAAAAAAGTAGGGTCATGCTTTGATGGATCAAAAAGCGTAACTCTTTTTTGTATGCTCCACATAGCAAAAGTGCCTTATGACTAGCATTAAGGCACTTTATCGATTCAATCTTTCCCCAACCTCTCCGAAATCTCCAGCACAAACTTCTGATCCTTCTCATAAAGCCTCGATACGCTGTCCACGATCTTCTGTGTGAGAGCAGGATTTTTGCTGCCATCGTCGAAAAACTGCTGATGATAAAGATATAGAGCAGATATAACAAACCATGCTTGAACGTGTCGAAAGTATCGAGTCCAGAATAAGAGATTATGCAGAAGAATGGCTCGATTATTACCTTGATTGTTGGGTCACTCTGACAGAGCGGCTTCCAAATAAATTAGTTTTTACCGATTATCATAATGAAGATATTGCTTTGTTCAGAAGCGCAGATAATCAAAACGGCTCAGATATTCCTACCATACTTAATTCTGTACGAAATGTTGAGCCAAACGCAAATATTTATTTTACCAAAAGATAGGGGGCAATTAAATGCCTAAACCAAATTTCAGAAAAAAAGTCAAAGACGAAAACAATGGCATATCAACATATTCAGACAAAAAGATCTCCGTTGGAGATATAAGAAAAACTCAGCTTATCACTACATATGGTGTTGGCGCTATAGTTGACTTTAAGAACGATACTGTTGTTATCGCTTCTACAGACGATTGGGACTATTCCCCTAATGACGCTTATGAGGTAGAAAATCGAAAAATATTCAGCTTTTTAAGGAGCTTCATCAACTTTTTGGCTTCTTCTTTTGTGATATGAGTTGTTACATCTTTAGATATCTCGCCGTCTTTATCCAACAGCTTTATGCTGCTAAGCGTTTGTAGATATCCGCACCACATTGCATACAGCGCTCTGATTTTCACTTGTCCTACTTCTTCTTTCCAAAAAACAAATCAAGCAGAATATCCACCACGTCTTTTACAAGAATGAATATTACCGCCGCCTCCTGTCCCCCAAGAGAGCGGCGGTATCTACACCACGCTACTTTTCAGTAAGATATTCATTTCTGTCAAACAACTGCTCAATTGAAAGATTTTTAAACCTCGGAATGTTGTATCCAAACGGCGAGTTGAGAGCCTTTACAAAGTCTTTCGTATAGCCGTGATTTTTTAAAAGATCGTCCTCATACTTTATTTTTTCTTCTTGCTTTATATCATCTTCCCTTTTCGTGATACAACGCTGCATAACATAATGATAAATGGAGAAGTAAGAATCCACTGTACGAATATCTCCTATGTATTCTTTCAGTTCACGAACTACAGTAAGATGAGCAATACAGTTGCGGTATTTTCTTGTCATGCTGCTGTCTGCATTATTAATATCGACTTCAACGCACTTGCGCAGCCGCTCGTTCTTTTTCAAGAACAAATTCGGCGACTTATCACAAAGTTCACAAAGCGTCTGTGAAAGTATCCTGTAGTCATTTTTCAAGTTCTTTGAAGCCAACTCAGGAATTATCTCCTTATACAGCCCAAAATCACGTTCAAGGCAGTGTATCGCAATAACATACCTTGCATTGACATTCACAAGATTTTTCACCAGCAGATACATGACCGTAAGATAAAGCCCGATAACAGCCTTTGCCCTCTCCTTAGCCACGTTTTCTCTGCCCTTTGCCTGCTGTTTCACATTTTTGAAATCATCAAAGCTGATGTTCTTTATCATTCTCGCAAGCTCACTGCGCTTTACTCCCAAAGAACTGTTCATGTCAGGAAATTCCACACAACTCTTGTAATAACGCTCTATCTGCGTGTCAGGGATACCCCCAAGAACAAACATGACAACTTTCTCATTCTTAGCCACTTCTCTTATCTTCTGAGCGTTCGCATACTTGATAAGGTATACAAACCGAGAGGACTCGATAACATTGTTTGTTATGAAATTTCTCAGGCCATGTATGCCCTTGCCTTTTTCTTTAAGTTTTAGAATCTCGCTTATCCTATCGTCCGTGATCTTGTCGTCTATACCGAGTATAGTCAGTGCGTCACGGAACATCGTAAGCTTCGCCGAAGCCGCAGGCTTTCTCATGGAAGCAATGTTCTTTACGATAAAAAGCTCGTTGGTTATCCTCTGGCTGTCATTGAACAGCTTGTAGCCCGCCGTAAGTTCACACTCAACATCAACAGCAGAGCTTTTCATTATCTTCAAAAACTCCTTGATGTTATCAAACTTGCTGATAAGCGTTGTAAGAAGGTCGTTTATCTCCTTGCCGTCAAGAAAATATGTGAGCATATATATCATTTTGGAGAAATACAAAAGGTCAGACGCATTCTTCTTTTCGCTGTCAAGAATTTTCTCATCAAAATCCATGTCAGCCTTGCCAAGCTCCTTGATAACGTCACCGTTCATGTGGTCGGCGATATTTTCAAAATCATTCCTGAATTTGCCCCAAAGCTTTGCCGCTTCATCAGCATATATCCCCTCTTTTTCATCATCGGTCATTGAAAAACGCAGTTTGCGCACAAGAGCTTCGCCTGCGACAACGTCATTTCTGTAGTAGTTGCAGAAAAGCAGAAAATCCATAAGCTTGTACATCTTTGAGCGCACAGAGTCATATTGCTTGTCCTTAAATCTATAGCCGTATTCCTCCAGCATTTTCTCACGAAGCTTTTTGATAGAAAAACCGAGATTTTTCTGAGATTTAAGCACGATGAAATCGTAATAAAGGCGTATGATATCATCAGCCTCATAGCCTTTCATCATATCAATAAGCAAGCTGATATTGACCTTGTTGCCCTGGATAAAGCCCTTATTTATAGAATCAAATCTCTCATCTACAAGATAGTCAAGAGTATCTCTGTATTCGGGATCAATATTGTTAATAAAACTGTAAAGGTCAAATCTTTTTGCACCCGATTTATCATGAAAAACACACTGTCTTATCTGTCCCACAATTGCAAGCATATGATAAACACGCTTTTTGTATGCTTCCGAAGCTCTTGTGTCTTTTGTCTTTGGCTCTTCAAGACCGAAATAGCCAAGGCGCTTAGTTTTCAGCAGGGCATTGAACTTGCTAAGGCTTTTTCTGACATTCGCTTTCTTATCATCAGATAAACTGCTGTTATCAGGGTCAATAAAAACATCATAAATATTATTTGTGGAAAGATACCCAATAAAATCGTCATGACTTTCTGAACCCTTTACACCGAGCATATTGTTCAGCGCATAAACGATATTCGTTACATACACCGCAAGTATCTTTTCGATATCCAGAATGTTGTAAATAAGCTGGATATGTATATTATCATCAAAAGTCTTGCCGAAAAAGCGCTTTTCAAGCTCTGATTTAAGCCCCAGCATATCCCCTCTTACAGGCGAGCTTTCACCGCTTCTGTGAGTAGGATTTGAAGTATTTATCTCCACTCCGCTCTCAAAGCCATGCTTGCTAGAAAAAGTGATGTTTACTTCGTTTACACCACAAAGCTCGATATTGCTGCTGTCCTCAGAGGAAAGCTGAGTTTTGTTGTAGTCATTATTATCCACCTCATATTCAAGCACAGCAGAATTGCCCTTGCCGAAAGAGGTTATGTACATTTTATTTTCGCTGACAAGAATAGACTTCATTCCTGCCGCCTTTACGGAGGATTTTTTCTTCTCTGCCGCAGGTGCAGCAGCCTCTGCAGCAGGCATGGCAGCGATCGCAGGAACAGCGTTATTATTTATCTCAGCCGCTTTGAACTGTCTGGCTTTTTTCTGAGCCTCACGCAGCTCTCTAGGCTTCATTTTATTCTTTTTTGCCATAAATATCACTCCTTATATTAGTTATCCCTTAGCGCATTGAGCGTTAAGGGATTTTTTTATTTGTTGTTTTTAATGTTAGACTTTGCCAGCTAGTGCAAATTCGCACCAGTGTAGTAGGGATATGTGGGCTTGATTACGGAAGCGGAAGTTTTAGACTAGTGCAAATTCGCACCAGTGTAGTAGCCAAAGCCAATTTCATAAAGGCAAACACTTTGTTTTAGACTAGTGCAAATTCACACCAGTGTAGTAGGCTATGACGGACTCAAAGTCTGAATGTTTTGTTTTAGACTAGTGCAAATTCGCACTAGTGTAGTAGGTACACAACCGAAAGCAGTTTATGACAGCAGTTTTAGACTAGTGCAAATTTGCACTAGTGTAGTAGGTCAAAGTTGACAAAATAATCAATGATATTCTGTAATAAAACACCAAACTTATTTTATCGACGCTTTAATGTATATATTATACCATTTTCAGACACAAATGTCAATAGAAAGTGGCTGTTTTACATAAAGCATTTTCATCACCTCCTGTCTGTTGTAAATTCATCTCAGTCCCCAAGCTCCTTGACAGCTGCGATAGCGCAGTCAAGTACGGCTATAAGGATAGTCGTAAGGATCGTCTTTCCCATTTTTATCACCTCCTGTCCTTTGTTCTGTATACATTATACCACCTTATCATCGTCAACAAAAGTGTAATTTTCAAAAACTTTTTTGTCTATGTTTTTGCACATTTATCACGTTTTTACGGCATTTATATCACAATTTCAACAAAATAATTTTCTATGATATTGACAAAAAGTACATTTGTGATATAATGGATACAAGAGGTGATAAAAATGAGCATGACCCCAAGCACATTTCTGCCCAAGCGTGAGGACGGCGTACCATATATCGCAGAGGTGCAATCCATACCCCTCTCACCCTCTGCATATTCCGTCATTATCAAGGACAAGTCCATATTTGAAACAAGCCTTTCCCCTAACGGCAGCGTATCAATGTCCTCATTTCTCACAAGTATATTTGATTCAGCATATATCGCATCATTAAAATACAAAAGTGAAAAATATAATGGTATCCCACTTCTGAACGCATTCGTAAAATGGCAGATCGAGGAGATCGATGACAGCCTTGATGATAAAAGCAAGGAGATAATAAAAAGCTATCTTATCTCAAAGCTCTCTGCAAAATACGAAAAGACCAAGACCGAAAATGCAGTGCGAGTAAGGCTCAGCATATGCCGTGACCTTTACGATACACTGAGCAGTGATGACCTTTATTATGAAAACAAAGTGTACAGCTCGACCCTAAGAAGATTTCTGAAAGCCGTGTATGAGGACTATGCCCTGCTGTCAGATTGCGAACGTGAAAGGCTCATTTTCGCCGACAATATCATAAAAATAAATGAAGTCATCAAACAAAACGGCAGCAGATATTACAGCTTCATTTACGCATATTCTAATATGTACAGCCGTGAAAAGCGCCGCATAAGGCTTATCCCCTACCGTATCGTCAGCGACGAATATAAGATGTATAATTATCTTGTCTGCCTGTCCGACGAAAAAAGCGCAGGCAAAGAGTTCAAAGCCGACAGCTATCGCATAAGCAGATTGAGCGGACTAAGCATCGCAGAAAAGCTCAGCCAAAAGGAATACTCCTCCGTCACCGAATACGAACGGCTGAAAGAGGGTCACGTCAAGTCCGTGAAGCACCTACTCAGCGACCCACGTTTTGGCAGTGATGAGAGCGATATCTCCAAAGTGTACCTCACCGAAAAAGGCGTTGAAATGTTCGGCAAAATACTCTATCAGCGCCCCATACTAAAAGGCAATGAAAAGCCCAAGCCCAACGCTGTCAACGAGTTCATCTCCCCGCCTATCCAAGTCAAATACTATTTCAATAAGTTCGGCAAAGACGGCGTTATCCTATCCCCAAGCGACTCGTTTGAAGAAATGAGAACACTGTATGTCGAGGGGGCTGAGGCGTATAACCGAGAAGTTGAGATGTGAGAATATAAATGAAAATTATAGCAAAAAACGCCCCTATACAGAAATATACTCATGATATCATAAATAGTCAGGCTCATGAGAAAAGTTAATATATGGAGTTTATCTTTGTAAAATAAACCGACCCCATTCGCTAGACTTTTTGACCTAGCGAATGGGGTCGGTTCAAATATCAATATCATTAACTAAAAAAAATCAAGACATAAACGCAAGCATAATATGCGGATCACTTTACTTTTCTGCCGTAAACCTTGCCCACTCATATTCCGCTGTAAGCGGAACTGTGCCGTCAAAGGCTTTCAGCCAGCTGTCAACGCCAATGCCGTTCCACGCATTCATCATTATTTTACCAGGCGTAACAGGCAGATTTTCAGTAGCCTTGTATGCCTCTTTTCCGTCAACATACCAAGTTATGCTATCCTCTTTCCACTCAAATGCGTAAGTGTGAAAATCCTCAGAAGCGTCAAATCCAAGATCATACATATATTCGTGCTTGCCAACACCATTGGTGTAGTAATTGAACTGCACCTTTGTTGTATCCTTGCCAAGGACTTCAACATCTATTTCGTCCCAAGGATTATCCTCCGATGGACCTGTGTATGTAAAGAACGATGATACAACGCCATCATTCTTTATGGCTTTCATCGAAACCTCATAAAGTCCATAGCCATAGTTTTCCTTTGAACGATACTCGCCGCCTCTGTACGCTTCGGAATCGCCCATACTGTCAATGGTAAGCTGCATTTTTCCGTCATTGAAAGTCACGTTATCTTCGCTCCACGAACAGTTGAATGGATCACCATTTGACCAGCCTGCTGAAATGGAAAAATCATTTGACGCACCCTTGCTGAAATCTGCCTCAACCGTGTATGGAGAATTGCTTTCCGTTTCCGCCTTGCTGCTGACATCTTGCGATGAACTGCTGTCAGATGAAGCACCGCAGCCACCCATAGACATAACTATCATTGTGAGAATCGACATAGCCAAAACTTTTTTCATTTTTCATTACCTCCGAATAAATATCAGAATTTTATCTTCTATAAGTATTATAAATCAACAAATGTGATATTTATATCAGAAAAGTAATGCAAATATCAGATTATTAACATCAACTTATATTTTCGATCTGCTTGTGCTATGCTTGTTCCAGTTTGCACGGAAAAACTGATCTCTATACTGTTTCGGCGTAAGTCCTGTCTGTTTCTTAAAGCAGGCAATAAAATGGCTGTGCGAGCTGAAAGCAAGATAATTGGCTATATCAAGCGGACTATATTCAGAATATCTCAGCATATTTTCAGCCGCTTGTATCCTTTTTGACATAATGAAATCAGAGATCTTTACGCCAACTTCCTCTCTGAAAAGCTTTGAAAGATACTGAGGCGTTATGTTCAGTTCATCAGCTATCTGATTGACGGTCACGCCCTTGTAAATATTGTCGAAAATGCAGTCAAAACACATAAGGATATGCTTTGAGTAAACGTTCTGTGACGCAGCCTTTTTCATTTGCTTTGTATAATAAACGATGACTTCTTTGTGTACAGCCATAACGCTTTCTTCATTGCGGCACTCATCACATTTATTAATGTATATATCGCTTATGGTATACGCAGTTTCCGGATCAAGTCCACCCTCGATGCAAAACCTGCACAGCATAGCTATGGTTATGACAAGATGATACTTGACGTTTCTAAGTTCGTCTTTGCTGAGCCTGCCCTTTCCGTTTGTATCCAGCGGCGTATACAAACGTTTGACCGTTTCAAGGTCGCCCGCCCGCACCGCAGAATAGAATTCCAGTTCCGTTTCATATGGTGAATGATGATAGTCATTTTCCTTTTGCATAAACTGCCGCTTAGACAATTCTCTGTTTATTTCCATAGCTTTCACCCCCTGCTTTTTAGCTTATTATATCATATTTACAGACACAAGTAAAGACTCATATTTATAGAAAAAGGACGGCAAATCACCCTGCCGCCCTTTTTCTGATAATTAGATATTATTTAGCCTCTTTCATTGAAGTCATAGCCTCGTCGATAAGATAATCTATAGCCTTTTCATTTTCCTGAACGACCTGTGACCAGCTCTTTGACTCCTGCGGATTCATTGTTCCTCTTATTGCAGTATCGCAAATAGAGTTAAGGTCGGCAGATACGCCCTGTTCAAAGTCAAATACAGGATTCTGTGCAGACAGATCATAGATAGTTTCTCTCATTTCAAGCATCTCATCTGTCCAGCCGTAATCGTCCTTGTACTGATCGAGGGTTATCTGATGTGCAGCCTCGTCAAGCTCTGCATAACGGCAGCATTCAAGGAAAGCTGCCACGCCCTCAGGATTTTGAGCGTTCTTTACAATGCTAAAGCCGTGTACTCTTGAAGGGATATACTGTTTATCGCTATCAGCCGAGCAAGGAACAGGAACGAACATTACCTCTCCCTTTGATACATCGCCATAGTTTACAGTTGTTGACGGAGCATTCTCAAGTGCCCAAAGTCCGATAGGATAGAAAAGCGTCAGACCTGTTGCCATTCCGCTGCCCTCTGCGTCGCCTCTGAGTTTCCAGTTATTCTCGTGCTTTGGATAAACAACATTGTTCTTCTGCAGCTCATACATCATATTCTGAGCCTTTGCTATCATAGGGTCAGAAATATTATTTACAAGCTTGCCGTCTGTGATACCGATGAGCGGCACACCTGAAGACTGCTGCAAAGCTTTTTCATAATACCAGCCGTCAAGAGCGTATTTATCGCTTTCAGCGTCAGTAAAATCAAGACACATTTCTGTGAATGTATCCCAGTTCCACTTGCCTTCTTTGAAAAGCTCAGCAGGATCATCATAGCCGTTGTCTTCCATTGTCTGCTTGTTGTATACAAAAACATATGCAGGGTCTGTTCTGATAACGCTCACATAATGCTTATCGCCAAGCATAAACTGATCTGTCGCACCCTTTATGTCTGTCCAAAGAGGCTTTGAAAGATCGATATAATCGTCGATAGGCTCTATCATTGACTTTATAGCACCCTTAGGGAAAACGTCCATATCATCAGCACCGATGAAATCAGGTGAATCATTTGACATTACAAGTGCCGCAAGATCGTCAAACTTAGTTTCCCAAGTGGTCTGCACCCAGTTTATCTTACCATTATACTTTGTCTTGAACAAAGCAAGGTCAGCACCTATCTCCTTGTCCTCTGCCTCAGTAGGGTTGATATCCCAATGTGAAAACCACTTTATTTCGTTGCTCTTGAGATCTCTCACATCTTTCATATCATCAGCAAGTCTTTGAACTATCTGCTGCTGATCTTCCTTAAGCTTTTTGTCAACGACCTTGCTTGATGAATCACTTGAACTTCCGCAAGAAGCAAATGCTGAAAGCGAGCAAACCGCAAGGGCAAATGTCAAAACTCTTTTTGCATTATTCATAGCCATACCTCCAAATATTACTTTCTTCTCTTTGCAACGATCACTGCTGTGCCGGCAAGAGCGATAACAGCAAGTGCTCCGCCAACAGCCGCACCAGTTTCTGCTGCCTTAGATGTATCGTCAGATGCTTTTGAAGATGTAGCCGCTGCTGCGGAAGTCTTGCCTGCACCCGCCTTAGATGAAGAAACGTCTTTCTTTGACGTATCAGCCTTTGAGCTTGAAGCATCAGACTTTGAATCTGCCTTTGAAGCATCTGTTTTTGACTCTCCGCCCTCGGCAGATGCAACACCGAAATCAAGCGTCATTGAAAGTGTGCCGCCGTTGAAAGCGCCTTCCTTCTCCCAGCCTGCGACCTCAGGACAAGCCTTCTTTGTTACCTCGCCTGTTTCATCATTGACCTCGTCAGTTGGTCTGATATGTATTCTTATTCCACCCTCTGGGTCCTCGTCCAATGAAGTGATAGAATTAAGCGAATCAAAAACCGTTGTTGTGCCGTCCTCGGCAACGAACTTTGCGTCAGATATCTTAACGTCCACAGGATAAACACCATCAGGAAGATTAGCCACCATAACGCCCATATCTCCAAGAGTTCCCTTGCCTGACATTGTCTTGTCGGTGATAACTTTGCTTATCTTATATTCAACAGTTATCTTGCCAGCATCATCAATGCCTACCCAGTCGCCCTGATTCCAGGTCCAGTCCTGACCCATATAAAAGCCCATTGCTCCGATAGAGTAATATGAGTCATTCATTTTTGAGTCCTCCTCTGACGGGTGAACAACATCGCCAAGCTTTGCTGCCGAAACAGAAACTGACATCATTGTTGCTGCGAGAACCGCTGCTGAAAGACCTGCTACAAATTTTTTGATCTTCATAACCTTTTCCTCCTATTTTTCAATAAAATTTTTTGCTAAAAGCAATTTATTTTGTTGTTTCTGTATATATTATAACTATGTAAACGTTTTGTTTATATCAAAAATGTAACATAAATATCATAAAAGTGTTTAATATCGAATTTATGAAAGATTATAAATATATGAAAACAGACCCACTTGATATTCAAGCAGGTCTGTTTATTCGGAAGTTATTATAAGAAAGTGACTATGAATTATTATGTTTATATTATACCCTTTGTTTTAAAACTATTATATCAATATTCAGTTATTTATATCAAATAATTATCGTAAATAGAATTTTATGAGCAAACATCAATTTATGAAACTAAGCATAAAAAAAACAAGCTCGGCAAACGTGACCGAGCTTGTCCAAAAATGGAGTTATATTAAGAAATGATCTATTAAAGATACTTTACCAGTTCATCAAGAACGCTGTCAAGATGTCCGTCAATAAAGCCATAGTCAACACCCTTGTATGACCAAGCAGCTCTTCCGATAGAACATTTCTCAAAGGCACTGCTTATATCCTTGTACCAGTTAAGAGTATTTTCAGCAGATGCAAGATTTATAACACCGTATTCGCCACAATACATAGGAACATTTCTTTCCTCTGCGACCCTTACAGCCTCAGCAAATCTTCCCATAGAATAATCAGGCGTAAATTTCTCTGTCTTGACCTCCTCGTATGTCTGCATATATTCAAGACCAAGACGCTTTATCTCAGTTCTGTATTTGGGGACGCTTCCCGGATAATCGATCCTGAAATCTCTTGGCATCTCATCTACCCAATAGGCAGCCTGATGAGTGAAAAGAAATGGGTCATAGCAATGGAAAGTATAAACTATATGCTCGTCATAAGGCTTATCAAGGTCTTTCATTGAATCAATAGAGTTGTTCCAGTAGCTGCCCACAATAATATTTATATCAGCACTATATTTTCTAATAAGCTTTATGGCATTTTCAACGATAGCATTCCACTTTTTGCTGAACTTAGGATCAGTTACCTCATTGAGAAGTTCAAAAGAGACCCTGTCAGAATATTTGCTGAAACGCTTTGCAAACTCTTCCCAAAGGTCGTAGAATTTCTGCTGAAGCTCAGCGTTATCAAAGAATCCGCTTTCAGCCTGAGCCTTGTCAAAGAAAAAGCCCATTGTCTTATGGAGGTCAAGAATCATATTGATACCGTTATTTCCGCACCAATCGATACACTTCTGAACATAGTCGAAGCCGCTCTCTATAAAGCCGTTTTCGTCCTGAAAGATATTATAATCCACAGGCACTCTAACGTGGTCGCAGCCCCAGCCCTTTATACGCTTGATGTCCTCCTCAGTAATAAAATTATCAAGATGTTCCTCACTGTAATCGCATTGTGACAGCCAGCCTCCGATATCGATGCCGTGCATATAGCCATTAAATCTTCTCATATTTTTAACCGTCCTTTCTGATATAAGTTTTGCTTACAGCTATATTTTAGCACTATGCGATCGAAAATTATATCATAATTTTAATATTCGTGTAAAAATCGTAACGTTATTGTGGCGTTCTAAACATACATTTCCAACTATTGACGAGCATTATGTTGCACGAAAAAATTGCACTCCTCAGATCGGCGGATAGGCTATACATAAAATAATGCAAGGCCGCCGCAGGTCACGAATTAATACGACCTGCGGCGGTGACTTCTTTTATAGTTATCTGTGATCTAATTACCTTGAAACATAGCTAACATACTATTTCATATCCAGCGGATAAACAGGTCTTCTTATCTTCTTAAATTCACCGATTTTTGTAACGTCAGGATTATTGACACCTATACTCTCTGCTGTAAAATATACATATTCCTTGTCGCTAAAATTTGCCTTGTATGAATGGCCGAAGCCTTTGAGAACGAGAACTGAATATTTGTTGCTGTCAATGTCAAGATGTCTAAAAATATTTATCATCTCCGTTGGAACTTTATTTTCAGTTACAACAATATCTGCTTGTTCCGTGCTAATAACAGCTATGCGACCATAATCAGTATATGTTTCCCCATAATCTGCAAATTCTTCACCATTAGCTTCGCACATTGGTATTGGTTTGCAAATGAGTTTAGTGACCACCGCCGTTATCGGTAAAGGTCGTCCGTGCTTATTATCAGTTTTTCCACCAAGAAGTCCCTTTATAACAGCACCCTCTCCTGCTGCAAAAGCCATTTCCGTGATCTCTCTATCACAGATAGTTGATACCCCTATTTTATTTATACCGCCCTCAATAAGTTTATCAAGAATATAAGTACCATCAGCAGGACCGCCGCCGAGCGGGTCATCACATTCATCGATAACGGCATATTTCTTTGAAGGTGCACTCTTTATTGTGCTTATTATTTTGTCAAGTGGATCAAGGTGCACAAAGAAACTATCTTTTTTGTCTATAAACATATTTGATAAGTCATTACATATCGCCTGTGCATCGGATACATCTGTTGTCACCGTACAAATAATAGACGGACCTGCATTATATTTGTCAGAGCCATAAAAGCCTGCAAATGGTGATACATTGATAACGCCTGCCTGTTTTTCATATTCAAAAGCTTGGGCTATAAATGGCGTCATAGCACCACCATTTGTATCTGTATTGATCGCAGGCAAAAGGAGCGGTGGCTGAGCATATGCCGTTTTCATTACAAAGCCTTCTTCAAGCTGTCTATGATATATCTCCACACATTCCGATTCACGTTTCCTTATATCAACGTGAGGTTCTGTATTATAACCCAGAAGAAGGTCTGCATTCTTCACCATAAGAGGAGATACATTTGCGTGCAGGTCAAGTACAGCATATATCGGCGCACCTTCTCCAACAAGTGCCTTGATTGAGCTGAGCAAGTCCCCCTCACAATCATCAAAGCCTTCAACTACTGCTGCACCATGGAGATTGAGAAACACAACATCAGGCTTAGTAAAAGCGATCCTTTCAAGCATTCTCTCTTTTATAGCGACATATACATCTTTTTCAATAAGTCCCGACGGCGTAGCAAACGCAGCCGGCAGAGGTAATACATCATCATTATACTTTGCCAAGGTCCTCAAAAAGCCCGTTATCTCACGAGCGTCGTTGAAATACTCCGTAAACTCCTTAACATCATCAGTATCAATGTAATCACGAGCTTTAAAGCTGTCAAGGTCTGTGCGTATAGCACAGAATGTATTTGTTTCGTGAAAAAAGCCGCCTACCGCCGCTCTCATAAAAATCATCTCCAATAGTCATTATTAAGGGTTTAACATTACCTTATAAAAATTATATTAAATTATAAAAGAGATTTCAAGGTCATAACACCACAATTGTCTCTGTGTTTTTTGCACAATTACTGATTATTGTGCACTCACAACAACATTATTTGTAACTTGCACAACTTGATTAATCTTGTTTATTGTGATATACTTAGGCCATAGAAAGACAAAACAGAATATTTCAAAGAACAAAGACGTTATTTCCTTTTTAAAGGCAAATGGCGTCTTTTTTATTCAGGAGGTTGGATTACATGAAAAAAATCGAAATTATCACAAGAACGGAAAAGCTAGAGATTATCAAGAAGATCCTTGTCAATCACAATTGCCTTGGTCTCACCGTTTATTCGGTAATGGGTTGTGGACGTCAGAAAGGTCATATCAGCAAAGCTGAAAATGATGATGTTGCAACTAATCTTCTCCCTAAGATATATGTTATGACAGTTGTAAAAGACAGTGAGCTAAAGCTCATTATGAACGACATCTACAATGAGATTGGTACAGGAACACACGGCGATGGCAAGGTATTTGTATCTAACATCGAAGATGCCATGAGAATCCGTACAGGAGAATGTGGAGAAAATGCTTTGTAAGCAGTAAGAGAGGTAACTATGAAAGAGAAAAAAGTAATAGTGTCCTTAAAAGGCATATCAAAAACATATGACAATGATGTCAAGGTCGTCAAGAATATTGATCTGGATATTTATGAGGGCGAGTTTTTGACTATTCTTGGAGCTTCTGGCTGTGGCAAAACCACCACGCTGCGTATGATAGCTGGCTTTGAGGACGTTTCCTCCGGCGATATTTGTATCGACGGCAGCTCCGTGATAGGTGTTCCGCCTTATAAAAGGCAAGTAAATACGGCTTTTCAAAGTTATGCTTTGTTTCCTCATCTTAGCGTTTATGACAACATTGCATATGGTCTGAAATTAAAAAAAGTTTCCAAAGCAGAGATACACGAAAGTGTTTCACATATGCTTTCGCTTATCAGGTTAGACGGATATGAAAAAAGGAAGCCTGCTCAGCTTTCAGGCGGACAAAAACAGCGTGTATCTATTGCAAGAGCACTCATCAATAATCCAAAGGTATTGTTGCTTGACGAACCATTGGGGGCTCTTGACCTTAATCTCAGAAAGCAGATGCAGCTGGAATTGAAAACAATGCAGAAAAAGCTTGGCATAACATTTATATACATCACTCACGATCAGGAAGAGGCTCTGACGATGAGTGACAGGATTGCTGTAATGCACAAGGGCATACTTGAACAGGTCTGTTCCCCAAAGGAACTTTATATGAAGCCAAAAACAAAATATGTTGCAGAATTTATCGGTGAGTCAAATATCTTCGAGGGCGTAGTAAAGGACAGAAATAGCGACAACTGCACAGTTGCGATCGAAAGTGGAAACATCCTGTGCAGCGGTGATGGTTATGTTGCAGGACAAATGGTATATGTTTGCATTCGTCCAGAAAAAGTACGGATCACAAGAAAAGCAGGAAGCGGCAATTCACTGCCAGCCGAGATAAAGGAGCAGATATTTACTGGCAATATGATGAAACATATTGCCGTGCTTTCTAACGGACACGAGATAAAAGTTGCAGACATTGCTTCCTACAACGATATAAATATCGGTGACAAGGTATATCTTGAATGGGACGCAAAGGACGCTGTAATGATCAAAAATCCGACAGGCCCTATGGCCGAAAATTTTGACACATTGCGGGGGGTGCAGTAAATGACAACATCACGCAGCAGGTTCAATTTCACGGCACTTGTATATATTCTCCCACTAACTTTGGCACTTCTGCTGCTGGTGGTACTACCACTTTTATATGTTGGAGCAATGAGTTTTATGGGACGTGGCGCATACGGCGGCACTATCAGAAGATTTACAGTTGACGCTTATGAGTCTCTTGCAGATTTTACTTATCTCAAAGCCGTAGGAAGATCAATATGTATGGCTCTTAAAAGCTCTGTATTATGCATATTGCTTGGATATCCATTTACCTTTATTGTGGCAAGAAAGTGGAAAAATCAGGCAAGCTGCTTATGTTTCTGCTCATGATACCTGTTTACACCAGTAGCCTTGCAAGACTATATAGCCTTGTTATAATGTTTAATTCATCTGGCTTGATAAATACTGCTCTTATGAAGCTTCATATCATAAGCTCACCTTTGCAGATACTTTATACAAACGGCTCGATCACAATTGGGCTTGTACAATATCTTCTGCCGTTTGCAGTAATGCCGTTATATTCATCTATAGAAAAACTTGACGAAGCAACTATCGAGGCGTCTTATGACCTTGGAGCAGGCAAGATAAAGACCTTCATAAAGGTAATTCTCCCTATGACTTTTCCGGGAATAATCGCAGCATTTATCATTCTTTTTGTTCCTGCTATAGGCACATATTTTATTACAGATGTTATCGGCGGTGGAACAGTATATATGATAGGTAACATTATATGCAACCAATTTCTCAGTGCAAGGAACTGGCCTCTCGGTGCAGCACTCTCAGTGTGCGTTGTAATATTCATTCTGCTTATGCTTTATCTTTACAGTAGGATAGGAAACCTTGATGATTTGGGGGCGATGTAAATGAAAAACAGCAAACTTGTAAATAAAATAACGAATGCTTATGTGATGCTGATATATGTGTTTGTATTTATCCCTGTAATAGTTATGATCGCATTTTCATTCAACAGCCTGCCTTCAAATCAGCATTGGGAAAGCTTCACGCTTGATTATTACAGCAAACTGTTTTCTGATAGTGAAATGATCCAAGTACTTATAAACTCACTTACACTGGCAGTAATAAGTACGCTTGCCGCTATCTTTATCGGCACCCTTGGTGCATATGCGCTTTGCAGGCTTAAATTCAAGGGTCGTTCGTTTCTGAATTTTATGGTTTTTGTACCTATGGTGATCCCAGAAATAGTTATAGCGGTAGCATTTCTTGGGCTTACAGGTGCAGCTGGCATATCAAAAGGCTTTGGGGTTATGGTATGTGCGCATACTATATTCATTCTTCCGTATATTATTGTTACGCTCAAGTCAAGATTTGCAGACTATGATGTTTCTATAGAAGAAGCTTCACTTGACCTTGGTGCAAACCAGATATATACATTCATACACATCATCTGTCCTATGATACTTCCAGGTATTTTTACTGGCGGACTTATGGCATTCTCGCTGTCATTTGACGATCTTATCGTATCAAATTTTCTCAGCAACACGGGATATACCACACTTCCTGTAAAAATATACTCAAATCTGAAGGTAGGTATCTCACCTGAATATAACGCATTGTTCACCATAATACTTGCGGTAATGCTTATAGCTACCGCGGCTATTGCAATAAAAAAGAAAAGAGGAAAGTAAAATGAAAAGAAGAAAATTTTTGGCGTTGACAGCAGCATTGGTATTGGCGGCAACAACCGGACTGGCTTCCTGCGGAAACAATTCAGGCAACAAAGGCGACACAAAAGAACTTAATATGATTCTCTACCCTGACTATGTCCCTCAATCTGTTATTGACAGCTTTGAAAAAGAAACAGGCATAAAGTGTAATATCGACTATGTTGACAATGATACTCTCATCTATACCAAGTGGTCAGAAGATCCCAAGGGTTATGATATTGGTCAGCCTGCTATTTCTACTCTGCACGCACTTATCGATGCAGATATGCTTCAAGAAACAAGCTATGAAGATATTCCAAACAGCAAATATATTTCTACAGATAAATGTGATATCTCACTGAATGACAATGACAAGAAGTACTCTATTCCATATAACACCACCGGCGGTTACACTTGGATATACAACACAAAGACCTGTCCTGTCACTATCACAAAAATGGATGATCTTCTTGATGAAAAGCTTCGTGGTCAGATCGTTACAATGCCTTATTCGTTCATGTGGTATCCGTCAGCACTTATGCACCTTGGATATTCAGACTCCTCTACAGACGAAAAGGAGATTGCTGAAGCAACAGAATGGGTCAAGAAGCTTACTGCGAACGTAAAGGTGTTCGACGGCGCAACACCAAGTTCTTCTGTGAAAAATGGCGAATGCAGTGTCGCTCTTACATTTGCAAGTGACGCTTCAAGAGCGCTTCTTGATGACCCTGATCTTGATTACCTCAAGGTAGAAGACCAGACATTTATGCAATGCACACAGTATTGGGTTATTGGAAAGCAATCGCCTAACAGTAAGAATGCTGAAAAGTTTATTGATTATATATGCGACCCTAAAATTTATGCAGAGTGTTTGAATACATACCCCGCCATATCAAATAATGAGGAAGCGCTGAATTATGTTTCCGATGATTATAAGAAAATAGAAGGTATGTTTGAGATCCCTGATGATAAAAAATCATACATTCTCAATTCGGACGTCCCTACTGACGCACTTTCCGCATATGATGAACAATGGAATAAGATCATGTCAAACTAAGGAGTGATCCTATAATGAGCAAAGACTATTCTGAGATAGCATACAAGCATACACGTTTTTTTGTTGAAGAATGCGGAGAGCGTATCGCAGGCACTGCACAGATGAACAAGGCAGCAGAACACGCTGCCGAAGTGTTCAGATCTCTCGGCATGAAATATATCCAGCATCATTTTCAAGTACCTGTTTGCAGCACTGAAAAAAGCGTTGTTGAGTTGATCTCAAACAAGCAGATCACACCTCTGCCACATACTAATGTGTGCTTCTGCACAGATACACCAGAGGGTGGCTTAACAGCGGAAGCTGTACTTATACATTCAGACGTCAAGAAAATGGGTGTTATCGGCGAGATCTATCCTATCAGTGACAAGTGTATAAAAACAGATATCAAAGGAAAGATCGTAGTTATAGAGCGAAGCGTTCTTATGGATTACCCAGATATAGACACCTACAAGGTACTTGAAAAATATAAGCCCGCTGCCGTAATATTCACAACAGACGAGTCACAGCAAGGCATACCATATGTGTATTCAAATTTTGAGTACAGAGAAGCACAGTATATGCTGCCGTCATTCATAATGAACAAAAATGATGTGAATAAACTGTTCAGCCAAAATGATAAGGTCATACTGCACGTTGAACTAAAAACTCAGGTTCAGAAAAAAGAAAGCACCAATACGATAGGTGTGATAGAGGGTACAGACAAGCAAGATGAAGTGATCTTGATCTCAGGTCATCTTGACTCGGCAGTCAGCAGCAAAGGTGCTGTTGATGATGCAGGTGCAATAGGCACTGTTATGGCATTAGCAGAAAAATACAAGGCTCTATCCGACAAGGGCGTCAGAACACATAGGACCTTGTATTTTGCCTGCTGGTCGGGTCACGAACCTGGTCTGCACGGAAGCAAATACTTTTTGCAGCAAAACCAGGACATTTACAAACGTATAAAATATAATATCAATTACGATATCGTTGGAATGACAACGCCTTATTCCATAACCTATGCAGGCGTAAAAGACTTTGAAGCGATATTTGAAAAAGTATTTGAAAAGTGCGGCTCAACGTTGGACATTTTTTCCGGACCTGTTCCCTGTGACACACTAAATCTCACATCAAACAAAATCCCTAGTCTTACTATGTCAAACGGTGGATTCGTATGGGGACATACGCCTGCTGATGATATGAAAAACATTGACAAAAGGGGCTTTGATCAGCCTATTGATTTCTCAAGTGAGCTTATAAACTATCTTGACAGCATTGAAAAAATACCTCAGGGATACACTGATGATATTGAAAAACAGCTTGATATATATGCCACACGATATGGCTGGGATTTCTGACAGGGGGCATATGTTATGAAAATAATTGATCTGAGCGGCGAATATACAGAAAAAATGTGGTATTATGGTGAGCCATACACGCCATACAGCGTAAAAGATCTTGCGTGTGTCGATAAAAATGGCTATATCGCAAGAGAATATACACTGACAGCCCACACAGGCACTCACATAGAAAATAGCGCTCATTGGAGCGAAAATGCACAGGGAATAAGCGAGACCCCTATTGAGAAATTCGCAGGTAACGCTCGGTTACTTTACCTGCCGTTCTCAGAAAGCAAAGAGATAACAGTGAAAAGACTAAAAGCAGCAGGTGCTGATGGTCTTAAAAAAGACGAGATATGTATTATCCGAACAAATTGGGATAGCTTTTGGAACCAAAAAGAATATGTATCTGAAAGCCCATATATTACAGTACCTGCGGCAGAATATCTTGTATCAAAGGGAATAAAACTCGTGGGAATGGACAGCCCTATGATAGGCGATCCGAATGACGGGATCTCATCAGTAGGAGCTGACCTCGTTCTTCCCGACTATAAGTTTTCAGAAGCAGGGATACCGATAATACTTGGTCTTGTAAATTTATCATCTCTGCCTGAAAAGTTCTTTTTTACAGCCTTTCCACTAAAACTGCATAACGGTGAAGGAAGTCCCTGCCGTGCAACCGCAATAACATTTTAAGATAAAGGAGCTATTTATTATGGAATATGAAATTCAGAAACATCTGCATTATGCAGGAATACCAAGTTTTAATCTTTATCCGTACACACAGGATACTGAATGTGCTGACATAACTATAATGGGTGTACCTTTCGATAGTGGTGTTACAAATCGTCCAGGTGCAAGACTTGGACCAAGAGCTATAAGAAATATGAGTCAGCTCACAAACTGCTTTGCCTACCCATGGAGCTACAAACTCAGCGATAAAGCAAAGATCGTTGATTACGGCGATGTAGGATACTATGTGGGTGCAAATACAACGAAGGTAATGCTTGAGGAAACGTATAATACTGCCAAAAAAGTTTTTGAATCTGGCAGCAAACTTCTTACCCTTGGCGGAGACCACACTATTCCATATGGTATGGTCAGAGCTGCAAGCGAAAAGTTTGGAAAACTTGCTCTGCTGCATTTTGACTCTCATCAGGACAGCACTCCGTCCACTGATGGAAATGTATCCCACGCAAACTTCGCATATGACTTACAGGCTGAAGGGTGTATCGACCCGTCACATTCGGCGCAGGTTTTTATAAGAACTGAAATGACTAAATGTGGATATAATATTTTCTATGCTATGGACGCTGTAAATATGGATATGAAAGAGCTAGCTAGACAGTTGAAAGCCATTGTGGGCGATATGCCTGTATACATAACCTTTGATATCGACGCTCTCGATCCCTCGGCTGCACCAGGTACAGGTACGCCTGTTATCGGCGGTCCTACCTCAGCTCAGGCAAGGCGACTACTTTACGAACTGCGTGGTATCAATGTTGTAGCAGCAGATCTTGTAGAGGTGCTTCCCGCATATGACCACAGCGAGATCACCGCACTTGCGGCGGCAACGATCGCACAGGACCTTATGTATCTTATGTATAATAAAGATTAAATCTCGCATCTCCAGCCCATAGTTTTACCTATGGGCTAAAGGTGTTTTTAGGAGTGATAACAAATGAACTGCGAAGATCTAATGAACATTCCCAAAATATATTCAGGAATGAAGCTTATAGCGGGTGGGTCAGGAATGTACAGAAACATACGGTGGATATATTTTGCCGATTGTACACAATGTCTTTCAGATGATTTTAAAGTCTCACAGTTGATACACGGAGGAGAACTTGTTATTGTCACAAATGCAGCACTCACAGACAATGATGACAAAATGCTCAGTATGATTGTGAAAATGAACCAAAAGAATATAGCTGGGCTTGTTATAAATGTCGGACAGATATCACCTATGCTGACCGAATACTGCAATGACAACGAACTACCGCTGTTTGAACTGTCCTATGATCTGCACCTCATTGATCTTTCACAGATCGTATGCAAGGCATTGGTGGAAGAAGAAAGCAACACAAACTCGATAGATCAGCTTCTTGCTGCAATAATTTATTCCTCTAATATAAATGACGCTGATATAAAGATACGGGCAGGCTATCTAGGCACTAGTATATCGGATAAAAATCATATAGTCGTGCTGAAGTTAAACAAAAACAACAAACTTCAGGACTCTTATGAAAATCTGCAAAGATATATCAGATATGAATTTAAAAACTATGGTTTGCAAAAAATGCTGATGCTCTGGCAAATAGATACAGGCATAATGCTTATCCCCTCGGAGCTATTTAGCCGCGATCTGCTCTCCAATATACTCACAAGGATAATAGACCACATTAGTTCTTACTACGGCATTGACGCAAAGGCAGGGATAGGATCTGCATATGAATACATATCGGAATTAAAGAAAAGCTTTCAGGAAGCTCTGAACTCCATTAAAATATCACACTCTGAAAGTAAAAGTCAGAAAATATTCTTTTACGATAATCTCGGTATCTACTCGCTTATCGCGCAGATAAAAAATGATAAGTTTCTTGATGAATATGTAAATAATCATATAGGCAAACTGATACAATCTGATGTTTTGCAGGAGGGCGACCTTTGCAAAACGCTTGAAGCCTATCTTGATCATAACTGCAACGCTGCCGCAGCAGCAGAGCACCTGTTTATCCACAGGAATACAATGCGCTATCGTATGGATAAGATCAAAAAGATACTTTGCTGCGAACTTGATGATCTTGACGTCTATCTTGAACTTAAAATGGCGTTTGAGATCAAAAACTATCGTGAAAGTCAAAAAGATCAGTCATAATTTATTGTGTGCATACACCACAATAAAGATTATAAAGACAACACATTGCTGTTATACTGTTTTTTTCTTATAATTATATCAAAGGAAAAAACTTTCCGTAATAAAAGAACAGGAGTGACTTTATAATGCTAAGAAATTCATTGCCAACTATAATTACAGATAAGGTTCCAGGACCAAATGCCTGTGTACTTTTGAAAAAAAGGGACAACGCACTGCCTAAAGCGCTCTGTGGCTATACATATCCTATATGTATCAAGCGTGGAGAGGGCGCAATGCTCGAAGATGTTGACGGAAACATCTTTCTTGATTTTATCGGAGGTGTCGGCGTTCTCAACATCGGCTACAGCAGACCTGAGGTCGTGAAAGCTGTTCAAGATCAGGCAGAAAAATATTTTCACTGCATTTTCAATGTGGTGGCACACAGTGGTTACATTGAACTTGCTGATAGGCTCAACAAACTTATGCCATGCAAAGGTGATAAACTGAAAACATTCTTTGCAAACAGCGGTGCAGAGGCAGATGAGAATGCAGTAAAGATAGCCAAAGCATATACAGGAAGAAAAGGCATCATCTGCTTCTCTGGTGCATTCCACGGAAGAACAAATCTTACAATGGCTCTTACAGCAAAAAAATCTTATGCAAAGGGAATGGGTCCTTTCCCGTCTGATATTTACAGAGCTGAGTTCCCTTACCTTTATCATGCACCAAAAGGATATTCTGAACAAGAAGCAATAGCATATTACCTAGACAAACTCAACACTCTTTTTGATGAAGCTGCACCTGCCAGTGATATTGCAGCAATGATAGTCGAACCTGTTCAAGGAGAGGGTGGTTTTGTCCCCGCACCTATCGAATGGGTAAAAGCCGTCAGAAAGATATGCGACGATAATGGTATTTTACTTATTGCTGATGAAGTACAGTGTGGAAACTGTCGAAGTGGCAGATACTATGCCTCAGAATATTGGAAGGAAGCAGGTGCTGCACCAGATATTATAGCAACAGCAAAATCTCTTGGCGGCGGCGTTCCAATAAGTGCAATAACCGCCCGTGAGGAAATTATGGATTCAGTACCTGTGGGAACTATTGGCGGAACATATTGTGGAAATCCTCTTGCCTGTGCTTCTGCACTCAAGGTAATGGATATAATGCTGGAAGAAGATTATGCAGGCAAAGCTGAAGAAATAGGTAAAAAGGCAACTATATTTTTCAGCGGTCTTAAAGAAAAATATGAAGAGGTAGGAGATGTAAGAGGTCTTGGCTCGATGCTTGGCGTGGAATTTGTAAAGACTAAAGCAGAAAAAGAACCAAACGGCGAACTTGTTTCTAAGGTGATACAGAACGCCCTTCAAATGGGACTTATGCTTGAAAATGCTGGCACACACGGAAACGTTATAAGATTTCTTGTCCCTCTGTGTGTAACAGACGAACAACTTGAAAAAGGCTTTGAGATATTTGAGACCGCTTTGGTAAAAGCAAAGTCTGATAAATAATACAAGAAAAGAGGTATTAAACGTGAGTATGGATTTTAATTACTACCTGCCTGTAAATATTGTTTTTGGAAGAGGAAAAGTCAGCTCTGTTGGAATCATCGCAAGCGATCACGGCAAAAAGGCACTTGTTGTCACAGGAAAAAGCAGCACAAAGCGCTCTGGGTTGCTTAACCGAATTTGCAGTCACTTAAAAAAATCAGGTATCGAATATACTGTTTTTGATAAAGTACCACAAAATCCTCTTACAACGACAGCTGAGCAAGCTGCACGAATAGCAAAAGACAACGGCTGCGATATGGTCATAGGCGTCGGCGGTGGAAGCGTTATGGATTGTGCAAAGGCAGCAGCATTTATCGCAGTAAATGACGGTGATATAAATGACTACATATTCAATCGTCTGAAAAGCGGCAAAGCTCTGCCGATAATACTTATCCCAACGACCTGCGGAACAGGCAGTGAGGGAAACGGATTTGCTGTATTAACAAACCCGGAAAACGGAGATAAAAAATCACTAAGATGCAATGCAATAGTTGCAAAGGCGTCTATCATTGATTCTGAATGTATGATGACTATGCCGAAAAATGTTTTGGCAAGTGTCGGTTTTGATGCCTTTTGTCACTGTATGGAAGCCTATATAAGCCGCATTGCTCAACCATTTACGGATATTATGTGCGAAAAGGCAATGAAGCTTATTGCAGATGATCTTCCAAAGCTTTTTAAGGGTGACAATAACCCAGAGTACTGGGACAAGATAAGTCTTGCAAGCACAATGGGGGGAATGGTCATAAATACCGCAGGTGTTACACTTGCACACGGTATGGAACACCCTGTCAGCGGTTTCAAGAATGCCGTACACGGCAAAGGTCTTGCAGCCATAACCCCTGCAGTAACAGAAGCAAGCATAAAAGGTGATCCACAGAAACTTGCATTTATTTCAAAAGTGTTAGGCGGCAATAATGAGAATGATTGTGCAGAACAGATAACAAAATTTATCGACTCACTTCGTCTTACCTGTACGTTATCAGATTTTGGAGTAAAAGAAAGTGATATCGATATGCTGACAGACAGCTGTATGAAAGTTTCAGCAGCAGGTATATCCTATCATCCCGTAAAATTTGACAGGTCACACATAAGAGATCTATATTTAAAGTCACTGTAAATCAAGCCAAAGGAGTTCTTTCTATGCGCAGATATAAAACATACATTAACGGAGAATGGTTTGAAGGCGCTTCGGGAATCGTTCTGAGATCTGTTGATCCTTCAAATAACAAAGAGTTAGGCGAGATAGTGCAAAACAGCAAGGAAGATGTGGAATATGCAATAGAAAGTGCCTCACGTTCCTTTTACAAAACCAGAGAATGGCGTGATCTTGATGTTCAGCAACGAAGCGACAAGCTTCTAAAGATCGCTGATATGATAGAGAGCGAGATTGATGAAATAGCTAAGACAGAGTCAATGGACAACGGCAAGCCCTTGCGTGAAGCGCAGGCAGATGTTGACGATGCTGTGCATTGTTTCCGTTATTATGCAGGGCTTATCCGTACACCAAGCGGTCAAACTTACAATGTAAACAGCAATTTCGGCAATATGCACTCATACACAGTGAAAGAACCAGTGGGTGTCTGCGCACTTATCACACCTTGGAATTTTCCATTTTTGATGAGCGTATGGAAAATAGCCCCTGCACTTGCGGCTGGCAACAGTATAATTTTCAAGCCAAGCTCTGAAACGGTACTTTCGGCATTGAAGCTTTTTGAGATACTTGATAAATGTGATCTACCAAAAGGCACTGCAAATCTGGTCATCGGTTCAGGAAGCACAGTTGGAAATCTTTTAGCCGAAAGCAAAAAGGTAGATATGATTACATTCACAGGCAGCACATCCGTTGGGCAAGGCATAATGCGAGCTGCTGCTGGCAACGTAAAAAAAATAGGGCTTGAACTCGGTGGAAAGTCACCTAATATCGTCTTTGCAGACACGGATATCGACAAGACCGTTGAATGGGTAATGATGGGTATATTTTTAAATCAAGGAGAAGTCTGCTGTGCAGGATCAAGGCTGATAATAGAAAAATCGATAAAGGATAAATTTCTAAAAAAACTTGTCGAGAGAACTGATAAGCTTACCCTTGGCGCTCCTCTTGATAACCCTGATATGGGTCCGCTCATATCAAAAAAGCATATGCAGGACGTACTTGGATATATTGAAAAAGGAAAGGCAGAGGGAGCAAAACTTCTTTGCGGTGGATACAAATGTACAGATGACGATCTTGTCAACGGAAATTTCATCAAGCCTGCCATATTTGACGATTGCACCCCTGATATGTCAATAGTTCGTGAAGAAATATTTGGTCCTGTACTTACTGTGCTGACTTTTGAAACAGAGGAAGAAGCAATAGAATTGGCAAATGATACAGATTATGGACTCGCAGGTGCTGTTTTCTGCAATGATACCGCAAAAGCTCTAAGGGTGATAAAAGAAGTTCGTGCAGGTATAACGTGGATAAACTGCTATAACCCAGCCTTTTCAGAAGCCCCGTGGGGTGGCTACAAAATGAGTGGCATTGGCAGAGAACTTGGCACAAGCGGTCTTGATGAATATCAGGAAACAAAGCAGATAAACATAAATATATCTGGTACACCTCTTGGGTGGTATAACCACTAGATTATACAAACCGCCGCAGGTCACGAATTAATGCGACCTGCAGCGGAATTTTTTTATCCCCCTTATTTCAAAAACTCCCCACTTTTTGAAATAACACCCCTCGCTCCCCACTCCTTATTTCAAAAGCACCCCCTATCAACGTTTACATCTGCAAAATTTACACTTTGTTTACAAAATGTAATCGTTATCCTAAGCAGCCAGCTTAACAAATCATGGAAATAATGTGGTATAATTATATCGAAAGAAAAAGAACAACAAAGAATTAGCGCTAACTTTGTTGTCGATCAGGGAGGGGAATATGAAGAAAGAATCTAAAAGTTCCGTTGATTTTTCGGTTGAGGAAAAAGCTGAAGCGTTCGATTCTATCAGCGAGCTGTATTTTGACCGCAACTTTGGCTCAACATCAAAATCCGATTTTGAAACTCTGCTGTTTTCGATCTACATAGAGCATTTGATAAAAAACGGTCTGCCATATGACGATTATATAATGTCAAAAACTCTTGGTATCACTGAAACAAGAGTTCGTGCTTTGAAAGAACGTAAGCAATTGAAATATCCATTTGAGTTTGATTGGAGAGAATCTTTTGCACATCTTGTCAAAAACGCCAAGTATGATGACGTTACAAAAACAGTGAAGCTTTCAATTGAAGATGTTAATTTGCTAAAGGAAGTGCGCCATTTTGTAAGCACTAAAGGCTGGTATGACGAAGTTCAGCTAAATCCACGTTTGTTTCAGTGTAAGCTCGATTGCTTCTTGATGATATGCACCGAGCTTGACGAGATAACGCTGACCGAAACGGACAAAGCAAACATTAGAAAATTGAAAACCGAGGGTGATGAAACAAGTGCCGTCCAAAAGATCTTAAACGGCGACTTAAGATCAGGTCTGAAAGACCTTGCCCTTAAAGGAAGCAAAAAGCTTTTGACAGAAACTATTGAACTATTTTCATCGACCTCAATAAGTACAATAGCCTTAAAAGGCATTTCAGCAGTTATACAGGCTGCATTTGAATAGGAGGTAATGGTATATGAACAACGAGATCGACAGAGAAGCCATGCTGATTTATCTGAATGACCTGCGTACAATGGAAACAATAACACATGAAGATGATAAAAAAACATATGAGCTAAATAAGAAAAACGAAAAAAGAAAAGCAGAACATAAAAAAGTCGTAAATGATTTTTCTCAAAAAAAGAATAGTGCTCCGTCAAAACCTTCAAAAGAAATTGTAGATGACGGAATGTCATTTGGCACTAAACTTATGATATTTTTTTCAATATTTACGTGGGGCTGTTTTATACTTATGGGCTTTGGTTATGATGCTTCTTTTATAGATGTTCTTATGGATATGCCTTTCGTAATACCATTTTTTTTATTCTTCCCAATTTGTTCTGTTATTCTTTTTTTCAAGTCGAAAAGAGATAATTTAAAACTAAAAGACGAAATGGAATTGAAATATACTAGGGAACTAAAAGAATGGAAAAAGAAGCAGGAAGAATTCAACAATGAATTAACTTTATTGACCCAAAAAACAAAAGAAGAGCGAATAGAATATGACGCATTTACAAATGATATAACAGGTTGCATTAAAGAAATGAGCAAAGAGAAACTTGATGTTCAAAAGAAACTGCAAGAAGCGTATTCAGCAAATATCATTCCATTGCAGTTCAGAAATATTCAGGGAATATATTATCTTTATGATTATATGTCTACATCAAATCAGAGCCTTTCAGAAGCATTGATGCAGTGCAACCTTGAAGCAATAAAGCAAAAACTTGATCGTGTCATCAATCTCCAAGGTGAAATGATCGTACAGCAGGCACAGCAAAGTGCCGCTCTTTACGAACAAAACCAGCAGATACTTGAAACAGCACAGGCAACAATGAACAACACCGCAGTTGCGGCAAAATACGCTCAAATATCTGCAACAAACAGTGCAATTTCATTAAAACTTCAATCAAAAGAACTTGCATATCAAAAAGCCGATTATTGGCTCAAGTAAGTCTAACAGTACATATCAAAAAAAGCGAGCCACACAGCTCGCTTTTTTCCTGCATAAATTCCCCACCTCTGCAAATAATATTACTGCAATTTTGAAAAAACAACGGAGGTCATAAATATGAAAGCAACAGGAATTGTCCGCAGGATCGACGATCTCGGCAGAGTTGTCATACCTAAAGAAATAAGGCGCACCATGCGTATCCGTGAGGGCGACCCGTTACAGACAACGTTGAACTACGAACTGGAATGCTGTATGTGTCTGCTGAGAATTGCGGACAGGCTGTACATAAAATAAATTAAAAGCAAAAACTATAAACAGCTTGACATTTTGATAAGAATGTGTTATTTTAAATCTGTAACTTAAATTACGTTATAGATTTAAAAGGTGAGCATATGAGAGAATACCTAAAAAAAACGTTAAGACAAAACGTTAAAATAAAAGAGAATAATGACCTATACGACCGATTGCCGCTTGCTTTCAAAGGGAGATACGATCTATTTGATGTTGAAATCAACGGAATAGACTGGCTTGCAATTCAACCAAAAGGCGATGTTGGTCTTATTGCGCTCCGAAAGGACAGAGCTAAAGTTCAGAATATTTCAGGACTTAACTGTGCAATATTTCTTAAATCGACCACCCCTTATATCAAGGAAAAACTTGTCGAGGACGGCATCCCATTTGTACTGAAAGGCAAGCAGGTTTATTTGCCGTTTATAGGCTGCCTGCTGTCTAATTCAGGTGAACGTGATATTGCACCTGTTGATATTATTTCGTACTTGACGCAAAAGCTAATACTTATGGCAATCTATGAAAGGTGGAACAAGGTAACAGTATCAGAAGCTGCCACAAAGCTGGGCGTATCCAAAACGTCTGCGAGCAGGTGCTTTGATGAAATAGAATATCTGAATGTCAATATCCTTGATACAAAGGGCAAAGCAAGAGCTGTTACCGTTCCGTCTGATATAAAGCAGCTGTGGGAACAGCTTCAGCACATTCTTAGAAGCCCTGTTATTAGAAGATACGAGTTTCCGAATGATATATATTTAGACAAAAAGGCAGGAATCACTGCTCTGTGCGAGTATTCATTGCTCTCTGATAATGCTTACACTACCTATGCGGTGACAAAAAAAGAGTTATCTGACACAGGGGTAAAAAAGCTGAAGCAAGTTCGAAAAGGAGAAGCTATTGGCTGTGCAGTTCTTGAAGTGGGCTATTTCATTGACTATAACCATAAGCCGATACAAGACCCACTAAGCGCATCCCTGTCATTGACCGATGAAGAATTGCAGGACGAAAGAGTAATGAAATCTATAAACGAGATGTTGGAGGAATATGTGTGGTAAAAGGATTAGATACTTTCAGAAACTATTTTGCCGACTACGAAGAACAATATGTGCTTATAGGCGGTGCAGCCTGTGATATTATATTTGAAAGCAATGACGCAACTTTCAGAGCAACAAGGGATCTGGATATGGTTTTGATAGTCGAGGCTCTTACGCCTGAGTTTGGAGAAAGATTCTGGAAATTTATTCAGAACGGGAGATACCGAAATAAGACAACAAGTGTACAAAAGCCGCAGTTTTACAGATTTGATAAACCTGAAGATGATACCTATCCTAAAATGATAGAACTGTTTTGTAGGAATAATTTTGAACTTCGTAAAATGACAGGGATCACACCAATACACATAGATGATTCTGTTTCAAGTCTGTCAGCAATTCTGCTTGATGATGAGTATTATAAAGCTTTGCTGGAAGGAAAAGTTGTAAGAAACGGCCTGTCTGTTCTTCGCCCTGAATATCTTATTCTGTTCAAGGCAAAGGCATATCTTGACTTGAAACAAATGAAAGAGAAAGGCGAAGCTGTTGATTCGAGCGATATAAAGAAGCACAAAAAGGACATTTTACGAATAACAGCTGAGCTAATGCTTGAAAGCGTATCTGAATTACCCGCAAAAGTTAAATTAGATATTGATACTTTTATTGACTTGTTGGGGCAAGACCCATTTGACAGCAATTCCTTGAAAAGCTATGGACTTAAAAATGATGATGTAGTAGAGGTATTACATAGGATCTTTGGATGATAAGCAGTGTTCTTAATTATTATGAAGTACAGCGGTTGTGTTTTTATGCTACAGCAAAAAAATTCAACTCCGTTTTGAAATTGGTGCGTTTTTATTATATTTTCTGCTTGCGTTTTTGAGATTGACGGATAGGTTGTGCATAAAGTAAAACGGAAACCGGACGGATAGTGCAGACACGCATTTTTTACCGTTTGTGAGCGAAGCTGGCTCTGCGAAAAAATCTCTGTAAATTAATCAACTGTGATAAAAACATTAGTTGGGAGTGGCATAAAATTTGCCACTCTAATTTTTTACAGTATACAATGGGTACTGTAATTTGTCAAGGTTCTTTTTGAAAATCAGCCTGATGGAGTGGAGCACAGCGCAATGGAATCAGGCTGATTTTCAGCGGCTCGCTCAGCCAAGCCTGTCGGGATACATGATTTCAAGCTCACCAAGAACTCTGCACCAGTTTCTCAGTGGCATAGTCCATTTTTTCGCTATTTTATGAGTTGCAAGATACAGAGCCTTCAACAGCGCCGTATCGCTCGGAAATACGCTTCTCTGTTTGTTCAGACGGCGGTATCCGCTGTTACGGCTCCTTTCATACCCGAAAGACCATCGGCACATATCACGAGGACGTCCTTTACGCCACGATTTTTTAGCTCGTTCAGAACGCCAAGCCAGTACTTTGCACTCTCGTTTTCACCGATATGTATGGACAATACCTGCTTATGTCCTGTAAGACTGACAGCAAGAACAACATACGCTGCAAGCTTTTTATCTGTCCGTTTTCTCGTACAGAAAGATGTACAGCATCAATAAATACAATGGGATAAACCTCATCAAGCGGACGTTTCTGCCAGTCCTCTATCTGCGGAAGGAGACGGTCTGTGATATCGGATACCATACCATCGCTGACCTCAAATCCGTAAATATCTTCGATGGTATCGCTTATCTGGCGTGTTGTCATGCCCTTTGCGTACAGCGATATTATCTTCTGTTCGATACCTGAAATATCCTTTTGACGCTTTTTTACGACCTTAGGCTCGAATGTTCCGTCTCGATCCTGTGGTACTTCGATCTCGGTTTCGCCTAAATTTCCACGTATCTTCTTTGTTTTCTTTCCATTACGGTAATTGGAGTTGTCCGAGCGTTCATATGAACTGTACCCTAAGTGTTCATCCAGCTCTGCCTCAAGCATTTCCTGTATAGTGCCGCCAAGAAGATCCTTCAGAGCATCTTCTATATCCCTTGCTGACCGGATATCATACTCCTTGAGCAGCATTCCGATGATGTTCTTTTTTCCTTCACTCATTGGTTCTCTTTTTCTTCTTCCCATAAAAAATCAGCCTCCTGTGTTATTTCTATTTTACCACAGTTGACTGACTTTTTACAGACTTTTTTTTCAGAGGGTCGAAAAGCAGCGACATTGCTGCCGCTGCTTTCCACCGTTTTATCTCGCAGCTTGCATAGGGTCGCTCCTCAGCGTTGCCCTATTTGGCTGCAAATATAGTATTGATTTTATTTTGGGTGTTATACGCATTTACACAGTTGTTTTTTCAGAACCGAAATAGGACCTAATGGATACGTCACTATATTGAAAATGTCTTTTAGTATACTATTTATTAATTTTACGAGTCATAATTTTTCTGCCCAAAACATCATACGTACATACTCACATACAGCATCGTCGTATTTTTTAGTTTCAATAAGATCTACGATATAAACGATTTTACTATAGATTTCATTGTAAATCTCATCTTTTCTATCTAATTTGTTGATCTTTTCTATAATTGCAGGTGCTGTTTCATAGTAAATTTTTATTAACCCATTTCCGAAAACAGACTGTTTCATATAATGATCTCTTAAAGATCTTAATGTTGTTAGCTCGTAGCAATCATCAGGTAAGCCTTTATGTTCGCAGCAAGCTGTTGTTAAAAAACATCCTCCGGTGCTTGATATGTTTCCCTCTTCCCAATGGCTACACGAGTCATCTGCATAGTAATAAGATTTATACCAACTGCAATAGCCTTTCTTATATTCCCCCTCATAAGTATAATACTTACAGGAACCGCATTTATTCATTTCTACATAATCCATAATTATCATTTCCCTATCTGAATTTTAATTTTCCGAAAATATCCCTTTTGAATCTGATCAAAAATTTTTTTGCATCTTCAAACCCAAGTTTATATGCTGAATCAAAAGAATCATAAGCCATTGAAATCTCATTTATATTTAAACAAAAGATACCGTGTTTATAACATAATAAGCCTTCTAAATAAAATGTGATTTCAGCAATCTGAGGATAAGCGTCAGTCATTTTAGAAAGCTTTGATAAAAGACCATCTAATTTATCCGTATGGTTTTCATTTATATATAGATCACTTAATGAATCAATAATTGAATAATATAATTGATTTTTATCTTCAGAATCACTATTACATTCACCAATAATATATAAATAATCAGTACACAATTCAAGACCTTCAATATTTTTCGCTTTATCAAAAAAAAGAAACATTGCTTTTAAAATAAAAAATGAACTTTCATAATTATTATTGGTTTTTAAATATTTTTTTGCTACTGATATACCTTTTGGGACATTTGTCCACAATTCATTTATAGAACCATAATATAAATTTAAAAATGCATATTTTGCACAACAATCCATATTATCCGACATTCCGAGCTCATAATAATAGCTTGCTAATTTATAATTTGGCTCAATATTTTTTTCATCTGAAAATAAATCACCAAGTATTTTATAATTTTTTGAACGTTCAAGATAAAATACAGCTTTATTAATATCCTTCGGAAAGTCTGGTGTACCTGCAATATATAACTGACCAATAAGCGTATCTGATAATGGACATCCGCCTAATGCCTCACTTTTCTTTAGATACTCCGGAATTTTTTCATCTCTATTCGGCAAGTTTTCATTTTTCAGATATAAAAAAGCTGCGGCTGAGTATCCGGTTGGATCATGCGTTTCTTCAGAAAATGCACAATAATAATCTTCTGCTTTTTTTAGATCAACAGTTGTTCCAAGTCCTTCTTCATATATATTCCCCAAAATAAATCCCGATCCTGCACCTTCATATTCGTAAGCTATTTCAAGGAGCTGTCTTGCTTTCTCATAGTTTTGAGGTGCACCATTTTTTCCGTGACGAAAAAATACTCCTAATATCCATACAGCGTTCGGGTTGTGCTGATAATATGCTTCACGAACATATTCATAAGGCATTTGAGACAATTCTTGTTTTGTGCAATTCCTTAAGTCCATATATTACCGACCTCCTTTATATTTTTCAACCCGTATCAATCAAAATTTATTTCTTTCGGCATTTGATTTTAAATCATCAATAGTACAGCCATTACATTGCTCAATAGTTATTTCGTAAAAATTGTAATATGAATATTCATTCTCAGAAAATTCAAGTGCATCTCCTTTATAAATTTCCTCTGACGTTAATTTACCATTAGACAAGGAATACTTTGTAAGAAAGGTTATTATTCCACTGGGTGTATTTGCATTAACATCACAACCATGAGAATAATAATTTACAAGGCAATTGAGCGTTTTTGAATAATACAGATCATCCCAGCCAGTATCACTATCACCTGTAGATACTACCGATCCATCATCAGGGTCATATTCATATACATGAAACCTTGAGGCTGCTGCTGCTATATCATATATGTAAATCAATTCATCTGTACCATCTCTATTTATGTCAAATAAAGCGTAAGCGGGTTCTACGGAAGATTGTTGATTTAATTCCGATAATTTGTCAAGATATGCACTGTATATATCTTTAACATCAGTGTTCTTACCATCGTCGGGATTTTTATTTTTTTCTATGTTATCGGTGTCCTTTTTATCAGAACTGTCTTTAGGAATACTATCGATCATATCTTTAAGCGGAGGCCTAATGCTTTTATCTTCGGTATATTTAAAAGCATAATAAGATTCAGTCAATGCCTTTTTACGTTCTTCCTGAGTCATTTTTAGATAATCCAGCTTTTTTATAGTTTTAACTGACGCTTTTAAAGGAGTTTTATCTGCAAAATAATTGTTATATGCATTAATGACTTCACTTGATGTAGTTTCATCATTTCCTACTTTAAATGAAGAATACTTTTTATTTTCACCGTCATAATTAAAGTATATCTTCTCGGTACACCTTACTTTTTTATCGTTCTCTCCTAAAACAACTTCATTTAAGGTATATGCGCCTGCATCTTCAGGAAGATCTGTACCTGTGTATGCATAAAATTGTCCGTCTGCCAATATTATTTTTCCGTTTGAATCTTTATATGGAGTAAAGGTAAACGCATCATGTCCATAATCACTTCTGTTACTACTCCATACGGTATAGAGATCTTCTCCCGTTGCAATAATTCCATTATCTTTTTCATAAACAGTGAAGCATTTTTGCTCCTCCTGTCCGATCATAAGTCCATATCCGCCAATAATAAGTTCAGGTTCCCCATCTCCGGTTAGATCCTGGAACCACATTTCATCCTTTTCAGCATAATTATGACCAATATAACCTTTATACATTTCATATGAATCAAGCCAACCGGTACCGCTGTCCATAGGTTCATGTTCTTCCGACCAGCTTAATATTTCTTCAACGAATTCCGGCGTTTGTTGAGATGTGTTTTCATTTACTTCAACAAGCTTATTTTGACCTCCTATTGCAATTTTGGGAGTAGCAACTTCTGGCTTGATCTCATTATCGGTTAGATACATATCAGCCCATTCTATATCACTTTCACCCCAGATATCTGTTGCAAAATCAAGGGCTTCGTCTATGCTGTCTCCGCACATTAAGCTATAAACAAATGCGTCCTGAATATAGTAATTGTAATATGTATATACTGTTTCTGTATTTGCAATTACACTTAATGCTCCTGCGTCTTTGAATGCATTCACAAGCTTATCGTTTATGTATGCTTTACAGGAACCTAAAAATACTATTGATCCTTCAAGCTCGTTATTTTTATAGTGAGATGTAAAATAGGACGGCATAATACAGTAATAAGTATTTCCGGAGCTATCGTCATCATATGTCACTTGAATAATATTACCGTTAATTATATCATCAAAATATTCTCCGATATTTTGTTCAGTCACAACTTCCTTTGTACATATAATAGGAGTATCATTATAAAGTGTACCATGCTCTTCAATATCAATAAAATCATATCCAGCCAATTCCTCTGCAAAATCTGCAACAGTACAATCTGTGTCGATATCTGTTAAAAGCTTTTCGCTTGTCCACACATCTGAACGCTGATTTAACAATTCAAGCATATCATCGTATCCAAGACCATACATTACTTTTGCTTTCATATCAGTTTTGCTGTATGAATATTTTTCCGAATCAAAGGCTACTTTATTATCGATTGCTTTGATTTGACCGTTTTGATCTATATCGGCATAGTTTTTTGCTATTCCATTAACACTCTCGTCAAAAGGTTCCAGCATTACTCCGCCCAAAGAGCCATCGTTATAGACATATTCATAAATCATAGTATCTTCACTGTAGTCAATGTCGCTGATCATTGATTCCTCGACCATACAGTTTAATGCATTTTCGATTTTTTCTTTTTTGTCGTTCTCTGATCCATTCTTATAATCAGGATCGGATATTATATCTCTCAAAGTAGAGTTTACCTTTTCATAGCTTTCATAAGCGGTTTGGACTTGTTGAACAGTAGGTTTATTTGAGGATAGATATTTATATGCAAAAAAAGCTCCTATTCCCAGAACTGCAACAGAAAAAACACAAGCAGCTATTTTCCCAACACGATTTTTCTTCCGGGAAGAATTTATTTTAGACCTATTTTCCATGCAATTGGGGCATAATTTTCCTGGGTTAGAGCTGTGAATGGTAAATCCGGTGCCGCATTTGCTGCATTTCCTCATAACAATGGGATCGTAGTTGGGATCGTAGGGTATATTAATTTTAAATTTATATCCGCATATATTACAGCTTCTCGCATCTTCATTTAGCAGCTTCCCACATTTAGGGCATCTTTTATTCATTGTATGTCACTTCCTATGAATTACTTTGAAATTGTGGCTTTGTTGAGTATTTTTCCTTTTTTCCGTATATACTTCTATCGTTTTTGTCTTATAATCAATTTTTATAATATATTGCTCATCATTTTTTAATGTCAGAAGCGATCTCGTTCCGTCTTCGGGTTTGTCAAATGCCGTATAAACGAATTTTGCGCTTCCTTTCGGAATTTGACATGATAAAAAGGAATCTTCCGGCGGATAACAGTATGCTATAAAGGTACCATTTTTATTAAAAAAATAACCATTCATAATACATAAACTATCTCACTCCTGTATTAATCATCTATAATCAACGCCTTAATATGTATTAAATTACTTCAACTTCCTTTTCTGCTACAACATCATCACCATAAATATAAGAAATCGTTAACTTGCCTGTAGACTTTATTTCAAACTGTTCATCACCAAATGTTATAATATCTTCGTTACTTGAAACAAATTCACAGTCTTTCCACGCTATATCTATCGGGATTTTTTTTAAAACTTCACCATTTGATTTTTTTATAAATAGATTTCCTGAACATGGAGCTGCATAGAAAAGGCTTACGGTCGCATGACCGTTTTCTTTATCATAAAAGTCAATACCATTTTTAGAAAATGGATCTACATAAGCTTTATCGCAATCCGTTTCTGCGATAAGGTCATAAACCGTTGCGTCCGAATCAAAAGATATATCGATATCATAAATATTAACACTAAAACTGAGGGTAGGTGCAGGTATTGTAGACGACTCATACGAAGAGATAGTTTCGGGAACATCCCAAATTACCTCCTCGTCAAAGTCTATCTCAGCGTAAGCCGATATTTCATCAACATTAGTTTCTATATTTTCAATTGATATTTCTTGTTTATTTTCTGACAATTCATTTTTATCTATAGTTGACATCGGAGTAAAAATCGAATTTGTTTTATACAAACTGCTGTCGATAGTATCATCGTAATAATTATATGTATCAGTAACATTTTCAGCATAATTTGGGGAGGATTCATCTGAATAAATATCAATCAAAGCAAGTATTAAAAAAAATGATATTATGAGAATCGTAGCTATCAATGCTCTTGTCACTTTCTTGTCTTCGTTGTGAGTTTTTGTATTTATTTCATCTTTTGATGCTTTTTCTTTATTTTGCTTCCTGCGAAATTCCTCCCATCCGTCGTCAATTTTCAAATCTCCCGGATTTGGCTTTGATTTATTTCTTATTTCCATGTCAAGCTTACACCAAGGACAACTGCTTAGTCCTATAAAGTATTCATGCTTTGGATTGTCGGTACATTTGCACAATCTCTGACTTAAAGAATCAAGTGCGTAAAACCATTCGTCTGCTCTCGGTCTGGCGCTCTTGCTTTGTTGACCTTCAATAAATGCTCTTTCAAATAGCTTTTGAATATCTCTCGGAAGAATACCTATATTAGGTGAATAGCGCGTTTTTGCTATTTTCCCATTAATATTACTTTTTGTAAAATAAGGACAATATCCATTTTGTATGTTCTTTACAGGTTGGAAATTACTCATAGATTCTTTGGTGGTAACAACGCATGAAAAAGGATGAACGCCGTTCATTAAAAGCCTGAAAATAATAACTGCAAGAGCAAAATTGTCTGTGCTTTCGTTAAACATATTCCGTGCATTATTTTCATCAAAAGTTTTACCCTGAAGCTCAGGAGGAATAAACTCCGGAGTAACTACAGTACATGGAAAAATTTCTCCTGATTTACTTTTGATATGATATGAATCCGTATCTACAAGCATAACTCGACCAGTGTTCACATCTAACATGAAATTATTTGGGTTCAGATCTCCGATTATATGTCCGCTGTCGTGAACATTATTCACGGCGGCAGCAATATTTTCTGCCACTTTTACATATTGTGACCACAAATATTTTTTTCTGTTATCATAAACGTAAAAATCTATCAAGCTGCTTAACCCTGACACTTTTTGCATTACATATCCGCAAAAATTGTTATCCTGATACAGAATGGCGTGAGGCCATGCACATTCAGACAAGTCATTTGAATCTGTTTCAAGCATAGCCAGAAGTTTATTTTTCCTGTTTTCGGTACGATTCTTTTCATGATAGATCTTTGCAACCAAATCGGGCATACCTTCTATATTATAAATGCTGCCCTCGCCGCCGGAAGTAATGCTTTCTTCAAATAATACATATTTTTGTCCGCTATTCAAATCGTAATAAATTCTTCTATCATTATTAGAAGCCACTGCTGGAACCCCCCGTTATATTACTATAGTGCTCATCAACAGCTTCTGAATTAATATAAGTAAAATGAGTCGATGTTCCCACCTCTTGGAGAGCTTGTTTCATTCTTGGTAAAGCATCTTTTATAGCTTTATCTTTAGCTTTATCATTTTCAGAATTTGACGCCATACTATCGCTTTGTGTAGAATCATCTGCATGATCAGAAGTATCATCATCCGCAATAGCGCTTCCCTGCGTATGTTTGCCGTTGTAAGCGCTATCCTTACTTATACTGGAAGATTCCATACTCTTTTTCGATGTATCCTGAACGTTACCTTTGTTTAAAAAAACAATACAGATAGAACAAATAATAATAAGCACTAATATCACTATCAGCTGTATCAAAACGATTTTCCTTAGTTGGCGGTTGATTCTATACGAATTTTGTAATCTTTTCTTTAACTTTCTGGATTCATCATTAATTACTATGCTTTCACCAGTAGGAGTTACTTTGATTATATTTGTAGGCTTTTTTATATCAATAGGAGTAGGTCTGCGGCCTTCACGGAGTTTGCGTTTCATGTTTTCGTTTAACTTATCCCAATCAGGTTCCTTGTAATATTCCTCGTCTTTTAAATCTGCTAAAATATCAGTGTTTATCAATCCTACGATAGTTTTGTCATCTGTTACATTAGGCAAGCCGTTTCCCGAAACAAATTTAGATATGCTTTTTTGCAGATTTTCAAAATCAGTTTTGTTATTTGCCCTAAGAATATTTCTGTCCATAAATCGGCGGATAAATGGAATATTTATTTTTTGAGCTTCATTTGCAAGCAGAGGATGACACACAATATCAAATATGCCGTCTGTCATAAGCGTTAATGCACAGACCTCGTCGGGATATTTTCCAAAGGACCAATTGTCGGGACCGCCCAAGAGCGGATATGTTTCATTGAATGCTTCTCCCTTTTTTACTTCTGTTGCACAATCATAATTACCGCTCGGCGTTAAAACGATAATACCGCCGTCACCGCATTGACCGTAATATAAGTTTTTACCATTATAAATCGCAGCAGTGAGGGTTGTATTATATTCCGAAAAATCTATTTTCATGTCTTCGGCAGTATTCATTACGTTGTTATATGCTTCTTGATATGCCTGTGATATAAGATCAATGTAAAACTTATCGCTTTTTTTGGTTTTAATATGCAAATTTATGTAAGCCAAGAATGAATTCACAGCCACTTTTGCACCTATATCCGATTTACTTGCACTGCCTAAACCGTCGGCAATTACAGCTATTGTATATCCGTTGTCAAGCTTTAGCACATCAGAATAATCCTGACATACACCGTCAGGATTTTCTAAATGTGCTGTTCCTATTGCCGAAATTTTAAAATATCCAATCATTCTTACAAACTTACTCCTTTATCAGCAGAGTGTATCTTCCGATCTATTTCATATCTTTAAAAATTTCCGCAGGCTCAATCAAGCGGAACCTTAAACATTGTATCAGGTGCAGGAATATTTAACGAACCGGATTCCTCAGTACTGTTTCTCAAAGCATCCAGACTGGATGAAACAAATTTAAACAGCCCAGTGAAATCACAATTTTTTAATCCGTATATATTATTTGGATCAAATATTTGTTTCATAATATCGGCTCTAAAACCGTCCACGCCAACACAGTATGCAATCGCCTTTCCGTTATTCTCCATCCACTTTAATCTCTCAGCTGACTCACGGTAATCATCATTTGGACCACCATCAGTTACGCAAAAGATCCAAGGTCTGAAATAAGGTGTTCCTGCGTAGTTGTATTTATTTTTTTGCATCGTGACCATATCCATTGCAGTTTCCAGGGCTTTGCCCATAGCAGTATTTCCATATGCTTTTAGTTCAGGTAATTCCATTTCTTCTACCGGAGCAAAATCCTGAATTACCTTGACATCACTGTCGAACGTAACAACAGCCACATCAATACAAGCCTTTGCATGGGTATCAAGACTTGATAGGGTCTGCTGCTTGAATACTCTGAGTCCCTCGTTAAGCTGTTTTATTGCTTCATTGCTGTTCATTGAACTTGACGTATCCAATAGAAAAACACAGGCAACGTGTTTTTCCGTAACGTATTTTACCGGTTCGTCATTGAAATCTCTTTGGTTTAATTTTGGCATAATAAGTCCTCCTAAATTTGTTATATATAATTAGAATATTTACTGGTTTGATTTTATAATCATACCTACATCATTAACTGAGAGAGGCACATCAATTACCAAATCAGTAATAATACATCCGTACATTTGAAATACTATCCCACCATATTCTGTATTGTCATCGTTTATAGTAGCGTTGTTTTTTAGATAAGATATGGCTTTTGCAGAAAGATTGAAAGAAACTGTCTCAGGCTTAAAGTCAAATAAACAGAAAAAACCGTCTGATTGTATAAATGTTCTTGTATTTTCAATAATGTCATTACTGATCTCATTTGGAAAAGTATATGATTCATTATTAATGCTGACTGCATCTGCTGCCGTAGGTACACCGGTTATGTAATTCCCGTCAAGCTTATAAAGAGCATTCCAATCTACAGCATCTTTGGGTGCAAATACATAATAATCAGTATTAAGATATTTTAAAGTAACAGTTATTGAACAACCTGTTTCTTCGAAATCAGAAAAGTATTTGTTATCGATATACTCTACTTCGTTTCCGTCAGTATCATAAAAATTTGCAGCTGACCAGTCGTCATAATTATCGATTCCAATGAATTCAATCGATTCATAGGTTTTATTATTTGAGTCTGTTTTTTCAGACTCTATTTCAACGTTTGTATTAGAATCTGTTATTGATTTGGCTGATTTGCTTTTAATAGCATTATCAGTAACACCAGATCCAATCTCTGTTTTTGATAAATCGTCATCCGTGACAATATTTTCTTGTTTATTATGTATTTTAATAATAACTGTTATCAAAACTATAGCAGTTAATACAGTTATAATAGAGGATAGTGATATTATAATATTTTTTTTCACTTGTTTAGACTTTATTGCAGAACTGTTTTCGGTTGGGGTATTTAAATACGCTTTCTGGCAAGATGATTCCGCAGATACTTTGTATCCGCAAAATTTGCAAAAAGTTGAGTTATCATCTATTTTATTGCCGCATTCTTTACAAATCATAGTTATAACCTCTTAAAAACATACGTTCTATCTGTATTTATTTTCCTCAAAATCAATTTGTTGGAGGAAAGCTTTTCAATTACATACCTTTTAGAATGTCCAAGTAACTTACTTACTCTATAATCATCATCATATATTTCAAGAGTATCACCATCGATTGAGTAGTAGCCTTCCTCGGAATAAGCACCGGAAATGAGTAACCTTCCATTGGTAAATTCCCAAGTCACTTGATCTTCTTTATCTACCAATTCGGTACCATCAGAATAAAGCAACCATTTTCCTTGAATCTTACTCTCGTTGCTCTCAAATATCCTGAATAAAATAAAAGCAATTATAACAATAAACAACATTAATATAATAGCAATAAGTATATTACGTTTTTTATTAGTTTTCATTATTGCTGCAAATCCTCCATCTTGAGGGTTGAAGTTATTTAAAACACATCCGCAATGTAGACAGAATTCCGCATTAGGTGCAACGGCATTACCGCATTTAGGACAATAACTCACCTGAGGGGCAGGAGCAGGCTGCGGCTGAGGGCGTGGCTGTGGTTGAGGGCGTGGCTGCTTTCCCGTAGGTTCTCCGCAAACGGGACAAATAACTGTGTTGTCTGATAATTTCTT